>Ga0209297_1000155_pt1 | contig 45475 bp, 49 predicted proteins | sample S_130805_MF_Meta_FD_187322 | JGI IMG/M metagenome (GOLD analysis project Ga0209297, IMG submission 187322) | Freshwater microbial communities from Lake Simoncouche, Canada to study carbon cycling - S_130805_MF_MetaG (SPAdes) (version 2) | ecosystem: Environmental > Aquatic > Freshwater > Lake ...
AATACGAAAACTAATCATTTTTGTTAGGTAGTTCAATTCTACCAAACTATAAGATCCTGCTATGTACTTTTATTTTAAGGAACACTATGTCAATAATTCAAGCAAGTCATATTTTAGTCGAAACTCAAGAAGCAGTTACCCAATTGCATCAACAACTTAATGAAGGTGCCGACTTTGGTGCATTAGCTGCAATAGTAAGTAAGTGCCCAAGCGGGCGGAATCAAGGTCATTTAGGTTCATTTGGCCAAGGCCAAATGGTTCCTGAATTTGAAAATGCAGCATTTGCATTAGACATTGGTAAAATTAGCGAACCAGTTCAAACACAGTTTGGCTGGCATATAATTAAACGTACTGGTTAGTACACACAGTTTTGGTATAGGTACAGCAACACACATAATGGAGTCTGTGGTTTCACGGACAAGCTAGGACACCGTTAACTAGTCTAAACAATCGGAACAACTATACCGTTTATTTTAGGATGGATACTGCAAACCTTTGTGTAGGGAAACCTACACTACAATTAATGCTTATATACAACTAGGTTGTACGTATATAAGATATGAGCTACAACAGAATACTGTAGATAGGGTCGAGGAGCAATGCTCGACCAGAACACTAAAATAAAATGCTCAACCATCCTGTTAAACCAAAATAGTTGACAGATTTGATAAATCTGTTATACTGTTTGCATAAGGTTAGATACAGCAACTTTATTTTTTATTTAAAATTTAACATAACCTGAGGAATATACAATGACTACATTCGTAGAAGCAGTGGCAAATCAAGAAGCGCGTACTGACAACGGTATGAAAGCTCGTAAATCAACCGCTAATAAAGTTGTTGATTTGTTTTTCAACATTGGTGCAAGCCGTGGCAAAGACATAATCCCAGCGTTTGTTGCGGCTTATGTAGAAGATAAAGACCTAGCATTGCGAGTTGCATTATGGGCACGCGACGCACGTAGCGGTGCAGGTGAACGCCAATTGTTCCGTGATATCTTAGTCTACCTTGAATTAACAAATATCGATACTGCTAAAGCATTAGCTAAAAAAGTACCCGAATTAGGCCGCTGGGATGATTTATTCTGTTTTAAAACTACAGACATGAAAAACTTTGCGTTTGAAATCGTTGCCAATGCACTAGCAGAAAATAACGGTTTAGCTGCAAAATGGACACCACGCAAAGGTGACGTTGCTATCGCTTTCCGTAAGTACCTAGGATGGTCACCAAAGCATTATCGTAAAACTTTGGTTTCGTTGACTAAAGTAGTTGAAACACAAATGTGTGCAAATGATTGGGATAATATCAACTTTAGTCAAGTGCCATCACTTGCGTCTACACGATACAAAAAAGCATTTAATCGCCATACTACTAAGTTTGCCGAATATGTCGAAGCACTTGTGAAAGGAGATGCAAGTGTAAAAGTAAACGCAGGTGCAGTGTATCCGTATGATGTATTAAAGGGTGTGTATAGTGCTCGTTACGATGTTAATGAAACAAATCACATCGTTGCACAATGGGCTGCATTACCAAACTTTGTCGGTGATGCTAATATTTTGCCATTAGTAGACGTGTCAGGCTCAATGGTTACTCCTGCAGGCAAAAGCAGCACTACTTGTTTAGACGTTGCGGTATCGTTAGGATTGTATTTGTCAGAAAAAAATTCCGGCAAATTCAAAGATACGTTTATCACATTTAGTTCTAAACCAGAGTTACTTACGCTAAAAGGTAACGTTGTCGAACGTATGCAACAAATGATACGTTCTAGCTGGGCAATGAGTACAAATTTGCATGCTGCGTTTGAGCAAATATTAAAAGTCGCTACGGATTTTGATGTACCACAATCTGAAATGCCAGAAATATTGTTGATCTTGTCCGACATGCAATTTAACCATTGCGTTAGTAACGACGATTCGGCAATGGAAATGATTGAACGCAAATATGCAGCAGCAGGTTACACTATGCCACAAGTTGTGTTTTGGAATTTGAGCTCATCTGATAATGTACCAGTAACGGCTGACAAGTCAGGTGCTGCGTTAGTTTCGGGTTTTAGCCCAAGTATCATGAAAGCAGTGTTAGCTGCTGATATGAGTGAATTTACACCATATGGTATTATGCTTAAAACGATTATGACAGATCGATACGCTCTGTAATTTTAACAAGCCGGACCTGTAACCATATTCCGGCTCCGCTGAAGCGAAAACAGGATGGGCTGCTCTCACGGGGTTTTGTAGTTTTCCTGACACAACAAAAACTATAACTAATTTTAAATACGCCCTGTTAACTTAGGTTGACAGGGCTTTCTTTTGAGTATAAAATATACTTTTAACATTGACATTTAAGGCAAACATGAACAAGTTATACGTTTTAGTTGGAATTCCCGGAGTAGGAAAGAGTACGTGGGTCGAAAACCAAGAGTGGGCCACAGACTGCGTAATCGTTAGCACAGACACACACGTTGAAAAGTATGCAGCCGATCAAGGTAAAACTTATAACGAAGTGTTTGAAGACTATATGCCAACTGCGGTAGATTTAATGGCACAAGATGTAATTCGTGCAAGAGCTGCAGGAAAAGATATTATTTGGGATCAAACGTCAACTACAATTAAAAGCCGTAAACGTAAATTTAACATGCTACATGACTATTACAAAATTGCAGTTGTGTTTCGAGAACCTGATCGAGACGAATTATATCGAAGATTAAAATCACGCCCTGGAAAAGTTATACCACAAAGTGTAGTACTTCAAATGAAAGCACACTGGGAGGATCCTACTGTTGCAGAAGGGTTTAATGAAATTTGGAACGCATAGGAGAAATAGTATGACAGAAACATTTGTTGTAAGTGACACTCACTTTGGTCACGCAGGTGTATGTCGATTCTTACGAGATGATGGTACAAAATTGCGCCCGTGGGACACTGTTGAAGAAATGGACGAATATATGGTAGAAGCATGGAACGACACTGTACGTCCTCAAGATAAAGTATACCATGTTGGTGATGTAGTAATGAATCGTCGATGCTTAAAAATTATGGAAAGACTTAATGGTGACAAAGTCTTAATTAAAGGTAACCACGATATCTTTAGATTAGAAGAGTATACTCCTTATTTTAGAGATATCCGATCGTATCATGTAGTTGATGGTTTAATTTTTAGCCACATACCTATTCATGAAGAAAGCTTAGGCCGATTTAGTACAAACGTACATGGTCATACGCATGCAAATCGCGTAATGAAAGATGGCAAAATTGATCCTCGATACTTTTGTGTTTGTGTTGAGCTAACTGATTTTCGCCCAATCACATACGACGAATTAAAAGCACGCATTATTGCACAAGGCGGATCGATTGGATTCAAGCATGGTAATAGGCCAGCAATGTAATTTATTATCTCCGTTATCTGACTAAATACAGCATAACAATCAAATACTGATTACAGAATAACGGAGATAGTACATGTCGCTACGTATTAGACGCGGAACAAATGCCCAACGCACCGGGGGCATTTTAGATCAAGGTGAACTAGGATATACAACAGATACAAAAAAATTATATATTGGTGATGGTGTAACCTATGGCGGCACCAATGTTGTTGCTGGATGCGCAGGCACTGGGTTAACTTGGAATGAGACCACTCAGACATTAAATACAACCGGTGGTGGCGGTGTATCATTACCGGCAAACTCTGCTGGCGTTTTGAAAAATAACGGGTCAGGAGTATTAACGTGGAGCCCTGTTTTTCCGCCATCGGCTAATGGAATTTTAACTAATAATGGCTCCGGGGCTCTTGCGTGGACGAGTCTTACAAATTTAATACAAATATCATATGACGATGCACCAACATTAGCAGGTGATCTTGATATCAGTGGTTATAATTTATACAACGGGAACGATATTACGCTTGCTGGCGCTCTTACAAATAGCGAAATTACAATAACAGGTGGTGATTTTAAAAGTACAGCGTCCTTTTATTTTACTAATATAAGTCCTAAAAAAATAGAGTTTAATGGATTGTCAAATGGGTCTTCATTTATTACTTCGCCATTTGCAATTTTTTCGTCATCGAACGGAACGATCGATATCCCAACTAACTCCTCTCCAAGTGATTGCTTAGGAAGTATTTTTTTTAGAGGTGTGTGCCACGAAACTACCGGGTGGGTTAATGCCGGTGGATTATCAGTTGCACTAAGCAGCACTGCTGACATAACTTCAACTTACGCAGAAAGTGTTGTTTCAATTTTAACTGGTTCAAATTCGAACACACTTAACACATTTACATTTGATTATAACGGTGTATTTACTGCACCTATTTTAAAAGCGACATCATATGCAACAACTAGTTTACCGCCTAATCCAGAATCAGGATGGATCGTGTACGATTCGACTGAAAATAATTTCAAAGGTTACGTTGGCGCACCGATTAACGCATGGGTTGTATTAGGATAATATTTAAAAAACTTAAAGTAGCTACCTTTTCTGATAGCTACTTTAATCTGCAAGTTGCATAATTATATCATGTGTTCGTTGAGTTAGTTTTACTGTTAGTATTAAATTATATAAATTATTAGTAAAACTAAACATTCCGTGAGTAAGTTGAAAATTTACAAAATACACAACTGCTCTATCTGTGTAACAAAGTTGATTGTCGAGAATATGAAAATAATCATTCTTGCTGCAATTACCAAACACACAAATTATTCTAAAATATTCAGGAGAAAATGCGTTCCACGACCGATCTTGAAAATCTCGATGTGGCGGAAAGAAACCGCCGGTATCAACTCTTAACAAATGTACTCGACCAATATCTGGTGCAAATAAATCAACTAATTTTTTAAATTCAGGAATTTCATAATAAACTGCAGTCGGTGTTGTAAAATCTGATTCACTTAATAATTTATCATGGTATGTATGCATATAACTAAAACTGTTTAAGTGGCAGTTATCCATTACATCGCCCGAGTGGCTTGTAACAGGTAAACCCCATCTATTATTATCCGGGTCTTTGATTCGGTTGTATGGACACCAATTATCTTTAAATTTATCTAATTTTGCTAGCACTTCTTCTTCATTAATTTTTAAATTTAATTTTGTGTATTTTCCTAAATTAGTTAAATTATTCCAAAGTTGGTTTCTTAAATGTTGATCTAGTTTGTTATTAGTATTCATCGAGATTATTTAAAATTGAAGTATATGTTGAGTCGTTAAGTTTAACATTAAATTTTAAACAAAACACATTATCGATGTAACTAAACATATATTTTGAATAAAACGGATTAACTGTATAAAATTGACCAGTATGAAAATTTACAATTTGGCCATCAATAATATTACAAAATTGTACAGGTATATTGTTACCAAAAAAAGTAAAAACATCGATTGAGTCACTTGCAATTTTTGATTGCTCGAACCCTCCTAGATTGATTTGCAAAAAATAAGATTCATTAATATTTTCAGAAAACGCAGAAGTTATCTCGGCTAACTGTGGCATCTTATTATATACTTGATCTGTTAGGTTTAAAATTTTAATGTTGTATAATTCAGAATGTTTTTTCCAATTGCTGTTAAATTCCGATAATTGTTGTTCGATCTCCCATGACGGAATTCGAAGTTTTAATTTTACAAAAGTTCCTAAGTTTGATAAGCTTGTTAATAACATACATTATCCTAATGTTTAATAAAATTATTTATACTGTTAGCTAACTACTAAATAGAAATATGAAACCACTTTTTATAGGATATGATACTAGAGAACCTATTGCGTTCCATGTGTGTTCAAACAGTATAATCAGACACGCAACTTGCCCGATTGCAGTTGTACCACTAGCACAAACAATGATGCCGTTTGTTGAAATCCGTACTGATCAAAGTAATCAGTTTACGTACAGTCGATTTTTAGTTCCATATTTTCAAAATTTTAAAGGATGGGCCGTATTTATAGACGGTGACATGATTGTAAAAGAAGATATTACCAAACTATGGGAACTAGCAGATCAAAGTAAAGCAGTATTAGTTGTAAAACATGATTACAAAACATCATCGTTTTCTAAATATTTAGGATCTAAAAATGAAAACTATCCACGTAAAAATTGGAGTAGTGTTGTATTGTGGAATTGTGAACATCCTGCAAATAAGATGTTAACTCCTGAATTCATTCAAGCAAGTTCAGGCAACTATTTACATAGATTCCAATGGCTCGATGACCAAGATATTGGAGAATTACCAGTCGAATGGAATTGGCTCACTGACGAGTTTGGAATTAATAATGCCGCTAACTTAATTCATTATACCTTAGGAACTCCGTGCTTTAATAAATATAGAAACTCACCAATGTCGGATTTTTGGCACAGAGAATACACATTTACAACATATTTTCAAGATGATAAACCGATTAATTGAAAAAGTATCATCGTGGTCTGTAACAGATTTTAATTTATTTTTTAATCATGCATTTGATAATGTACAGCAGGAACCTCGATATATTTGGGACATAACTGTAACCGGTACTTTTTTGTGGAATGATAAAACTTGCATATTTTTTCAATCCGATGGAAAAATATTTAAACTCACTCGGAATTGGACAGATTATGATTGGATAGTACATTGCAATTTATACGAACAACTATTAAAATGCAATATTCGAATAGATTTGCCAGTACACCGAGAATTTATTTTTTACAATAATATTAAATGGATGTACTCAATAATTTATCGTCCTGGGAACGAAATAGGTTATTCTATTTTTGAATATTCGATGAATAACACTATTAGCACTGATTATTTCTTACACGAAGTTGACCAGGTATCTTTATTATTATCTCAATTTGAAATATTAGTTCAAAAATTTCAATGTAAACTACCTGCAGTAGGACCAAAATTATTATCTGATTCTTTAGGATTTTTTTGGGGTGATATTAAGCACTGTAGGTTAACCATCGACGAGTTTAAAAATAAAAGATTATCATTTTTATATTACTCCATGATTACACTTGAATCATTTAAACAAATAAAAATTAATAAACGAATAGTTATCGACTCTGCAAAAGAACAATGGAAAATCTAATTAAATTTCAAATTTTTAAAGACAATAAAATAGTGCATTCTGGATCATGTCTTGCTAACATTTTTATAAACGTAATCCCAATAATAAATCGCAACATTTACGATTTTATTGAAATAGAATATCGCAATAACACTTTCATCCTTAAAGATATCGATCGTACATATAAAGAAAACTTAGAAATTTCAAAAGAAGAACATGAGCAGTTATTATCAATGATCAATCAACTTAAACATTAACAGTATAATTGAAAATAGATTGACAATCATTAATAATAACTGTATAATTATTACACTGTAGACGTGAGCGGAACTGGTATACCTCCTCCCTTCGGGGAGGGACTGTTTTTATTAAAAACTTTTGGAGGTTCAAATCCTCCCGTCTATACCACATTAATTAGGCACTAGAAGGCACATTTATGAGATTAGTTTTAACTGCAGTTTTATTAACCTGTTCTTTATCAGTAGTTGCAGATGAATCACCGTATGATAAATTTTCAGCTAAAAATAATTTCACTAATGGCACAAAAGTAACATGGATACAAGTTGATAATATTTTAAAATCTTGTAATGCAGAAAATGTAAGACGACGATTACCACAGTACAATGTACCAATTGACGGTTGTTCATTTTGGGACAAATCATTGTTTGGCAACACCTGTGTAATTTTTACACCTAAGAATACTGATTACTGGACAATGGGACACGAACTTCGCCATTGCTTTCAAGGCCAATTTCATGAATAGCAGTATACTACCTTTAAGTACAAGTAACCAACGACGTATACCATTAGATGCTACTCATAGACAACAAGAAATATGGGAGCAACGAGATGCTTTTAAACTAGAAAGAGACAAGAGATTTAATGACCCTATGAATCAAAAAAACGATTTAGAATATGAACTGCGTACTACTAATTGGATTTTACAAAAAGTTCGAAACTCTGAAATCTACGCACAGAATTTATATGCAGCAATGTGTAATAATGAATTTGTAAGAATTGACGATGTATGGAACATCCTTAAAGAAGAATACTGGGGAGTAAGTTGGAGAACTGCAGGCGGAATAATTGCAGACATGCGAGAAGAAGGTGACTACATGGATTGGTATTGCTCGGGTATTAGCCAACCTATCACAGGTAATGTAAGCGAAAGTGTAGTAACACAAGAAATTAAAGACGACTTAAGACAACTAGGATGGACAGTGATATATGATAACGAAACATTATAAATACGAAGAACTATTTTTTGAAAACCTCGATGATCCTAGCACTGTGTTATTTCAAATACCTCAAGACATGCTTGATAAATATGGGTGGGTACCAGGGGATGAAGTAACCGTAACAACAACAGATGAGAGATTAATAATTAAAAAGCATGAGTAAAGAAGATGTGATCGAAATGACAGGTAAAGTCATTGATGTTTTACCGGGAAATATGTTTAAAATCGTAGTCGATGATACTGCACACACTTTAATTTGTTACTTAGGTGGAAAACTTAAACAACACAAAATACGAGTCATTACAGGCGACCATGTCAAATTAGAAGTTAGTCCTTACGATCTTAACAAAGGTAGAGTTACTTACCGTCTTTAAGGTTGACATCTTAGTTAGTTTAATATACAATAACAACAATTAAATTAACTGAGACTACAATGGCATCAAACACAGAATACTCGACTAAAGGATTATTGCATCTTGCATGTGCTGCATATCGTGTAAACGGAAAATACATTTCTGATCGCTCAGCATATGAAGACAGTACACTAGTTAGTAATCGAGATCTTATTTTATATTCGCTAGGCGAAAAAGAATGGTTTGGCCCTACTCAAGATCGGCCACCATTATTGCATGTTACCCAAGAAGATAAAGACTTAGCAGAAAAAGTATTAGCATACAGTAAAAAATTGCTGTTTTCGGTAATTGATGGTACTAATCAATTTGAAATTGATTTGCACAAATCATTGTCTACTGACACTAGCACAATAAGCAAACTAGGTTTTATTGCATGTTCTCCAAATTCTTATATCAAACACGCAACTACTCGCACCCTTACTAAAAGTATTAGAGACTGCGAAGATGAGTACATTGGTGAAATTGGAAGCCAGCTGTACGATAGAGATTCCGAAATAGTAAGTGTAACCAAATCTACTAACTATGATGCATTTAATGTAATTGCCGTTGTTGAAAACAAAATGGTATCGTGGATGACTTCAAAAATACCTAATACAGGTCCTGCTGTAATTATTTCTGCAAACATTAAAGATTTTAGTACACTCTATATGCACGGAACAAAAGTAACACGTTTAAATTACGTAAAGGTAGCCCAATGAAAATAACTGTAGTCAGCGATTTACATTTAGAATTTAGTCCGTTAACATTAACTAACACCCAATGTGCAGATGTGTTAATTCTTTCTGGAGACATTTTAATGATTGAATGTCTTTATGATTTTCCTGCTGACTTAACTATGGTGACCCATTCAAGACGTCAACTACAAGCATGGCGGTTCCGTGAATTTTTAAAAGACTGCAGTGAAACATTTAAGCATGTAATTTATGTTGCAGGCAATCATGAATTTTATCAAGGTAAATTCTTTAAAAGTTTAGAAGTAATCAAACAAGAATGCCAGGCATACCACAATATTCATTTCTTAGAAAATAATTCTGTGACTATCGACGATATAATTTTTATCGGTGCAACACTTTGGACAGACTGCCATAAAGGTGATCCGTTGACTATGTATCAATTACCGCGTATACTAAACGATTATCGGTTAATTACATATGACAAAACAATTTTCAGAAAGTTAAATACTAAAGATACAGTTCATAGGCATCACCAAAGTTTAGACTTTATTAAAAATGCAGTTGCCAATGTACCCTGTGATAAAAAAATCGTAGTTTGCACACATCATACACCTAGCTACCAAAGTATAGGTCCGAAGTATGCAGATGATTATGCAATGAACGGTGGCTATCATAGTGATCTCAGTGAGTACATTTTAGACAATCCGCAAATTTTATTATGGACACACGGACACACGCATGAAGTTTTAGACTATGTGCTAGGACAAACACGAATTGTATGTAACCCGCGTGGATACGAAGGTGATAGCTACAGTGAAAACACAGGGTGGAATCCAAATGTGTTAATTGAAATATAAGGAATGATTATGACCGATACACAACAATTATCAGTAAACGAAATGTTTAGACAATCAATAGGTAACAATGCCGATTTTTTAACGCACGTTGCAAACTACATTGATAGTCTTGAACATACTATAGAGGTGCTACGAAAAGAAGTAGCCGATCTTCAATCACTAAATGACAACGACATCGATGACGGGAAATAGATTGACAAATTTAATACCATTGCGCAACGACCTAATGGTGCAACAACAGATTAAAAATTCCTGGGAGCATATGGTAGGTGTTATTATGCTCAATCAAACTGGACGGAAACCAGTAAAGTTTATTCTACCTAAGTTTCTTTATTGGTTTCCAACACCACAGGATCTTATAAATGCAGAAGAAGTATTTGTTAAAGTAATCATTGCACCGTTAGGTATGTCAAATGTACGATATAAAAGACTCGTAAAAATGAGTCAAGACTATTTGACATGGGACGGCAATGATGCTACAATGCTTTATGGAATTGGAAAATATGGTAGCGATAGTTACGAAATATTTTTTAAACATAATTTTACTGTTACTCCAACTGACAAAGAATTGAAACGATATCTACAAGAGGAAATTGAATGCCAAATTTAGTACCAATGGTTGTTGAATCAGAAGCAAAAGGTGAGCGTAGTTATGATATTTACAGTCGACTGCTTAAAGACCGAATTGTAATGTTAGATACCGATGTTAACGAGCATTCTGCTAGTTTAATTGTTGCACAGTTGTTATTTTTAGAAAGTCAAGGTAATGAAGATATTAACTTTTTTATTAATAGCCCAGGTGGGGTAGTTACTGCAGGGCTTGCAATATACGATACAATGCAATTTATCAAACCTGATATTGTTACAATTGTCATGGGTCAAGCATGCAGCATGGGCTCATTGTTAGCAACTGCAGGTGCACTAGGTAAGCGTAAGATGTTACCAAATGCACGACACATGTGTCACCAGCCCAGCGGAGGCGCACGTGGTCAAGCCACTGACATGTTAATTCAAGTTGAAGAAATCTTAAAGATGAAAAAATCTCTAACACAGATTTACGTTGATCATAATAGTAAAGGCAAAACGTTTGACGAATTTTCAACTATGATGGAACGTGACACATTTATGTCCGCTACAGAGGCTTTAGAATATGGACTTATTGATGAAATTATTACTCGTCGCTAGTATATTTTTAGCGGCATATTTAACTACAGGCTGTGTCGAACAGCCTGTACATCGTGAGTATTTACGTGATGGTAACTTTGATCACTACTACGAGCGACACTACAAACATCCAGGACATCATCTTCCTTTAGAACATCACAAAGAAAGATAAATTCAAAATTTCTAAAACAAGACTTATCTGCTTAATAAATATTAATAGTTAAGTACTTCAAGAAAGGGGACTTAGGTCCCCTTTCTTGTCTAAGGGGGAAAAGTATGGCTAACATAGCAGACGAGTTTGGAGTTTTTATGGTTGCGGTTATCTCAACAATTATAGTGTTAATGGCTTTATTCGAATGTGACGAATAACTAGTTGACATCTTGTATTAACTAATGTATAATAGTATTTTTAATAATTACTAGGAGTACACATGATCACTGCAATTTTAGAAGAGTTAGCTAACGAACCTAAAACTAATGCTAAACTTGAAATCCTTAAACGCAATAGTACTAACACGTTACTAGCAGAAATTTGTTTTTGTGCTACTAATAAACTACTTCCGTTTAATATCAAAAAAATTCCTGATTATACTCCTAATACAGGCACACCAACAATGCAGCTCGATGAGGCTGTTATTCATTTGCAGTCTTTGGCTAATCGCACTTACACTGGTCATGCTGGCATCGAACATCTTAAAAATATTTTAGAATCTGTAAGTGAACGTGATGCACAAGTAGTTATTAAAATTGTAAATAAAGACTTACGTTGCGGTATACAATCTGCTACCGTAAACAAAGCATGGAAAGGTTTAATTCCAGAGTTTCCATATCAACGCTGTTCATTACCTAAACATGTTAAACTTGATACATGGCCATGGTCTAAAGGTGTGTTTTCACAGTTAAAAGCAGATGGTATGTATATCAACGCTAACTTCTATGATGACTTAACTATTGAGTTATTAAGTAGAAATGGCAATCCAATGCCATTAGATCAGTTTAGTAACATTATTGATTACATGCAACGTAAAATGCATTGTAATACACAAACACATGGTGAACTTGTTGTAAAGCGTGATGGTGTTATTTTACCACGTGAAATAGGCAATGGTATCTTAAACAGTATAGCAGATGGCGGTTCATTTGCTGAAAATGAAGAACCTTTATTTTTAATATGGGATCAAATTCCATTATCAACTGCTGTACCAAAAGGTAAAGGCACTGTAGAATATGCTGATAGATACTATAAATTAAAGAATCAAGTTGCATCGCAAGCAGTAACTGATCCGCAACATGTACAAATGATTGAAACTAAGTTAGTGTTTTCATGGGATGAAGCATTTAAACATTATCTTGAACTAATTGAACAAGGACTTGAAGGTACTATTATTAAACGCCCAGATGCCAAATGGCGTGACGGTACGAGCAAAGACCAAGTTAAACTTAAACTTGAAGTAGATGTTGATTTAGAAATTGTAGCGTTTACAGAAGGTAATGGTAAAAATGCTGCATTGTTTGGGTCTATTACTTGTAGAACATCTGATCAATTGTTAGAAGTTAATGTATCAGGATTTAGTGACGAGTTACGTAATGACATCTTTAATCGTAAAGATGAGTTATATGGCACAATTATGGCAGTTAGATCTAACAATATTATGCCGCCTACAACAAGCAATGGACTTTACAGTTTGTTCTTACCAAGATTTGTAGAGTTTAGAAAAGATAAAACAACAGCTGATTCATTACAACAAGTTAAAGATCAGTTTGATAGCGCAATGGGAAAGACTAAATGACTACACAGTCATATGAAGCAGTAACAGGAAACCTGTGTCCACAATGTGGCGCAGGTATGTTGATTATTACATCTAGAGAAATGTTTATATGCGTAGATTGTCATATCGAATTTATTAAGAAACCATATATTCGACCTAAACCAACCGGATGCGTTACGGTTGTTACCACCTTGGATACTTAGCTAAATCTGTTAAAAAATTTGAAACATTTAATTTCCAAAAAGTTTGGAGGTGTCCGCGGTATTCGAGATCAATCGATTTGGTCAAAATTCCGTGTTTTTCAAGAGTAGGACAATAGATGTTATGCACTAGCCGTTGAGTACCAACATTACTAGGGTGGCTTGAAATATACATATTACTAGTTTTACCGCACCAGTCGATTGCAGCAGGGATAAAAAATTGAGCTGTTAAATTTTGATGTTCAAGGATCAATCTATTAATTGTAATTAGTGCGCGACTCGGTCTTGCTTCTGCAAATGAGCAGGTCCTTGCGCATATTCTATAAGAGGTCGAACCTAAAATATCTAAACTATGTGCTGCCACGCTTCCTACTGCATGGTCGTTTTGATACAGTATCCAAATCTTAGCTAGTCTTTCGTTATCAAAACAATTTACCATTGCAGATTGACTAGCATTATTATCAAACCCACGTTGTTCTGCTTTTTTATAAAATTCAGATAAATCTAAATTCGATGACCATTCTATTAATTTATACATGCTAATATTTAACGTAAGGTAGTATCATAATCTTTACTCTTGACATTCTTTAATTTTTAATATATAATACTACTACACTATATAACACACCTAATTATGATCAATGAAGACGATTTAAACGATCCACTTTACACACAAATTCAAAAAGAAATTGACAGGGATATCAAGAACGCGCTAACAGTCGAAGCGCATATTGAACTCGGCTACACGAAGTTGTTAATCGAAACTAACGATGAAATGGAATCATGGGCTAAAGAAAACTGTAAAGGAAAGTTTTTTGTTAGCTGCGATACATGGGCCTTTGAAAATGAAAAAGACATGACCTGGTTCATTTTGCGCTGGTCAGATGACACATTAAATTAAATATCAAACAAGAGGAAATGTAATGGAAATTTTATTATTTGTAGTTGTACCATACTACATAACAGGTGCAACGTTTGCAACGTTATCGTTTGGTAATGATGAAGATGCCGGTAGTATAGTGTCTTGGACAAATCGCATGGTTTTTTGGCCAATTAAAATGTGGAGTGTGTAATGACAAACGTATTTAAAGACCAAGAAAAATTTATGATTGCTGGCGATCAAACAGTTGACGCATACAACGACTCACAGTATAATATGTACTTAGACTTAATCAAAGAAGAAGTTGACGAACTGTCTGTTGCATTTGATCAAGATGATAAAATTGAACAACTCGATGCACTAATTGACATTTTAGTTGTAACAGTTGGTGCTATTCATTCTTTAGGTGCAGACGGTGAAGGCGCATGGAATGAAGTAATGGCAACTAACTTTGCTAAGATTGACGCAGAGACAGGTAAAGTACGTAAACGTGAAGACGGGAAGATTCTAAAACCAGAAGGGTGGAAAGCTCCTGAACTTGAACAATTTTTAATTAAACAAGGATAACAAACAAATGAGAAGTAACTATTGGTCATGCAGTGAGTTTGCGGATTGGATCCGCGGTACTACGTATCCCGAATTTGAAACTGGCCCAGGGTGGAAAGCAATCAAGGAACTTGCAAAGACTAACCACCCGCTTCGATATTGGATCGCAGACAATGCCCTTGATACTGCACAAAATATTATAATGTTCATACCAGATAAACTCTATAATGTGAAATATTACATTAACAACAGATGGGTAACAAAAACACATGCGCTAACTGCACATTCGAGAGATATTAAGCCCGGTGATTGGTGCGATGTAGGATACAGATTTTTACCTTGCTTGTTTAACCAGCTTGTTGATTTTGTCGAAACTGAACTAGCACAGAACCATGTCCGGTGGAACGAATCTGAAAGCCAAAAGTACAATGCACCTTCGAGCTGGTTGTTTAGTCGTACCCGCGAGTGGCGCTGTAAACAAGCCGGACTTGGTTACTTAGATTGGGCAAGAAGTTTGACCTATGACCCAAGCTGGGGAGTCGAAGAGGATGACGAGAACTATGGTAAATTAACTCCTCAAGCAATTGCAGCTCAGGAAGTATTAGACTTATATACCTGGTGGACTGTAGAATATCCAAATCGTTCAGAGCCCATGGAAGAATCAGGTCTAAGTGCATATTACGATCGCATGCGTGAAAACCATGGTGACATCTTAGCACATGACGAAACCGAAGAAGAACGCGCAGAAGCAAAACCACTGAGAGATCTTTCGGCTGAAATTGAAGAGTTTCATGAAACACAAGACGAAGAAATGATGATTAGACTTATTAAAGTTCGCAATTACCTTTGGACTTAGTATGTCAACTACTTACAAAACTGATGATTCATTCTTTACAATTATTGCACCTCAGATGAGTGTATATTACGCATGGCCGCTACATGAATGGTTAACTAAAAACGAAGTTGCAAGATTGAGACTAATACAAGATTACGAAATTGAAAGCGGAAGGTTAAATCTTAAGGAAGTTCATGAACTGTATCCTGGAATTTCAACCATTGGTGTTGTAATGAATCCATGGGCTCGATTTATTTATAGGTATATTAAAATATTAGAATATGACCCTGACACCCTGTCGTCTATTGATATAAGTATTAAAGAAACAATCGAAACAGGCAAAGTTGCACGTAATTTAAATAGATTGTTAGCTAAAATTAGCGAAGATCAAAACTGGTGTTTTTGTGATTTTTTAAAACCACAAATGAATTGGTTAAGTTATAATTTCAATAACGGATGCAGAACTCAAGTTGAATACATAGTTCGCGGCGAGTATGCAGCCGAAGATACTCAACCATTAATTGATTATTTTTGTCTAACAGATCACGAGCCTTTTAATTTTAATTTTCCAACTTTAGATTATTATCCGTATTACACAGATGAAATTAAAAATTTTGTCGCTAAGTTACATGCCACTGACATAAAAACATTTGGATATAAATTTTAAAATAAATAATACTATCTTTAAATCATAATGAAAAAAACTTACAAAACTGACGATTCGCGTTTTACAATTATCGTACCGCAGATGTGTGCATATTACGCATGGCCTCTACATGAATGGTTTCTTAATCAAAAAATTTCAGCATTACGGATGATACAAGATTATGAAATTGAAGATAACAGATTAAGTCTTAAAGAAGTTCATGCACTTTATCCAGAAATATCAACAATCGGTATTGTGATGAATCCATGGGCAAGATTTATATATAAAATTAAAAACGTACTTGACGCAGACATAGATACGTTGCCGGATATAGTTCGAGAATTTAGAAAGACCATCGAAACGGGCAAAGTTACTAATACAGTGAACAAATTTGTAAAAGATATTAATTCTAACAGAATACACACCCACTATCACACGCTTACACCTCAAATGAATTGGTTAAGTTATATATCATCAACCGGGTATCAACAAGCAACTTATATTATTAGGGGTGAGCATGCAGCAATTGATATTAAACCGTTAATGGAATATTTTTGCTTGGATGATACTAATACTAGTCCGTTTCGATTTGATATATCAGAAACAGAATACCGTTCATATTATTCCGACGAAACTAAAAATCTTATAGCAGAACTACATTATATTGATATTAAAACATTTGGGTATAACTTTTAAATGGGGGGTGCAAGGACAATAATGACAGAAAAAATTAACTTATACTTTGAGAACAATGGTATTCATGCCTCAATTTTTAACAGGCAACCGTATTTAAATGCAATTCCGGCCGATTTAGTACCACAGGTAATTGTTGAATGTACAAATAATTGCCATACTGATGCATATTTCGGTGGACAAGGATCACAATTTTTTAAAAGATTTGTAGTTAACACTGCTATACCTGAAGGGAAAAAATTTTACTATCCTATAATCTTTAGCCTTACTCAACTATTAGATCACGTTGACAGTCTTTTTATTCCATTTAATATTCTTTCGGCAATCGAAACAGGAACGTGCAAAGTGCTAATAGTATGCACGTACGAAGGGTGGTGTTGGCCAACATACGAACGTTTAGTTGAATCAATAGCAGCTAACAACCACATAACTGTTGATAAATTTGTAATCATGTCTGCTAACTATACCAATCATTATAGGTACAATACTGTATATTTTAATCACTGGGAGATAGCTTCTAGACACCGAGATACCGATAACGATAGAAAGATTGCACACGATACTATTTTTAATCAAAGTCCACGTACATATAAGTTTATTTGTTTAAATCGCCGTGCAACATACTTTAGATTTGCAGTACTTACTAAATTATTTCCGTATCGCAATCAGGGATTACTTAGCTTTTGGTTAACAGGCTTTTGCGACGATGACAAGCCGCCAAGGTTATTGTACTTTGATGTACAAAAAAGATTATTCAGAAAAAAATTCCCTGACATACATAAAGAGTGGGGAAATTTAAAAATTAGAGAATCGTTACCATTAGTTTTACCTACAGAACTTGATCCGTACGATTTTCTCGAAGCGAATCCTACTACCGATTTGTACTCTGAAAAATTTTATAAATGTTATTTGCATATTGTTTGCGAAACTAAAGTAGCAAATACGGGGTTTTTTAGCGAAAAAATATTTAAACCTTTTATTTATTTCCAACCGTTTGTTCTTATAGGCCAATATCAAGGATTAGCTAGACTTCGGCAGTTAGGCTATAAAACATTTTCAGATGTTATTGACGAAAGCTACGATGATGAAATTGACAATGAGCTTAGGGTAGAAAAAGCAACAAATGCAGCTATTGATTTTTTAAACAGAAATGACTTGCATGAAGTAATGCAACACCTTTGGCCAATACTTGATCATAATCATTCGCTGCTTGTTCGGCGATTTGATTTGATATTTGACCAATTATCTTTAGATTTAAAAAATTTATTATAATTATTATATAGAAATTTAATTTAACAGGAACTCAATGATCGACGAGCAAACACAATTTTTTTCAACACGGGTTACCGAACTTGATAACATAGGTCCTACATTTTGTGCAGCTAAATGGCTGCAAACGACACTGTACTTGCAAACAGGATGGAATCATAGTTGTCACCATCCTGCTCCTCATAAAATACCGCTTGACGAATTAGAAAAGGATCATACTGCGCTACATAACACACAATTTAAAAAGAAACAGATGCAGGAAATGTTAGATGGTAACCGACCAGCCGAATGTGATTATTGTTGGAAGGCAGAAGATCTTGGTGGGACTTATAGCGATCGGTATTATAAAACAACTGAACCGTGGGCGTGGAAACATATTCCGTTGATATTAGAAACAAAAACAGAAAATATTAATCCGTCATATTTAGAAATTAGTTTTTCAAATGTTTGTAATTTTAAATGTGCATATTGTAGTCCCGATGTTAGTAGTAGATGGGTCGAAGAAATAACCTCGCATGGGCCGTATCCCACAAGTTGGAATACTGGTAATTTAGATTATTTAAAACAAATAAATCGGTTTCCGTATCACCACAAAGAAGAAAATCCCTACGTTACTGCATTTTGGAAATGGTGGCCTGAACTATCTAAAAATTTAGAGAATTTACGATTGACAGGGGGTGAGCCATTATTAAGTAAAGATGTATGGGACCTTCTTGAAAAATTAGAAAACGATCCAAATTTAAATCCTAATTTAATATTAGGTATTAACACAAATTTAAATGTGCCTGTTAATTTAATTCAACGATTGATTAAATATATTAACAATATTGCTCCTCGGATTAAACAAATTCAATTGTTTACTAGTAACGAGTCTACTGGTGCACAAGCAGAATATATTCGGTATGGATTAAATTATCAAGAATGGCATAATAATTTAGAAAATTTAATTGAAAATCTTCCAAGCAATGCATTTGTTGGAATAATGTCAACTGTAAATATTTGTTCGTTAAGTACATTAGATGAGTTCTTAGAAGAAATTTTAAATCTAAGAAAAAAATACTATAAATCATATTCTGAAAATACAATCATTCTTAGCATTAACTATTTAAGATGGCCACCATACTTACATTTAAATTTAGCGCCTACTGAGTTAAAATCTAATACTATTTTAAAATTAAAAAAATTAGTAGAAAAATATAAAGATAGTAATTTTTTACAAACTGGCCATTATGCAATGCTGTACGAAAGTGACATCCATAGAATAGATTTAATCTGTAATTTACTAGAAGAAGAACCTGATCAAGCCACGTGGGATCAAAATTGTATAGATTTTTATAAGTTTGTCACTGAGTATGACATTCGAAAAAACACAAATTTTAATCAAACATTCCCTGAGTTAATCGAATTTAAAAATTATTGTAAAAGGTTAGCAACCCATGCATGACATAAAACGAATTGTAGTATTCGGTGATTCAAATACATTTGGCCAAGGGTTATCCGATAATATAAAAAAATTAGAAAACCACATTGATTATAATTTCCCTAGTAACCTTGCATGGCCTGCATTGCTAGGAAAACAGTTTAACGTTCCTGTTAAAAACTTAGCAATTCCAGGATGCAGCAACGCTACTATATTTAGGTTAGTTTGCAATTACTTATTAAATATCGAATCACCTGATACTGTAACAGAAGCACACGAGCGAATGAATGCATCTTACTGCGACGGTGATTTAATTTTAATAGGGTTGACGGAAGCGATACGAAAAGAATTCTATGATAATCGATTTATGAGATATTTTCACATTACTGCGCATCACTTTCCTGAATTTCATGATTCTACTATTGATAACTCATTAAAACGTATAATGACATTACAAACCGACGACAGTATTTTTTTAGAAACAATGCATCAGGTATACGCAATTAAATCATTAATAGGAGCAAAGACTAAAAATTATTTATTATTTCATATGCTACCGGTTGTAGGTAACAAATATATGCCGTTTATAGATCCAGACTATTGGCATATTGGCATTGTTAAAAAGTATGAAGAAGAGTGGAGAAGATTGCTAGATAATAATTATATTTCTAATTCAGTTCACACTATTGCAAGCAATGACGTATTTAAATGCGGTCACCCTAATGCAGTCGGCCACTTACTAATTTCGAAATTTTTAATAGGAAAACTAAATGACATCCAAAATTAACTTATTTTTTGAAAACAACGGCAAGAACTTTTATATTTTAAATAGATCTCCGTTTCAAAACGCAACTCCGCGATCTGTTATTTGCAAGCACGGAATTATTAATTCTCTTTCGCCCGGTGCTTTTTTAGGAGTCGATAACGACTATGAAAGAATATTTAACACACACACTACAATTCCAAAAGACGTTAAATTTTATTATCCGATAATGTATGATTTTGCGCAATTGAGAGAATATGTTGATGTATTAGGTATTCCTGCTAGCATAATACAATCAATCAAAAACGGCATGTGTAAAATACTAATAGCTAGTCCGTGGGAAGGATGGCAGTTAGAATGGTACGACGACATTGTCGAACCGTTAAAGGTCCGATACGACTTATCGTATGCAAATTTTGTAGTAATGTGCGGCAATATGACTCCTTCTCCGAACTATGCAATACTATATTATAATATTTGGGAAATGCATACAAGATGGCGCAACATTGACGATGACCGGAAAAAAGGGTATGCTGCAATCTTTGAAAATGGGCCTCGTAAATTTAAGTTTATTTGTTTAAATAGACGATCGCATGCTCACAGATTTGCAATATTTACTAAATTATTTCCGTACCGAGATCAAGGATTATTAAGTCTCTCAAAAACAGGATCTTCAGCAGACGACAATGCACCGATATTTAGATATTACAATACGCAAAAAACTGCATTTGAATGTTATTATCCTGAAATTTATCAAGAATGGGTCCATCTTAATATTGAAAATGAAATTCCATATCATTTACCAGTTGAAATTGACCCGGTTGATTGGGAAAGCAGCCAAATTCCAAATCCAACTGAAGATGCGAATTCTGAAAAATTTTATAGCAGTTATCTACATGTTGTAGCAGAAACATTTGTTGATATTAAAGGGTTTTACAGTGAAAAAATTTTTAAACCAATAATATTTTTTCAGCCGTTTGTGCTTATCGGATCCCATCTTGGATTAGAAACGTTTAGAACATTAGGTTTCAAAACATTTTCTGAAGTAATTGACGAAAGTTATGATTTAGAACCTGATAAAAATATACGTCTGCAAAAAGCAACCGCTGCTATTGTAGAATTTATTTCAAGAGACGATTTAGAAGAAGTATTGAAGCAAATATGGCCAATATTAAAATACAATCATGACTTGTTTATTGAACGCCAACGCATGTCGATTGATTTATTATCGAACAAATTACACGATTTATTAGAGGATTAAAATGATTACACACTTAGTTACATCGGGCTGTAGTTTTTCAGATAACTACGAAAAACGGTGGCCGCATTTTCTCGCAGAAAGATTGAATGCAGGTTTATACAATCGGGGTCAAGGATCTTGCGGAAATTCATGGATTGCAAAAACTGCGATCTTTCAAACACAAACATTAATCGACAACGGCGTAGATCCAAAAAATATTTTAGTTGCAGTGATGTGGTCCGGAATAGACAGAAAAGATTTATTTATTTCACCCGAGTTGCCTGACTTTGCAACATTACACAATCCAGAAGAATGGGTATCAAATCCTGTAAATTTTATCGATACTAAAGAAAACGAAAGCTGCAGTATGTACCCGAAAGACGGATATCTTAGTGGCTCGATGCACGACAGTTTTACAAATCAACATATTTCAAGATTTAATAGACATTTAATATCTAAGTTCTATTGTAATGAAAACCTTGCTATCCAGTCGTACGAAAATATGTTACGGTTACAATGGTACTGTGCAAGCATGGGCATTAAATTGATAAACCAAACATATATGGACATAATGCACTATCCAGCATGTTTAGATATCCTTAACCGATGGGTGCATCATGAACCTATGACTTACGATATTTACAGAAATGTTAAATATTTATATGACATGATAAATTTTAAAGATTGGGTATTTTGGAAAGAAAGTAGTGGGTTATACGAATACTGTAAAGATCAAGATTTAACTTTTTATGATGATCACGTCCATCCTTCAGTTGACTCGCATGAATATTACGTTGATAATTTCTTATTATCGCAATTAAAAGGAAAAGGAAAAATATAACATGCATATATCTACTAAAAAAACAATATTGGCAATGGGCGATAGCCATTCATCGACTAGTTACGGCGAAAGCTGGCCTTATTTTTTAGCAACAGCCTGGGATATGGACCTAATTAGGGCATCAAGTTGCGGAGCAGGCAATAGTTTTTATATTGAAAAACTACACTACGCACTTAGTAATAATAATGTCGATGTGGTTGTTATCCAATTGACAGAACCTTCAAGAGTTGTAACTGGTTTTTCTGCCTTTGAAAACAAGTCACAAAACAACGATGTTTCGCTGTGTGACGGCCATCGAATTAATGATATCGGATGTTATACATGGAACATAGTAAATAACCAAGATAATTTTGCATCGTTTATAAATGAAACAACAAAAATCGACAATGTGTGGGTACCACAAGTTGCAATGAGTAAATGGATAAATTATAAAGTTATGCAAGATATAATTACACTTCAATACCTGTGTGACAGTTTTAACGTGCCATGTATTTTTTGGTCTTGGTTTGTGCCAATGCAGGATTTATTTATCGAGCCGTATCAATGGCTAGCTAAAAAAGTTAATTGGATACCTGACAACGGGTATCAGTGGTTACAACACAACCACATTAAACCCTTGCCTAATTTTCATTATGTTTCAGCTGACCATAGTCGATTAACCCTCGAATGGTTAGTGCCTAACCTTAAAATGTTTTAAACAATGTCTGTTATACACAATAATATAAACACAAAACAAATAATAGGATATTTATGAAAATTTTAATGATAGGATGCGGAAAATTGGGATTGCCGTGTGCAGAAGTAATGGCAGAAAAATACGATGTGGTAGGGTATGATATAGTTAAAGATCCTGCTGCTCGTATTCTAATAATGGATTCTATTAGCGCAGCAGTATTAGACAGAGATATAATATTTGTTGCAGTACCGACGCCACACGATCCGAGATACGGTGGTAGTAGTCCTATTTCGAATTTACCGGCAAAAGATTTTGACTATAGTATTGTTCAACAAGTTCTTAACGAGATTAATCAGTATGTTACACCGGATCAACTAGTAGTATTAATCTCAACTGTATTACCCGGAACAGTCAGAGCGCATTTAAAACCGTTAATTACTAATTCTCGCTTTGTATACAACCCTTATCTAATTGCAATGGGCAGTGTCAAGTGGGATATGATTAATCCAGAGTGTATAATTATCGGAACAGAAGATGGATCTTGCACAGGTGATGCAAAATTATTAGTTGATTTTTATAAACCGCTAATGCAAAACGATCCAACGATAAATATCGGAACTTGGGACGAAGCTGAAGCAATTAAAGTTTTTTATAACACCTTTATTTCTGCAAAAATTGGATTAGTAAATATGATTCAAGATGTTGCAGAAAAAAATGGAAATATTAATGTTGATGTGGTTACCGACGCCCTTAAAAACGCTACGCAACGAATCACCGGTCCGCGATACCTAACTGCAGGTCTAGGTGATGCAGGAGCATGCCACCCGAGAGATAACATTGCATTAAGGTTTTTAGCTGAAAAACTTGAATTAGGATACGACTTATTTCAAACAATAATGCAGAGTAGAGATCAACAGGCTAAACATATGGCACTTAAACTTGTAGATCTATCTAAACAATATAACTTACCTGTAATTATTCACGGCCGAGCTTACAAACCGTATGTTGAATACACTATCGGCAGCTACAGCGAATTAGTAGGGCATTTTATAGAAGCAGAAGGTATAAGAGTGTCGTATGCCGACCCGTTGACTGGTGATATTGCAGGTGGCAGGGCCGTAATATTAATGGCACACAATCCAGTAATTTCATATTTTGGCACAGGGGTCGAAATAAAACCAGATCAGTTTTACTTTTATATTGAACCGGGAAGTGTTATTCTAGACCCGTGGCGAACAATTACGTGTGTTCCGGGATCAACAGTAATACACTACGGCAATACTAGAATAATTAACTAATAGAGAGATTACATTAAATGAGAGTAGTGTTAGTTACCGGAGGGTTTGATCCTTTACACAGTGGACATATTGAATATTTTAAAGCAGCTAAACAATTAGGGGATCGATTAGTTGTTGGCGTGAACAGTGACGATTGGTTGATTCGAAAAAAAGGTAGGACATTTATGTTAATCGGTGAGAGATTGCATATTATTTCACATCTTAAATCTGTAGACCATTGTATTCAATTTTATGATGACAGCGATCATGCAGTCGATGCAATTAAACAAGTTCAAATGTTATATCCAAATGATCGTATTATCTTTGCAAACGGGGGCGATAGAACTTCTGATAACATTCCAGAAATGGCTATCGCAGGAGTAGACTTTGTATTTGGTGTAGGAGGTAGCACTAAACAAAATTCAAGTAGTCGGTTATTAGATGAATGGAAAGCACCTAAAACCGATCGACCGTGGGGACATTATAGAGTTCTACACGAAGTTGTAGGTACTAAAGTAAAAGAACTAACTATTCTACCTGGAAAAAGTCTTAGTATGCAAAAACACGAGTATCGATCCGAATACTGGCACGTTAGTGAAGGAGAATGTATGATTGAATTTGAAGATAATTCTTCAAAACGACTATCTGCACATTCTAACTTTTGCATTCCTAATAACACTTGGCACAAGTTAGCAAATCCGTATAACACTCCATGCAAAATTATAGAAATACAACACGGGACTGCATGCAGCGAATCTGATATTATTCGAGATGATTAATAGAATACATATTAGTTCGAAGATGTCGGAGATTTTTGTAATTGTGCTCTAGTACAGGTTGCATTTCGTTTAGCATCTGTACTAACTCTTGATTATCTTTTTTTAGAATTGTTTCAACTATATCATAAATTGCTTCTAGACGTTTATGATTATCAATTATCAAATCGTAACTTTCGTCCCACCATTGATCAAAAGTTTTAAATTTAAGATTTTTAAGTAATGCAATAGTCCCTGCAGGTGCAATCATAATAAATGGTCGGTGTGCAACAATTGGTTTTAGTGTTTTTTCTCCAATATTTGGCATTGGATAATAATAACTTGTTTCTGTTACTAGACTTAAGAAGCTGTTAACGACTGCAGGCATTACATCGCTATATTCAAAATATTTAATATCAATTTTTTGATCAAACGCAATATCCCACTCTAACTTAACATTATTGTTGTTAAAAAATTCAGTAGTTTCTAATATTTTTTTCGTAATGTCAGGTCTAAACTTGTTAACTGGCAGTTGCTGATTATCAATAACTTCGCCGACTGTAAAATGATTACCTAAGGTTAAAATAACACACGGTGATCCATATAACAACGCAACTATATAGAATCTAATAATATCTTTTCTTAGATTAAAACAAGATATCTTAAAATCAAATACCGAAGTAAATTGATACGCCATCCATTTATTTACAGGTATAGATGCAGAAAATATATCAAAATAATTAATTGTTAGATTATATTTTTTTTCAAAAAAACTCGAATTGTACTCATTATGATAAATTTCATATTCAACTGCTGTTTGATTTAAAATTTGAGAAATAATTTCTAACTCTCCTGCGATAACTTCTGTCGGGTATCGATTAATTAGTGACCTATCTATACAATCAGCAGGTTTGTTCGGCAACGAAAGTCTAAACACATCTTCGACAAAGAAATATAATTTTGAAAAGCGGCACTCGTTAATGTAATCAACAATTTTATTAATTTCAGACATGTCTGTGTACATTACTACTAGTACAAGTGCCTCGGTAGGCTGCATCTTATATTTCATTCTCAAAAAAAGACGCGTCTCTGTATATTGCGACATCGTACTTCGATAATCATTGCGGACAAATGTTTTTTCAGTTCGCACCTGATCAATAGATTCAATTAAAAGATATCCGTCCATTATTATTTTCCTTAAAAATTTGCATATTTGATAAATTCGGGTAGTCACTTGACGACCACAGTTTTGGTATTTTTTCTTTTGCTAAATTTAATTTAGAAATACCAAGTTGCGCAGTTTCTGGTGTCATATAGTAATGATACCCGACTGTACTAATGTCTTGTTCTGCCCATGATAAATTTCGACTTCGACCATCGTAACTCATTCTTATTAATTTTTCATATGCTATTTTGTTGTCTAATAGTATCATTCCGCCTCGACCTAATGATAAGTGCTTTTTAAATTGAAAACTTAAACACATAAATGTAGCAGGAATATACGAATTTTCTTTCCACAATACAGCAGCATCGACTATATGTGTGTTTCCTATAAAATAATAATCCTTCCACCTATCATTGCTAAATGACCATGATAAATTTAACTTGTTAAATGTATGCGGAATTGAAATATAGGTATGGTTAGGACACGTTACATTATTTGCAGCAGTTAGCCGTAAACACAATTCAATTGCGTGCGTACAACAATCTGTGCTAACTGCATACGGTGCTCCGTAAAATTCTGCAATTATCTTTTCAAATTTGTCTATAGTATCAAACATTCGTGAACGTAATCTGTGCAGTATAGCGCGGGACTAATCCTAAATTTGCAGCCATGTGCGGAGTATCATAGTTCCATAACACATAATCACCTGCGTGCCACTGCGATATAGATTTCCCATTAATTTCTAAAATATGGCCAGGTTGCCAATCTTCTAAAAACACAACAGCTCTTGAAATTTTAGAAGGATCTAATATTTTATTAATCTGAATATATTTTTTAAACAAGTCAGCGTGATACGGAAGAGCTGTATTTGTTTTCATTCTCATAAAACTTAGTGTTATATGATTTCCATTAAAGGAACGAAAAAACGATTCGGCCCATTTAGGTGTAGGATTACTCATGTCATATAGATCAAATATTAAATTTTCTTGATTAAATCCGCTAGTTAACCACATGTTAACATCATTTTGATTTTTAAACTCTGTCGGAATATATGCAAGTGTAGTATGCTGAGTATTCCAAAAATTTTGAATTGTTCCTTGAGTATACATCAAGATATTTAGTAAAATAGTATTTGACAGATAAGTAGAATGACCAGCTAGCTCCGACTTATGAAATAATTAATAATATATGGCAAGAATTAAATAGTTGACAACACCCGTTTTTTATTATATAATAACAACAATTTTTACATTACTGAGAATTTATATGGCAACAATAAAAGTAGCAGGCTCAACCGCAAAACCAAAAAAAGCAAAACCTAAAATTTCTTCAGTTACAATACGAGAAAATGCGAAGAAAGACACAAGTCCAACTTGGGACGGCTGGGAAGAATTATCGACTAAAGATTATAGTAGAAAATGGCACAACGCTATGCATTATTATAATTTACAATTTAGTAGTAAAGATTTAAAACCTGCAGTACTTAAATGGATGATGCAAAATGACTTCACAACTAAAGAAATCTCCGATTACAAAGCTACTAAAGATTGGAGAACAAGTACTACTATGGGTTCTATTGCTAGTTGTTTACTTCGTGGTATGCCACCAGCTCACCCTGAATTTAACGGTAGAAGAGATGCTACGGTATGGTTAAGAACAGCAGTTGCTGCAACCATCGACGCTGGTCTTAACGACATTGACCCAGAGGATGACGAAGTTAAAAAGCCGGCTCCTGTGATCAGCATCCAAACACGGGTTAAAGATGCAGCCGTTAACATGACTGCAGATATCGAAGAGGCGGTCGAGAGTTGGATTACAGATGCAGATGCGTTTGATCCAAAAGCAATTAAAATTTTAAATTTACTCAAAGGAAAAGAAGCAAAAGCTGCACATGCCCGTGTTATAAAAGATATGTACGCGCCTGCGCTTGCTGAGTTAGAAGAACTTGCCGCTGGTAAACCCGCAGATGCAGAATTGCACGATGTGTACGAGCAGTTGCAAGAAGCATATTCACATCGCAGTAAAAAACAAATTCGTTCTTTAATTACATTTTATAAAGAAGTCGAATCTGCATGTGTAATGCTTGCAGAAGAAGCTAAAATTAATAAAAAGCCAAGAACAGTTAAAGCAGTGCCTAAAGATAAACTTGTTTTAAAACTAAAATTCTTAAAAACATTTGAACCGTTAAAACTTGTTTCTATTAATCCTACTGAGATTGTTAGTGCTAAAGAACTATGGGTGTACAACACTAAGAATAGAAAACTTGGCAAATACGTTGCAGACGAAATGACAGGTCCGCTAACTGTAAAAGGATCAAGTATTGTAGGTTTTGACGAACATAAAAGTATTCAAAAAACAATACGCAAACCGGATGAAAAACTCAAAGAATTTAAATCAGCAAGTAAAGTTGCACTACGCAGATTCCTAGATGATATTACTGCAACTGACACTAAATTAAACGGTCGAATAAACGAAGAAACAATTCTGCTTAAAGCCGCATCGTAGTTTGAAATCAATTAGGTTTCTTGGATAAATATAGAAAAGAGACCAAATTATGACTCAAATATTCAACATTCAAAACGATAAAGTTGTTATCGATAAACTGATTCTTTCGACGTTGGAAGGACCAGTAGCATTACCAAATACATTAGACATTAACGGAAGTATTAACCTCAACGGTGATCTAACAGTATCAAGCACAATTATTGCACAAACTATTCAAGTTGATAATCTAATTACTAAACACGGTGTCGCAGCCGAGTTAGGAAATTGGGTTACTAACTCAGAAGAAGAACTCGTAGGAAAAGGATTTTCATGGGCGTGGGGCAACGGTAATATTCAATTAATATATCGCAATGGAAATAGACTATGGACTAACGGTGATTTTGATCTTATTGCAGAAGCAGCATATAAAATTGATAACATTCCTGTTCTAACAGTTAACAGCCTGGGTACTACTATTACAAACAGTAATCTTAGAAAAGTAGGACCATTAAACTCATTAACAGTAACCGGTGACGCTAATATTGGTGAATTTGCATTCTTTAATACAAGTTATAATCGATTAGGTTTAGGAACTGAAGATCCAAATGCATCAATTAGTATTATCGATAACGATGTCGAAATTGCACTAGGTAGTCCGAAAGTTGGGTTAGCAACAGTAGGTACATATTCAAACCATGATTTTGCAATCACTAGTGACAACATTCCTCGCATTACTGTTAAACACAACGGTGAAGTCCATATTAGCGACGAAATAAGTAAATCAGGTGTATTGCGAGTGTTTGGATCGATTTATGCATCAAATATCGAAGCAGATACAAGAATTGAACGTACCAGTTCTTTAGAATTTAAAGGGTCACAGCATGATCCGATATACAATAAAGGGTTAGTATGGCTTGATTCTGATTGCCAACGGTCGTTTGTCCTTGTTAACAATCCAGATAGGTTAAAAACTCAAGTATCAATCGAAATCGGTGCAGAGCAAGCATATTACATTAACGGTAATCCTGTAATTTATGATTCAAAACTCGGCGACTGTATTCGAAGCTCAAATCTTACATCTGTTGGTCAACTTACTTCGCTAGTTGTCGCAGGAGAAGCAGCAATCGCAGATTTATCTACAGATAATCTTAAATCGACATTAGGCACGCATTCATTAACTATAACTGGTCCGGAAGTTACTGCAAGCTCGTACCTTGCATTGAATATTGCAAACCAAAATATACTTTTTGCAGATAGCAGCGAAACTATAATAGGAAACATTAATTTACCTAGACGTCCAGTTAAAGTATTTGGATCATTATCTGTCGGTGTTAATAATCCAGATCCAACTGTTAGTTTATCAGTAAACGGTAACGTTAGTTTTAATAATAAAAAGTTTGTCACAGGTATAATGCCACCGAATGAGGGTGTGTTTTACAAAGGTGATATCTGTTGGAATCAAAATCCAACAATTACCGGATATGTAGGTTGGATTTGTTTAGTTGACGGTCAACCCGGTGAATGGGAACCGTTCGGTGCAATCGGGCGATGAAGGAACGACTGGCTAAGTTGCTTTCTCAGAATGATGCCGACCTTAATGAAATTAACAATCAACGACGGTATTGGCTGTTAGCTAGTAGTGTCGTTTTTATTAGTATAGTTATCTTAATATTCTCATGGGATTGGATTACTAATACCCGCCAACAAAGTTTGTGGTGGGTTTTTATTTCGATTCTTCTTATTGTTTCAGTTAACTGGTGGTATTGGACTATGCAGTCACTAACAACTCTTATTAATCGTACTAAAGATGAATTTACGATTTTATCAGATGTTGTAGATGAACTTGCAGATGTAAAAGTAATATTGCACTGTAAACAACCAGTTACTGGCGAAGTATGCGATAATTGCCCTAGCATTGCCACCTGTCGATCTTCTAAAACTGATTGACTTCTCATCATAATGACTATATAATATAACTTTTAACTAATAAGGATTAGTATGGCTTGGATTATTGATAAGACTTTTGAATTTTGTTACGGCCACAGAGTTCACACACAAACACTTAATGGAAAATATGCTGCGGATTTAAAATGTGCTTGTCGACATTTGCACGGGCATGAAGGTAAAATGCAAGTGTTTTTAACCGCAGATAAACTCGATGCAACCGGCATGATAACTGATTTTAGACATTTAGAATGGCTTAAGAAATGGATTAATACATATATCGATCATCAATTTATTATTGATAAAAATGACCCGCTTTACGATAAAATGATCGGTGAAAAAGAGTTAGTCAGTGTATGCGTACCTGATACAGATTATGTAGCAGGTTGGTACATAGATCCTGCAGAATATCAAGATTCAGCTGAATCCGAGTGCGAGTACTATGAAGGATTTTTCATTGTTAATTTTGTACCTACTAGCGAGAATCTTAGCAAATGGATGGCTGATTTAGTTGAAGAAAAAATGCAACATCTTGGCGTTAAGGTTCATCACATTGATTGGTGGGAAACTCCTAAATCAAGAAGCGTTTACTATAGATGATATATCTTTTTGATGTTGACGGAACGTTGACCCTGTCAAGATTAGCAATGGACGTTGAGTTTAAGCACTGGTTTAAATCATTTATGACCACTCACAGAGTTATGCTAGTTACCGGTAGTGATATTTCAAAAACAATAGAGCAGCTCGGAGAAGACATTGTTAACAATGTTAGCTACTCTTTTAACTCTGCCGGGAACGAAATTTACACGCACGGAAAATTATTATATAGGAGTGATTGGACTAGCCCGGAAGATTTACATATTTTTTTAAATGCTAAATTAGATGAAACTAAATATCCTAAATTTGGAAATCATTTTGAAGACAGACCAGGTATGCTAAATTTTTCATATGTCGGACAACATGCAACTAGAGAACAGCGTATTAAATATGCAGGATGGGATATTATATCTCAGCAGCGACACTACCTTACTAAAGAAATTAATGCTAACTGGCCAAATCTGCATGCAGTAATAGGAGGGCAGATTAGCATTGATATTTTTCAAAAAGGGTTTGATAAATCTCAAATATTAAATTTTTTAGTAGATCAAGAAATTACGTTCTTTGGGGATAGGATTGACCCGTGCGGGAACGATTACACATTGGCAAAACGAATCATTGACGATGCATGCGGTCAATGCTATAATGTTAAAAACTGGCAACATACCTGGAGTATATTAACATCACTATGACAAACAAAATTGGTTTTGCGTGTAAGTGGATTGACAATCCTAATCAAGTAAACGGTATTAAATCTACCGATGCTTGCAAAAAATATAATGTTGGCACTACTACCGTTGCCTGGCTTAATCGTCAATCACGTGAAGTAGCAGAACAAAAATTATGGGAGTTAATGATTGCCAATATTAATTCCGTTTACAACTTGGTTGAAAAGGTAGGAACACTTAATGAGCAACTCAGAATGGTACGTATTGGCAGTGATGTGTTGCCTGTATATACTCACACTTTGTTTTCTGAATTTTATCGCAGACCGGATGTTAGAGACTACGCAGAAAAACATTTTGTTCAAATTGGGGATGTTGCCCGTGATCGTAACGTTAGGCTTAGTTTTCATCCTGGACAGTTTTGCGTCTTGGCAAGCGATCGTCCGGAGGTAGTCGAACGCAGCATTGAAGAATTTGAATATCATGCAGACATGGCTCGCTGGATGGGTTACGGCAAACAGTTTCAAGATATGAAAATTAACGTACACATTGCAGGCAGACTTGGCCCTGCAGGATTCTTAAAAGCATACGACCGCCTTAGTCCTGAGGCACGCAACTGTATTACTATAGAAAACGAGGAAATTACACATGGACTTAATGACTGCCTTACTATTTGCGACAGGGTTCCCGTCGTTCTTGATATTCACCATCATTTTATCAAATCTGGAGAGTATATCAAACCCGATGACAGCAGAGTCAATCAAGTTATTGACAGTTGGCGCGGCGTTAGGCCTACTCTTCATTATTCTGTTTCTCGTGAAGATGTTTTACCCAATCATGACATTCATACCGCACCAGTTCTTGATGTACTCCTAGAAGCCGGCTACAAAAAAGGCAAACTTAGAGCGCACAGTGATTTTTATTGGAACACTGCTGTTAATGCATGGGCATTAACATTTTGGGACAAATTTGATATCATGTGTGAAAGCAAAGGCAAGAACTTAGCAAGTTTTGCACTATACGAACAGGCTAAAACTGATCTAGTGTCTTAAGACTACTGACTGGCATATCCCAAACTTTACGAATTTCAACTCCTTTTTCCTGAGCGAATTTCTTAGCATCACAGTTACTGCAAACATGGTAATAATTGTTACTTAATCGCTTAGGATCCATTTTTCCTCTTTCTCTAACAAACAGCTCACCGCAACTGTCGCATTTAAATGTAATAACTTCTTTTTTTCGAACATACGAATGCTCTTGTTTTAATTTACTTTGCCGAATAAATGAAGTTAAGACATATTCTGATTTTATAAACATTATATTATTTACATTAAGGTTACAAAAACTGTTTGATAAATACCATATAGACAACTCCAATGAGGAAAATTCAATATGGCAAAACAAATAATCGACATCGGCGTACAAGGTAACGACGGAACCGGTGATAGTATTCGAGAATCATTTCGCAAAGTTAATGAAAATTTTGATCAATTATACGCAGTAGTTGGTGCAAGCGGTACAATTAAATTTGAAAACCTTGATGACGGCAGCACGTATGATCAAAATCAAATTATCATGGCAACGCCGGAAGGTGACACATTATCAGCAAGAGATATTATCGGTGGCAGTGGTATAACAGTTGATCTTTCAGACCCGTTAAAACTTACAATTAATGCAGATGTTGCAAATTTAGCAGGTGATTTATTTCCGCAAATTGGTGCAGCATTTAATGCAAATAATTTAGCCATCGGACGAGTACCTAACCCAAGTCAAGCGTTAGTTGATGCATTTAATAGCCTGTGGCAAAGTAAAGGGTATACTACTACAATTAACGAGTTAGCTCTTAATGTAGGATATGCAAACGCTAATTATGTTCGATTAACTACTGATAGAATTGTAGGTACTGAAATTAACGGTCTAGTAGTTCCTGGACCGTTACGGCTACGTGATGAGCCATACTCTGCTCAGTCGGGTGTAGTAGGTTACGATGCAACATTAACCGGTAACTATTTGTCAAACGAAGCAGTTCCTCGTAAGAATGTAGTATTACGCACAGGTGATTCGATGACAGGTGAATTATTATTAAACGATCACCCAATTCCGATGACTGGTGCAGGTACACCAAATGGTGTTGCTGATTTGCAAGCTGCTACTAAATTTTACGTTGATAATAGTACGTTTTCAAGTAATGTTAATTTATATGTTTCGGCTACTAGCGGTGACAATCTTCAAACTAAAACACCTGTCGGTAAAGAAGGAAGATTTTGGCAATATGCATATAAAACAATTTCACAGGCAGCACAGCAAGCTGAAAGCTTAATTACGTTAGCAAGCCAAGAACCCGGGCCATATCGTCAGCGCATTACATATACTAGCGGCGTTGATCAAGTATATTCAACTATTCAATCAGTTACCTTAATAAACGGAAATACCGGAAAAGTCGGCCACGTTGCAGCATACGATTTGTTACAAGCAAACCGTGCATTTATCCAATCAGAAACGATTGCATATATCAATAAGAAATATGTGAACTCGTTTTCGTATGATGCAGGAAAATGTTCACGAGACGTAAAGTTAATCTTAGACGGAATTGGCTACGATTTAGTACTGAATACTACCTATAATACTAAACGCGCAGCAAACGGCTATTTTAATTCGATTTCTTCAAAGGTGCTAAGTGATCAATTAATTCAAACAGTTGATGCGATAAAATTTGCAAGAGATCAGATTATTAATTTTTCGTATAGCACTGCCTACTTAGACACTTACATTCAAGATGTCATTGATGCAATTTGCTACGATCTAGTTTTTCAAACAAATTATCAATCAATGCAGGTTGCACTTGCATTTTCATCTGCACAAACTGATTTAAGTAATGAGCAAATTGCCGATTTGCTAAGCCTTAACCCGTATGCGGTCAGTGAAGGACACGGCAGCGGCAGCATAATGACGTTAGTGTTATCGTCTGCATTAACTAATGCATACCCTGTAGGTAGCTCAATTCTAGTTGCAGGAATGACACCGTCATCGTTAAACGGTGTTAAAATTGTAACTGCATCAACGACTGCATCGGTATCATTTGCAAGTAATGTAATCGGTGCATCTACTGTCAACGGTACAGTTGACCGGTATAATTTATTAAACACGATTTTAGAAATTTCACAAGTTAAAATAACACCAACTGCAGTATCTTTTATTAAAACACTAGCAACTACAATAACAAATATAGTGTTATATAATAAAATGCCAACAGTGGCCTTTCCAAATCTAGCAAGCACTCCGATTGGAAAAGAAAATGCTAAGATATTATTATTAGAAAATGTTAAATTTATTCAAGCTGAAATTATTTCATATTTAACTGCATCCTTTCCAGACGTGTCATTTAATAAAAGCACCTGCAAACGTGATATAGAATTTATAATCCGAGGACTTATTTACGATTTTATGTACAGCGGAAACAGCCAAAGTGTGTATGCAGGTCGTCGATATTGGATTTTTTCAACATTGCAGATTGCAGATTTTGAACTTAGTGCAACCCTTGCTGCAATTGCCCGTATTAATACGTTAGTTCAGGCTGTCATTGTTAACGGATCAATTCCTACAATATACCAACAGACTATTAACCAATACAGAAACGACACGTTAACCGGAGGATCAACTGTATCGCTATCAATTTCGACAAATTTAGCAACTATTGCTGACATTATTGAAAATAATACATCGCCGACAGTTGTATTACCTGATTACACAGGTGGTGTACTGACATTAAGGAATGTTAAAGACGCAATTGTTGCTGACACAACTGATTTAATTGCAACCCTGCCATCATATATTAATTACTACTTTCCTGTAATTAATAATAGTGTTATCACTGGTACTATTACTGATTTATTTGGAATTATTATTGATTCGCTAGAACTAGGTTTCGGCACGATTGGCTTACCGACTTATGTCAGCAAAGCAGGAACTGCACCTGGTATAACTCATGCAAGAGAGGCAATATTAGCTAACTTAGAATTTATTGCCGAAGAATCAGTTGCATATATTGCTGCAAACATTTCAACCTATCCGGGATTAGTATATAATGCAAATAGTTGCAAACGAGATATAAAATATATATTAGCAGGTGTTTGCTATGATTTAACCTACGGCGGAAATGCTGCAAGTTTTGATGTTGCTAACGCTTATCGCAGCGCCAGTGATAATCAATTAATTCTAAATATTAGTTCAAATGAACTAGCAGCAACAATCGACGCAATTGGTCATGCGCAATCTGTTGCACAGGATGTTGCCCGTAATCAAGTAGTTACTCCGGTCTATTCGTCAGCTTCCCAGACACGAAACTCGTTGTGGGCAGACGGCACTGCTGCTACTGCTACCCTTGACACTTTATTTAATTTAATTAAAGATATTGTCGAAAATGGCGAACCAACTGATGACCCGGTTACTGCATTAATATATCCGACTACAATCGGTTACGACAGTGACGATATAGCAGCACGCAATATTATTGTTACTAATAAAAATAAAATTGCTGCAGATACAATTACATTTATTAATACAACATTTAAAGGTGGGTTTAATTACGACGAGTCGATATGTAAACGAGATGTTGGGTTAATTATTGATGCGATGTCAATTGATCTACTTACAAGCTATACTGATGTAAATCCGACTAACTCATTAATGGCAAACTACCAAACAGTTAATGCGGGCAAAAGCTATTTTAAAAATGCCAGTGCTAAATCTGTTGCTATAGGATCGCAATATAGCGAAACAGTTGATGGTATTAACTTTGCAAAAGAACTAAGCATCCAGGTACTAAACCTTAGCACTCGAACTAGATATCAAACTGCAATTTTACAGCAAACAACATTGTCTGCACAATACACACTACTAACATTACCTAGTGCGTTAATAAATGTCACTGGCGGTACATTAACACCTGTTGCAAGCGCAAGTGCAATTTCCGAATTCACTAACAACATGAATACGTTATTGAGTATTATTGCACAAGGGTACGGTAGTGCACCTGCAGTATCCTACGGGAGCGGTATATGGAACATTGCTATTTCGAACGGTGGCATTGCAGTTGATCAAGGTTCGGAAACGAATAACGATATTATTCCTGCAAAAGTTTTAGTAGGTGTTTCGTCTGCTGCGTATGCAACTATCGTAAAATATTTGCGAGGTAGCGGTGCAGGGGTCGACACTATACAAGTTCGATCATCTAAACCTGGATTCTTTGCGGTCGGCGAACAAATTGAATTCGGCGAAACTGTTAAAGATTTAAACATTACAATTTTTGTAGAAAGTGGTATTTACTACGAAGATTTGCCTATTCGATTACCGGCAAACTGTTCGATAAAAGGAGACGATTTCCGTAGAGCAATTATTCGTCCTCGTGATAGGATAAGCCAAAGCCCGTGGGTTACGCTATTCTTTTATCGTGATGCTATCATTGATGCGTTAGAGATAGGGTTAATTAATTATACAGGTACAAATTATGCAACTTCAGTTGGTATTAGTTTAGGTGCTGCAAGTAGTGGGGATGTTGCAATTACGTTAGACTCGGGGCAGGCACCGTCGAGCTGGATAGGCAAAGTGTTAGTTGATAACTATCTAACTTTTGGTAATGCAAAACGAGGAAAAGCTATTGTTAATTCAGTAAGTGGTAATATTTTAAATTGTTCAATAATATACCCATTCACTAGTACAACTTACTCGTCAGGATCGTGGTTTTTGTATACTACAACGAACTACGGTCGACATTATTTAACTAATCCTTTAGACGTAACTAGTACACCTAAAAACAACAAAGACATCGACGTATTTTTGTGTAACGATGCAACTCGAATAACCGATGTAACCTTCCAAGGCCACGGCGGATTTGCAATGGTACTCGATCCAGCTGGCCAAATTAAAACAAAATCTCCATACGGTCAAGTCTGTTCAAGTTTCTCACAGAGTAATAACCAAAAACGTTTTGCAGGTGGGCAATTTGCCGACGGATTTGCCGGGCGTGTATTTGGTACAATCATTGCAATTAATGATTATGGCATAACAATTACAGTAACTGGTGGTGCAAACAGCGGTCTCGATGTTCGTCCGCCGCAACCACCTTGTGCATTTTACGTTCAAGGATATCGTTATCAAATTAACGATGTTGTAAGTTGGTCGCAAACTATCGATCCGGGTACAGGTGCTGTTACTGGCGGAACTGCTGTATTAACATTAGATACTGCTACGCCGTACTTGTACACAACTGCCGGGTTATTATCGTACAACGATACAAAGTGCGCACGCGATGTTGGATTAATATTAGATGCAGTGGGCTTTGACATTGTATTAGGATCAAATTTCCAATCTATTAAAGCCGGATTATCTTATTTGCGGTCTTACTCCAGTGTTGTTACTGCAAACCAAAAAGTATTAACTATTGCCGGCATTAATAAAGCAAAAGACTTGGCATTAGCGACTATTAGCAACTCAACCGCACAGTCTCGACTTATTGCGAACATGGCAATTATTGCTAATATCATCGACCAAGGACTAACAGGACTATCGGCAATAACGTTCCCTAATCCTGTCGGAGTATCCGATACAGATGACATTGCAAAAGCAAGAACGATTATACAGGCAAATAGAACATTTATTCAAAATGAAATTTCTGCATACATTGCATCAAATTTTGTAATTAAATCGATTCCGTTTTACAATTCAGTTACATGTCAACGAGACGTTGGATATATTGTTGATGCTATGACTTATGACATGTTCTACGGCGGAGTTGCGCAAGCATCAAACAGCCAGATTAAAGACACTGCCGAAGCATATTACAGACTCACTGCAAGTTACATTGTCGGCGAAGAAACATATCACGTGGCTGCATTTACTCGACTAAAATACATTCTTCCGTTTATTGTTCAAGGATCAACAGGTTGGACTAAATCAACTGGGAACTATGAAACACAAATAACGACGTTGGCACCGACTGCATATAGTACGTATGCTACATCACTTGCTAGATTATGCGATATTTTGATTGATTATGTTGCAGACGGTGATTACGATACTACTACAACAACAGTAAATCCTGTAATTTCTGGGCAGCCGGCTGCATTGATAGCCGACAGGTCTTCGATCCAAACTTCGAAAACAACTATTCAAAATTCGGTAATTAGTTTCTTAAATACCGGTGGCGGGTTAGCAATTAACATCGAAATGGGCGGCAATAAATCAATGCTTGCAAATGACTTTGCAATGATTAATGATTTAGGTTATGCGATTGTTTGTACAAACGGAGCAGTATCAGAACAAGTATCAACATTCTCATATTATTGTTGGACGCATTACTGGTCTAATAATGGTGGACAAATTCGATCAGTTGGCGGTTCAAATTCTCATGGACATTTTGGCTTACGCTCATCCGGGTACGATGTAACTGAACAACCTGATCAAGTTAAGCTTTCGCACAATTTAGTCCAAACAATGCATGTTTACAAACAAGGTACTACGATCAACGAAATGGTACCTACTTCGGCTATTAGGGCATTGTCGATATGGGTTTACAATTACGAATACATACCGACAAATACTTCTGAAGTTGAAATTGATCATTCAGTTAATGGCGGTGAGAATACTCGATACCAAGTTAGCTCAATTGAGCATACATCTATAAGCTTCAACGGACAAAATGTGCTTCGCCTTAATTTAAGCACTGCAGGTAGTAACGGAACATCATCAACTGGATTAACTACTGCACTATACGATGGCCAAATCATTGCAGTAAGAGCACTGCAGAATTTTAAATTCACTGATATTGCAAATGTAAAACCAACTCGACCGTCTACTGCATTACAGTTTGCTGACAACTTATCAGACGTTTATCGAGTTATTGCTTACAATTTAACATTATCAACCGGCGAAACATTACCTGCAAACGCATCTGTTTTACAAATCGATACTTCGTACAGTTATTATAAATTCTTTGTTGATCCGCTACATGTTTCTACTGTCGACCCGAATGATGTAAGTAAAACCCAAGGTTCGAAGATCGGTGATACAAAGATTGCAGTAGAACCAGTTGAGGTTAAGTCAACAATCGATCAAATTAATAAAGGAACCTATATAGGAACGTGGCATGGCAGAACGCACCGAGTTATTCGATATGTTGCTGCTAAAACAATTGCAACCGGTACTTATGTTAGTTGGACTAGTGCAACTAGTACGCTAATAATTAGCAACTTGTCACCGCGTCTTTTAGTTGCAGGTGACATTATTTCTGGAATAGGATTTACAACGCAAACAGTCGTATCTTCAACATACAGCGAAGTTACACAATATACAACAGTAATTGTTAGTACATCAGTAGGTGTTGGCACTCCTAGTGGTACGATTTCGTTTGGTGTTTCTGCAAATGCATATCTTGTAATTGATCAAACACCGATTGCAAATAATTCAGCAGACGGCACGGTGGTAAACGCATTAACTTTTAAAAGTTCAGTTGCTCAAATAGGTAATTCAACTTCTAGAATTATAACATTTGACGTTCCATATTCGAAAGATGCACAACTACCGGCAGTTGATAGCTTTATTACAATTGCAAATAACGGATTTGTAAACTATAATAAACCAGTTCAAGTAGTAGCGGTGTTAAACACCACAAAAATCACAGTTGCAACAACTATTGGTCTAAATCCTGGTATGATTATTTCAAGTGTAACATCCGGGTCATATTTTGCAGCTGGTACATACACAATTATTCAATCAGTTGATAGTAACACTCAGTTTACTGTAAGTCCGGCATGTTGGATTCCGTCAGGTGCTACAGTTAGTGCAACTGCTGCATCGGTGTTAGCATCGATAACAAAAATTGATACCGGTTTAGGGTATATTGCAGCTCCTATTATTACAATTATAGGCGGTGGCGCATCGAGCAATGCAGTCGCAACGTGTACTATTACTGCATTGGGAGCAATTGATGTTATTACTATTGTAGATCCAGGGTTCGGATATACCTCAACACCGGACATACTTATTCAAGACATCTATCGTACACGCACTGCGTCATTGGCTGCAGTATTAACAACTTCACCGACTGTAACCGTTACTGCAAGTGCAGGAGAATCGACTACAACATTATCTGCGTTATATTCAACTGATCCCGGTGTTCTTGGTTCTATTTCAGCAACTACTAACGCTACTGCAACAATGCTAACTTCTGGCATAACTGGAACAACGTTAACAGTCGGTACCGTATCTGCAGGAACAGTTGCAGTCGGGATGTATTTAACCGGTGGAACAATACCCGCTGGGACGTACATTGTTGCGAATCTTACAGGGACTGGAACAAGTGCAGGTAGTACTTGGACAGTTAGTCAGACTGTTTCACAATCAAGTACAACGCTTACTGGTACAAACAATTTAATAACTATTAACACAACTACTGGATTATCTGTTGGTAATCAAATTATTTTTACATTACCTACATCAACCGGTGCAACATTTGGCGGAATTACTATCGGTACAACCTATTACATTACGGAGGTATGTAGTGCAGTTAACGGTATTTCAGTTAGCACTGCGTTAGGAGGTTCAAATCTAACAGTATCAACTGCATCCGGCACACTGATATCGTATGTTACTCGATTCTCGTTTGGTACATCAATAACTGCTAGCAGTTTTACTAATAAAATAATATATAAAGCAGGTAAAACAGGTGCATTTGTAATAAGTGGTGTTGCTATTACCGGAACCGCTGGTCAATTTTCATGCACTGCAACCAGTACTACATTAGTAGTAGGCCAAACTGTGACAATCAGTGGCAATTTAACAGGCGGTGGTAGTATTTCGACCTACGCTAACCCGACAATGTATTATATAATGACTACTAACGGGTCAACTACCTTTACATTAACTGCAACTTTAGGCGGAGTAACTGGCATCACTACTACTGCAGGTACAACTACAGGATGGACATTTACAGCCGGTCCTGCATCCGATACGGTAACTAATTTCGAACCGTATTTGGCAACATTTGCATTTAGTACAACCACTGCGCCTACAGTCGGTGCATACTATAAAGTTGCTGCAGGTTCTACTAATCCATTATATAACGGCACGTGGGTGTGTTTTGCTAGTACCGCTACGTCGATAACATTAGTATACCCTGGTAACCCAGGAACATGGGCGTCAGCTACTACTACATTTACCAAAGAAACTACTAATTCATCAGCTTCGACCCTTGGCATAAGTAGAGCATTTAGTACAACTATCGGTTACACCCTGAGATTTGGCTATCAAGGCGGGGTTACTGCGCAGGTTACTACACGTATTAGTACATGCCGCGCTACTAGTCATGACTTTTTAGATATCGGAACCGGAAGTTACTCAACTACTAACTATCCTTATCAAATTTACGGAAATCCTGCAATTGCAGCCACTCAACCGTACGAAGTTAAAGAAGACGGAGTAGGACGCTGTTTTTATGTGTCAACTGATCAAAACGGTATTTTCCGTGTCGGGCGATTCTTTACTGTTGATCAGGGAACAGGTACTGTAACATTTAGTGCAAGTATAGCATTATCAAATTTAGACGGGTTAGGATTTAAACGCGGGGTTGTTGTTAGCGAATTTTCAACAGACTCGACTATGACGAACAATTCATCGGATACTGTACCGGTACAGAGTGCAATTCGTGCGTATATCGATAAACGATTAGGATTAGATCACGGTGGTACTCCAATTGCGTTATCTGCTCTCGTTGGTCCGGGATTCTTAGCACTTAACGGTATAACAACAATGAAAGCTGCATTAAACTTAGGTAATAATGCAATTAACAACGTATCTACATCCGGCGTAACTTTACCAATAGATGCAGGAATCGTTGATCCATTAAGTGCTGCTAACAAGGCATTTGTCATCCAACAAGTAGCATCTCATGAAAATTTAAGCCAAGCAACTGATGTTTTAATTTCGAGCGCATCTGCTTCGCAAATGTTAGTGTATAACGGTTCTACATCTAAATGGAATAACGCAACGCTGACTGGAAATGTTACTATTAGCTACAACGGCACTGCATTAGTATCAGCACTTGCTGATAATACTATTACTGATGCTAAAATTAGTTCAACTGCAGCAATTAACCAAACTAAACTTGCATTAGCTAATAGCGTAGCATCAGTTAGCAGCGTATCGATTACAAATATTGCCCGTACTATTGCAGGACGAGTAACATTAACGTTTGTAACTGTATCACCTGCACCATTTAGTGCAACTACTCAGATTACAGTAGCCGGTGTTGTTCCATCAGGGTTTAACGGTACTTACACTGTTATATCGTGTAATACGACTTCTGTAACTTATGATTCGACTGTTCTTTCTGTAGTCGTAACGACTGCGGTTACCGGAGTTACTGTAACACCTCTTAACGGTGTATCGACATTTAATAATTCGCAATTTACAGTATCGAACGGGTTTGTTGGAATCGCTGCAAACGGAGTTGCACTAGGAAAACTTCAAACTATAAGCTCAAACTCAGTGATAGGTAATTCCGGTAATAGTGCAGCAACTCCGATAGAAGTAACGTTCGGTGCAATAGTGTCGGGTGGTGACGGCATTAAAAATTCAGCGTTTGCTAGCTCGGGTGTGATGCTAGTATCGTACGATGGTTCAAACAGTGCAAATAATACTTACTCGGTTACTGGTGTAACAACTGTAGGTGCTGCAAATAAAATTGTAAAAACTGGAACATTGGGTGAAATTAATATGGCGCAGTTGTCTGTTAATAGTTATAAAACTATTTCAACTACTACAGTTGCACCGTTAACGACTACATTTACAACACCAGCTGGTTTTGATTATTTAACAGCAACTGGTTCAACCGGAAGTAATACTACTATTACGACTTACGGGACTTTTGATACATCAAATGGTACATTAAAAGCAACTACGATAACAACTGGTGCACCTGCAACTGGAGGCACAATTACCGGACAGTATGCAGTACAAGCTGATAGTCAGCTTGATGTTTCTTTAGGAACTTTAAAATCGAGAACGTTGACTACAGGTGCTGTTGCAACTACTGGTACAATTACTGGGGCATGGTCACTTGCAGCAAGTAGTAGCTTTGATATTACTGCTTCCGGGACTTCATTTAAAACAACAAGTTTAAATGCAGGTGCTGCTGCAACTGCTGGTACAATTACTGGCCAATGGGCGTTTGCTGCAAGCAGCCAGCTTGATCTTAATACTAATAGTGTTACGTTAAAAGCATACAATATTACCACAAACGGTACTGACACAGGAACAGGAACGATACAAGGTAATTGGTCATTGACTGGTGCTAGTAAATTGCAAGCAACCTACGCTGACTTAGCTGAATACTACGAAGGTGATAAAGAATATGATCCAGGCACAGTATTAGTTTTTGGTGGTGATAAAGAAGTAACTTCATCTGCAACTACAAATGATACAAGACTTGCAGGTGTTGTTACTACTAACCCAGCCTATGTTATGAACTCAGAACAACGAGGGATTAAGGTTTGTATTGCACTAGCAGGTCGTACACCATGTAAAGTCATTGGTAGAGTTAAAAAAGGTGATCTATTAACAACATCAAATACACCTGGTTTTGCAATCAAAGCATTAAATCCAGTACTTGGTGCTATTATCGGTAAAGCATTAGAAAATAAAGACTACGGTGAAGCCGGAGTTATTGAAATTGCAGTAGGGAGAGCATAATGGCTAAACAAACAATAAATATTGGACAAGCAGCAAATGATAAGAGTGGCGACCCGTTAAGGGTCGCATTTAATAAAATTAATGCTAACTTTACAGAATTATACACACTTACAGGCGGATCAACTGCCAATCTTAAAGAACTTATACAAGACACAATAGCAGAAATGATATCCAACGGTACTCTGTTTGGTTTAACTGCTACTTACGACGACCCAAATAATGCACTTGATTTACACGTTACAGATGCACCTCTAGATGGCGGTATTGCATCTATTGTATTTGACGAATTGAGTTTTGACGGTGGAAACGCTACAACAGATACATTCACAGATATGCTAATCAACGGAGGAGCCGCATAATGGCAAATAAAATACAAATAAGAAGGGATACTACTGCAAACTGGACAGCATCAAATCCTATATTAAGTCAAGGTGAACTTGGGTTAGATACTACATTAAATAAAATTAAAATAGGTAACGGTACTGCACAATGGTCTGCATTATCATTTTATACTGGAAACCCAAGTTCGTTAATTAACGGGTTGCACACAGTTAGTTTAAATTCATCAGGCGTTGTGACATTTCCTGGTAATATTGCTACAGACGGAAATCATCTTACAGGTTGGAGTGGGAATTTAGATCTTAATATTGACGGTAGCATAAAATTATCTGCAGATGCTAAC
>Ga0209297_1000159_pt1 | contig 44972 bp, 36 predicted proteins | sample S_130805_MF_Meta_FD_187322 | JGI IMG/M metagenome (GOLD analysis project Ga0209297, IMG submission 187322) | Freshwater microbial communities from Lake Simoncouche, Canada to study carbon cycling - S_130805_MF_MetaG (SPAdes) (version 2) | ecosystem: Environmental > Aquatic > Freshwater > Lake ...
GATAAACCGATTAACGGCGAAATGATGATTGGAGGAATGTCGCTGGTTTTTTGGACATTAACTTTACAAACCACCATCAAATATGTTATTTTTACATTAAGGGCTGATAATAAGGGAGAGGGTGGTATTTTTTCACTTTACGCCTTAATAAAAAAAGCAAAACGAAAATGGCTTTTATGGACTGCCATAATTGGCGGCTGTTTTCTGCTAGCAGACGGCCTTATTACTCCTCCAATCTCTGTTTCTGCAGCAGTTGAAGGTCTAAAATTAGTGCCTCGTTTTAGTCATATTCCTACCATTCCTATTGTAATAACAATTATTACTGCGCTGTTTTTTATTCAACAATTTGGCACCAAATTTATTGGCCGTTATTTTGGTCCAGTCATGTTGGTTTGGTTTTTAACAATAGGCATTATGGGCCTAATCGGGCTGTCTCACGATTACACCGTTTTAAAAGCTTTAAATCCTTATTACGGTATAAATTTATTAATTAATCGCCCTGGTGGATTTTGGGTATTAGGCTCCGTTTTTTTATGTACTACTGGGGCCGAAGCATTGTACTCAGATATGGGGCACTGTGGTAGAAAAAACATTCGTTGTAGTTGGGTTTTTGTAAAAACAATGTTGGTGCTTAATTATATGGGGCAAACCGCTTGGCTTGTTTCAAAAAAAGGCACATATTTAAATGATGCTAATCCTTTTTATTCTATTATGCCAGATTGGTTTTTACCAGTCGGAATTGGCATTGCCACCATTGCAACAGTTGTTGCTTCTCAAGCATTAATTAGTGGCTCGTTTACCTTAATTAACGAGGCCATGCGATTAAACTTTTGGCCAAAAGTTAGAATTAAATACCCTACAGAATTAAAAGGACAAATGTATATTTCTTCTATTAATTGGATTTTATATTTTGGTTGCATTGGCATTGTTTTATTTTTTAAAGAATCTAAAAACATGGAGGCCGCTTATGGCTTAACAATTATTTTGGGCATGATTATGACGTCACGATTACTGGCATTTTTTATGCGCCTCAAAAAATATCCACTTTGGTTTTTAAACACTTTTATTCTTGTTTATATTGTTGTAGAAGGTGCTTTGCTAATTGCTAATTTGGAAAAATTTCCAAATGGAGGTTATGTCACTTTGGTTATAGCTTTAATTTTAGCAACAATAATGGGCTGTTGGTATTTGGCAAAACTAATTAGGCAAAGGTATACCGACTTGGTTCCCCTCAAAAATTATACCCAAATGCTTTGTGACTTAAGTACCGACAATACAATTCAAAAATATGCTACCCATTTAGTTTACATGACTAGCGCAAACAATCCTTTAGAAATTGAATCGAAAATTATTTATTCTATTTTACAAAAAAGACCTAAAAAAGCAGATATATACTGGTTTGTTCACGTCGATGTAATGGACGAGCCCTATATCATGGAATATAAAGTAACCCATATTGAAGCTGAAAATATTATTCGAGTTGATTTTAAAATTGGATTTAGAATTGCTCCTCGAGTTAATTTAATGTTTAGAAGAGTGGTTGCTGATCTGGTTAAAAATAAAGAAGTAGATATTACCAGCCGCTACGAATCGCTTAATAGAAACAATGTTATTGGAGATTTTAAATTTGTGGTCTTAGAAAAATTCTTGTCTTATGAAAATGACCTGCCCTTTTTCGATAATTTAATCTTAAAATTTTACTTTACTTTAAACCGATTTAGTTTAAGTGAAGCTCGAGCATTTGGCTTAGACAGTAGTTCAGTTAAAATAGAAAAATTTCCTATGGTTATTAATCCTCACAAAGAATTAAATTTAGTTCGTGTTGAATAAAAAATTCTGCTAATTTTCTTGATTAAAAAATTAATTAACGATTATCTTTTTTATAAGATTAGTTTTATAATTCCCTGTTATTTTTAAAAAATAAATTCCCGCGACTAAATCTTTTGTTGAAAAACTAAACTTATTTTCTTTTCCCTTTACCCAATCTCTTAAAAGAACCTCAACTAATTTTCCTTGTGCATCCAGTAATTGAAAGTTAAGATATTCAGGGTTTGCCAAAGAAATGTCTACACTAAAAATCTGATGGCTAGGGTTAGGATAAACCATCGTTTGTTCCAAGTTATTTCTTTCGTTGTTGATAGTTACATAAGATACAGCCGTGTCGGAAATTGAGAGGCTATCTAATTTTAATTCTGCAACCCATGCAGCATGTGCTTTTGGGTAGCTTGAGCCTCCATTACAAGCATAGTATCCACTCATCCAAACAACACCATTGCCATTATATTTTCTTTGCGAACCCGAATAATCTCCCCATCTTTCTTGACCACTATTTAATAAATTGATATAGTTTACTCCATTACGAATTCTTAAAACATCCGAAAAATTTCCACTGCCATCGGCGCGAATAGCTGAGCATCCCGGAAAAACTTTATCCGAACTGTGATCAAAAGAAATTATTGAAGTATTGTCTGTTGGCGAATTGCCTGCATATGATATATTTGGGTAAGCAAAATCCATGGTATCGTTTGGAATAACATATCCTGCTACAGATGGTTGAGCAGATTGTGGATTTGAAATTACGCCGTAATAAATTGTAGAATGATTATTAGCGGGGTTAGTTGTATTGTGAACGTATTGAATAATATTGTTCTCATAAAAAGCTCCTAAATTTCTGGCGTCGTTAGTTGCTAATGATTCTGTTGCTATGGGCTGTCGGCCATCGGGTGGCATAAAATAAGTTTGATTACTTATTAATGCTTTTGTTGTTACCGTGTTAGATGGCGAGCCTATCGTATCAGTTACATTTACTAAAAAAACCGTGTCGTTTTGATTCGCTAAATTTCTGTTTGAAATAAAATACATATTAGGCGAATGAAGTTTTTTGCCGCCTTTAGCCGGACATAAATTGCGAATGGCCTTACCATTAAATTTTATGTTTGAATGAAGGGTTGCATGTATAGGCAGGCCTGCATATCCACTATCTTTTTTCATTTGCCAAACTAAAGTTTCAACAAAACCGGTTTGCCAAGAGCTGTTGTTGGTAAGCAAATTTATACTTAAAAATAATTCTTTTTCTGTCATTCCTATCATTGGATAATCTGACCACAAATTATTATTTAATGGGTTACCCGGCAAAGCATATAAATTCCAATTGCCATTAGGGCTGTTGGTTTGCGAAAAACCAACTATTATTTTGCTAGTCGAATCAACATAGCCCACCAAACAAACCAAAACAAATTTATCCGATCGCGGATCGTACATTACTTTAGGATCAAACTCCTCGTGCCTATTGTTTATTGGTGTTGTAAAAGCGGCCAGCGACTTTCCGGGCAAGGTAACATTTGTTTTAGTATTTCTTATAAAAATACTTTTATTAATTACCGAAACCACAATGCCTGAATCAGAAATAGCCATGTCGTTATCGTTTGGTGTGCCAACATTAAACCCATTACCAAAAAAGTTTTTACCTAATACTAGTGAGGGAAGGGCTATGTTTGTTGAACTAAACGATTTATTTTTTTGTTCGGGATAGGCGTAAAACTCTTTTTTTTTTGGCCCTTGCACTGGCATCTCTTTTATTAAAATAGAAGGGCTATAATCTTTTTTTATCGAGTCGTAATTTGTAACGGCTTGTTTTTTTATTACAAAAGTTGTTTTAACTGGTGCCGTTTGAGAAAAGGAATTTAAAATAAATAAAAACAAAAATGCTGAGATAAAAATTTTCATATGTTTAAGTTATATTAATAAAGATATTAAAAATTTAATCGGTTTTTAAATCGTAATTAATTATTCGAGAATAATTTTTTATTCTACTAAAGTCTAATGTTTAAAATGACGAATGCCGGTTGTAACCATTGCCATGCCATGAGCATCACAATAAGCAATGCTTTCTTTATCTTTTATAGAGCCCCCCGGCTGAATTACTGCCTTTATCCCCACCCCATTTGCAAGTTCTACACAATCAGGAAATGGAAAAAATGCATCGCTGGCCATTACCGCGCCATTTAAATCAAAGCCAAAATTGTGCGCTTTTACTATGGCTTGTTTTAATGCATCTACTCGCGAGGTTTGCCCTGTGCCACTTGCAATTAACTGCGCATTTTTAGCAAACACAATGGTATTAGATTTGGTGTGCTTTACCAATTTATTAGCAAATAATAAATCTGCTAGCTGGCTTTCGGTGGGCGAAATAGTTGTTACTGTTTTTAAATCTGCTTCTGTTTCTGATTTTAAATCTTTGTCTTGTGCAATAACGCCATTTAATAAATTACGAAAGGATGTTTTTGATAACTCAACTTTATTTTGAATTAAAACTATTCGATTCGCTTTTGATTTTAAAATTTCTAAGGCCTCGGCTTGATAAGAAGGGGCAATAACCACTTCGCAAAATAATTTATTTATTTCAATTGCTGTTTCTAAATCAATGGCCCGATTAGCAATTAAAATGCCACCAAATGCCGAAACTGGGTCGCAGGCCAAAGCAGTAACATACGCTTGATAAATTGTTTCTCGAGAGGCAAGGCCACATGCGTTATTGTGTTTTAAAATAGCAAATGTAGGTGCAGTAAAATCTGATAATAAATTTACGGCGGCATCAACATCTAATAAATTATTGTATGATAATTCTTTGCCATTTAATTTAGTAAACATTAAATCTAAGTCGCCATAAAAAACACCTTTTTGATGTGGATTTTCGCCATAACGGAGGGCCTCACTTTTTTGAACGCTTTGTTTAAATACTGTCAATTGCTCGCTTTGATTAAAATAATTAAAAATTGCGGTATCGTAATGCGAACTTGTAGCAAAGGCTTTGGCAGCAAATTGTTTTCGGTCTGCAATATCGCTTGAGCCATTTTTTGTTTCTAATAAATTTTGTAAGTGGCCATAATCAGTACTTGATGAAACAATTAACACATCATTAAAATTTTTAGCAGCTGCACGTATTAAAGAAATGCCTCCAATATCAATTTTTTCAATGGTGTCTTGCTCAGCTGCTTTTGCAGCAACAGTTGCTTCAAAGGGATACAAATCAACAATAACCAAATCAATATCAGGGATGTGGTGCTGGGCTTTTTCTTTTTGATCAGATGTGTTTTCGCGGCGATTTAAAATGCCACCAAAAATTACCGGATGCAGAGTTTTTACACGGCCACCAAAAATTTCAGGATAATTTGTTAGGGCCTCAACTGCTGTTACCGGAATTTTTAAACTTTCGATAAAAGAAAAGGTGCCGCCGGTGCTATATAATTTTACATTTAAACTGTGTAATTTTTTTATAATTGGCTCTAAATTATCTTTGTAATACACAGATATTAAAGCGCTTTTAATGGGTTTTAACTGGCTCATGATGTAAATAATAACAAAGATACCATTTGAAATTAAATACCAAGTTATTGTTTAAAAAAGATGTTTAAACAAACAAGCCCAGCAAAAGCTGGGCTTGTTTTTATCTAAAAATTATATTTAATTTAATACCGCTTGTAATATTTTATTGTTTAATAATACGAGTAGTATACAAGGTGAAATTTTTATCTAATACTTTTAAAAAGTATAAGCCATTATCAAAATTTATTAAATCTATAGAATTGCTTATTTCAGCATCTTTTGAAAACAAAACTTGGCCTAGAGCATTTAAAATTTCTATTTTATAATTATTATTATTTTCCAATTGAACATTAAATTGGCTTGAAGTTGGATTTGGATATACCTTTACATTTAATACATGTAAATTTTGTGTAGCTATTGAAGTTCCATTTGGATATACTTCAATACAATAGTCTTCGGTTTCTCCTTGTAAATATGAAGCTGTTGGAGCAGTTAATCCATCACAATTAAAAATCACTCGCATGCGTTTATATCCGATAGGGGCATTAATTGGTATTGAGATTAAAGTAGATTGAATTATGCCTACAGCACTAGAGGCACAGCCGGTTTTTTCCCATACCTTTTCATTTGGATCAAGAAAAGAACCGTTTGCATTGTAGTCTATATAAACAGAAATGCCGCCATCACTACAACTACTTTGTCCGCATTCGCCCAATGTTACAGAAAAAGGATATTGACCGCCAGCTGCTAAAGTAGGGGCCGTTACAGCGCCTGTAAAATTACTATACTGCTTTAAAACTGAACCTGAGCCTTGCGCAGTTAAAGTACAATTACTTGTGTTATTTAACGAACCAAAACTAACATTAAAAATCTCTTGGTCTGCCGCACTTGAGGCTTTTGAATCGCCATAAATTGTGTTGGTGCAAGCGTCTTGATTTGGACAACTTAACTTAAGTGTTCCATTGCTTGAAACGAGGTCGTTATCGTCTACTAAAAAATAATATGTTAACCCACTGCTTAACGTAATTGTATTTGATACTTGAGTCCATCCAGATGAACTACAGGTAGATGATGAATATAAAGAAATTTGACCGCTGCTATTATTGGTAAGGTTAATTGTATACTGCCCTGTAAGAGCTGGGATGTATGAATAAACCTTTTCGTTGCCTGGCTGGGGGAAACCCGAATAGCCAGCGCCACTCAGTAATACAAAGGAATTAACAACATCGCAAACTACTGGAGTTATACTAAGGCAAGGGTCGTTAACAGGGCATTCTATCTTAATAAACCCTGTACTAAGATTTATATCGTTATCATCGATTAAAAAATAAGCTGTAACTCCATTAGTTAAATTTACATTGAATGTTGTTAAGTTGTTGGTGTTACCTACAAGTATCCAACCTGATGAGCCGCAAGCCGATGACTTATATAAAGATATTGCTTGTCCACCCGATGAGTTATTAAGTGTTATTGTATGTTGGCCCGTAAACAATGGAGTATAAGTATAAACCTTTTCGTTACCCAACTGTTCTGAATATGCTCCAGGGCCTTGCGCTAAAGTAAAATTACTTGTGCTTTCGCAGGATAATGTTCCTATAGAACTGCAGGGGTTTGCGACAGGACAATCTAATTTTATAGTTAAATTAACACCGCTTGAAGAATTATCACTATCTTGAATTAAAAAATATTTTGGTGTGCCCATAGTTAGAGCAATTGTTTGAGATATAGAACTCATAGAGTTAATAATTGTACCTGTACCCCAACCTCCAGGTGAACAGTTTGCATTTGTATAAAGCTCAACGAAATTATATCCATTAGTAAGATTCAGAGTATAAATGCCTGAAGAAATGGGCGTGTAAGAATAAATTTTTTGTTTATATATTTGAGGGTAGCCTGCTACGCCATAACCACCTGGTAATAAAAAGGTAAACGTGGAGCCGCACGATAATGGAGTAACCAAAGTGCAAGGGTCAATTGGGGCTGCAGGGCAAAGTATTTCAAATGTTCCATTACTTTGACTAACATTCCCATCATCGATATAAAAATAATATGTTGTTCCTGCTAATAAATTTTGATTAAGATTTACCAGGCCACTATATATATCGTTGGTTAGAAAGTAAAGATTATTAATATTACATGAAATACCCGACCAGAGTTTAATATAACCGCTACTCGAATGAGTTATATTGATAGTATATGTCCCACTAAAAGTAGGAGTAAAACTATATATTTTTTCATTTCCTGGATACAATATAGGTTGCCAAGCACCGTTACCTGCAGGCAAGGTAAAATTATTAATGCCGCCACCGCAAGAAATTACAGTAATACTATTGCAAGGATCACCTGCCGGACAAGACCCAGTAAAACTAAAATTAAAATTGAAGCCAGTGGAAGTTGTACTGTTATCCGATGTAAACCGAACTGTTATGATTTGGCCTGGCGAACTAGTAAAGTTAATGTTTCCTATTCCACTATAGGTAAATAAAAGCGTACCTGCGGTGCCAACTCCGTTATATATTCTTATAAAATCATAACTTGCTTCAGTATTGTATGTGCCAGTAATTGATATTACTCTTGTTCCTCCACCTTGAATAACAACATAGCCATCGGCATTATTTAGATAATTTGAAGGGCCTCCACAATCTTGTAAAGTAAAGGGGTTCGTTGTACAAGGTATAGAAGTGTTGCTATTACAAGGAACTAGATAGATCTGAGAATATGTTTTTTTGCTTAGCCCTACCAATAATATTAAAAAAAACAGAGATTTGATTATTTTTTTTGTAAGCATAAATTTTTTTATATTATTCTTTATTCTAATAATTAAATTAAAAGGTCTTATTGTAAATCAATAAATTTATACTATTTACTTATTTTTTAGCGCTTAAAATACGGAGCTTAATGGCGCTATTTATTGTTTTAGAGCCATTTGAACGCCCTTGATCGGTTATGTAATAAAGCATTTTATTGGAAACTGCATCAAAAACAACATACAGGCTCGATTCGTCTTTATATCTTTTTGAGCCCCCTCTAAGCGAAGTTTCTTCGTATAAAACCTTACGATCTACACTTTGATATTCGCGCTTGTACATGTAAAGCACAACTTTAGTTTGATTTTCAATAATTGAGTAAACATCTTTTGGATCAACTCCCAAAGCTGCAGTTACTTCGTTTAAATACATGCCTTCATGTAAATTAAACATTTTTTCGGTTGTGGTACAATAGTTATTTTGAACAACCTTACAATTTGTTATCGAAATTATGAAAACAACTGCCACTAATTTTAATATGTTTTTTTTCATTGTTTGTTTTTTAAAATTTAATTTTATGTGATAACTAGTTTAAATCTAGAATTAATTTTGTTTAAATAAATTTGGCTTTTCTCTGTTTGCTTTTTCTTCGTCTCTTTTTTGTTTTGCAGCAGCCTTTTCTTCATTTCTTTTTTGTTTTGCAGCAGCCTTTTCTTCGTCTCTTATTTCCTTTGCAGCAGCCATTTCTTCATCTAATTTTTGCTTTGCAATAATATCCTCTTCACTTTTAGGTTCGGTTAAAGAAATTGTAGTTTGATTTTTAGATGGCGAAAAAATATTCCTTAATGAGTTTGAATTAGAGCTGAAATTAACATTGATTTTCGCATTAGGATTAGAAGCAATTCTTTCGATAATATCGCAATCCGTACATTCTTTCTTTTTTTCAACTTCTACTAGTTTTTTTACTGCATTATCTCCTGGTTTTTTTACTGGTATGCATTTTAAATTATTTGTTTGACAAGATGCTGCGGGCTTGTTTTTATCATAATTAGGGTTTTTTACAAAATCACAAGGGCAGTATTCGCAATTTCCGTCAGATACAACCGCATCTTTATTATAATTTATACTTTCAGGATCCATACAACCAGATAGTCCTTTTTCGCTACAGGCGTTTTTTACACCAACAACATCATCCATTAATGATTCTAAATCTTTTTTTCCTGCATCGGTTATTAGGGTGCTTAATTTGCCATTTTTGTAAACTAAATATGCGTCTTCTGGTTTATCATATTGTAATTTCCCTGAAGACAAACCGCTTTCAAGCGTTTGCTCTTTTTTTCTTAATTTGTGGGAAGATTTTTTGTATTTGTATTGGTGCACTTCGCAATCTTGCGACCAGCCAGCCAAAATATCATAAGGGCTGGTATTGCCTAAATTAATTTTTACTTGGGCTTTTGATGTACCAATAGTTAAAGCTGCTAATTCTTTTGAAGAAACAAAATTAGGTACTGTTTTAAATGTAATACAGCTATTTAAAAATAAAACTGTAATCATTATTAAAGTTATTTTTTTCATAATTAGTTATAAAAGTTTTTTAATTTAAAAGGATTATTTATTAGTCAATAATTTTAATTTTAAGGCCTCATTCAATTTTTTTGAACCAGATTTTCTTCCTTTTTCTGTCACGTAATAAAGCATCTTATTTGTTGTTGCATCAAAAACCACATACAAATTATTTTCGTCTTTATAGCGCTTTGAGCCGCCTCTTAAACTTTGTTCGTCTTTTTCTAATTTTGCGTTAATTTGCTGGTGCTCGAGTTTGTAAGAATATACTAGCACTTTTGTTTGGGTTTCGATAATAGAATAAACGTCTTTAGGGTCAATTCCTAACGTTGTTGAAACTTCGTTTAAATACATACCTTGGTGTATGTTAAATATTTTTTCTACAGTTGTACAAGAGTTATTCATAGATGGAATAACAACCGCACAATTAGAAAATAAAAGTAGTATTGCAAAAATATATAAGATGTTTTTTTTCATTTTTTTAGTTTTAAATATTTATATTTTTTATTTTAATTGTCTCCCGAAAGATTGATGTTCGCATTAATACCTGCTTTTCCGTTAGATAATCTGTCAAGAATATCGCAAGTGTTGCAAGATTTCTTTTTTTCAGCTTCTACTGGCTTTTTTACCACACTATTTCCTGGCTTTTTTACAGGAATACATTTTAAATTATTTGCTTGGCAAGATCCTGCGGCTTTGTTTTTATCATAACTAGGATTTTTTTCAAAATCACAAGGGCAGTATTCGCAATTTCCATCATCAATAATTGCTTCTTCGTTATAATTTATACTTTGAGGATCCATACATCCACGAATATTTTTTTCGCTGCACACCTCTGTAATTTTTGTTACATCTTTAAGTAATTGTTCTAATTCACTTTTACCAATATCAGTTAATAAGGAATTTAGCTTGCCATTTTTGTAAACCAAATAGGCATTGGCATCGTTATTAGCATAAAGTTTTCTGCCATTGGTTAAGCCACTTTCTAAGTCCTCTTCAGAAGGAAATAGCTCTTTTTGTGTTTGTTTATATTTGTAGTGGTGCACTTCGCAGCCTTGCGACCAGCCAGCTAAAATATCAAATGGGTTGGTGTTGCCTAAATTAGTTTTTACTTGATTTTTTGTAGAACCAATTGTTAAACTCGCTAATTCTTTAGACGAAACGTAATTAGGAATAGTTAAAAAAGTTCTGCAACTTGATAAAACTAAAGTGCTTAGTAAAATTAATAGTGTTTGTTTCATGTTTTGGTTTATTTGTTTATATAATTTTTAAATTTTGTTTTTTTTATAACACGTATCCTATTGAAAAGGAAGATGGAGAATCACCGCTTGGTATAGGTCTAATCGAAAATTGTAGTTTCTTATACTCAAATCCGATATTGAATAAAAAATTAATATATTTAAACTCATCTGTAGGTTTTTCTGTTTTTATTATACCTTCCGAATCGGTATCCCAAATTCTTTTATCAGATAATTTTAAGGCAAGTTGAGGCCCAGCAGAAATAAAAAATACAGCAGACTTAATATAAAAATATTTTTTAAATAAAATTGGAATATGAAATGCTCTGATTTTTCGCTTTTTAGTATAATCAAGCGGAATCGTATCTGTGCCGTTATTCCAATATCCGGATAAATTCTCATTATAACCAATAAATTTTTTATAATTTTTAAAATTTAAATATAAACCAGTTTCTATAGAAATTAATCGCTTTGCTGAAAGGGTCTTTTCATAAGTAACCCCGTAGCTTTTAGAATTATAATCTCCTAATTCTAAAACTGTTTTAAAACCTAAATTTTGAGCGCTTGTAGATAAAGCAAAACATAATATAAAAAGTGTTGTTATTTTTTTCATCTGTATATTTTTATAAATTTTAGATAAATTATTTCTCCCTAATGCAACGAACTGAATACCCTTGCTTTTTTGATTGTGCTTTTTCACTTATAAGAAGATTTGTTGATTGAGTGAATTTAAAGAAACTGCTGTCAGTTGCATTATCTTTGCACCAATAATTTCCATCTACGCCAACGTTTCCAAAACCACCAGTTGAATAGTTTCTTTTCCCACCGAAGGGTATATTAATTTTAGTAAAAATTCCATTAATTATTGCATTATTCCAGTCGGTAGTTGTTGCAATACGATAATTTGTTGGGGCAAGGGTTTTTCTTTTTGAAGGATCTGTTAGAGAAATAGAATCATAAATTCCCATTACAGCATACCAGTTATATAGCTTGCCAAAACTTGAATTATTACCTGCAACATTTTCGTAATAGCACCAGGCGCCTTTTTTAGTTGTTTGCCAGTCGGTATTTGAGGTTATTTCGGGTATAGTTGTGTTATCACTGTATGTTTCGACATCTAAATTTAAATTATTCCAAAAAGTTGAGCCAATCGTCTTAATGTTACTATTTGTATAAATCATACTGGTGTTACTATATCCAGTACCCTTTTTGCTCTTAGCATACGCACGAAAATAATATTTAGTATCAAGATCTAAATTTGTAATTAGCCCGGATCTGGCAGACTGAGTTATTAAGGATGTAGAAGTCGTTGACGGTATCCAATATATTCTATAATCAGAATCTGTAGGCGTTGAATTTGTTTTTGACCAATAAATTCCATATTCGAGTATTCTACTGTAAGAGGCGTCTTTAGGATAGCCAGAATCAACTAAAGTTATTTTAAATTGTTGAAAGTCAATACTAGTTGGAGAATTTGTTGAAAGCGATACTGAGAAAGAAGAAATTGTTGGTGTTTTGTGTGCTATGGGCTTATCTTCCGAAATTAAAATATAATCCTTTTTTTTATTACAAGAAAATATAATAACAGCTAACAATAAAAAAATTAATTTGATGTTTCTCATGATTTATAAAATTTAAAAAACAAATCTAATGTTATCGGATAAATAAAATCTAATAGTTTCAGTTTCAAAATTGGGTTATGTTATATTTAGAAACCAATTAATGTAATTTTAAAGGCATTTTAGTGAAATATTACAACAATTTGTTTAAAAGACTAAGATTTATTGAGTAATTAAATTTCCGCTTATCAATATCGTCTTTCATTCTTGATATTAAATTAAGGGGTAGGCTTTTTATAACACGGCAGCGCCTTAGCTTTCGGCTATTACCAGATAAAAAATTAATATTAAAAATAGCATCAAATTCGGCACAAGAAAGTGTGGTAATGTTGTGTTTTTTTATATTATTTAGTGCTAAAATTAAATCTGGGCTTAACTTTTTAAAACTTTTTAAATGAGCAGGGCTTAAATCATCTTTATTTTCAAGGGCTACAGCAGGCTTAATGGCATCGCTTGTAGTTTCAGGAGCGCTCAAATCTGAACTAATTTGGGTACCTGTAATAAAATTAGGGCTTGTTTTTTGTGCTTTAATCGAATTAAAGAGCTGTTTTTTATAAAAAAACACAATTATGAAACCAAATGAAACCAAAATAAGAGATAAAAGAGCTAAATAAACAGGTGAAAATTGATTTAGAGAGTAAAAATTGGGCTTTTCCCAAGTAATTTTATTGACGAGTTTTATATTGTTTTTCCAATATTGATCTAAATTAAGTTGTTTAGTTTCTTCCTTAAATAAATAAAAAATATTATTACTATCTATTCTCACTAGTTGTGAATAAGGCGAAAGGCAAAGTGCTTCGTTATTTAATAAAACATAGCTATTAGTTTTAGGGGAAATTATTAGGCTTTGAAGGCCTAAAATTATAAATACATAATCACGAGTATACAAAATAGATCCGTAATCATAATTTGAATTAATTTCTGCTGTTTTTGGGTAAAAAAAACCAATTTTTTCCCATAAAAATGTGCTTAAATTTAAACGGTAGCCACTTTGATCTTTTGTTTCTGCCGTTACGTTGTTGCCAGACTTAACATTCCAAAAGGAGTATAAATATTGGCCAGAAATAAAAGCTGGTCCAGAAATAAATGGAGGTATTTGGCCCTTGCACTCAACAAAAATCCATTCTTTGGACTCAGCATTAAACTTTTTTAAAATATTATTTGTAACAAAAAACCCATATCCGCCTAAACAATAAATTTCTTTATTAAAATTAAATAAAAATCGATTATTATCACAATTATGAAAATTTGAGTGGTCCATTCTAATTAAAGAATCGCCGCTTAATTTAAATAAATAATGAAAGCCGTTTAAATTATAAAAGATGTCTTTACCAATGTATTGAAAAGAAGCCGCTCCATTATTAAAACTATTAGAATTTAGCTTGGTTTCTGGAAATTTGCTGGCTAGCAATAAATTGATTTGATTTTCTTGCTTAGTAGTTAATATTTGTGCCGAAAAATTATAAAAACAATAAATAAATAAGTAGCAAAATGTTTTTTTCATAGTTTAATACCTGCTTATTTTCTAAGATAATTCGATTATTTTGGTGTAGAACTCAAAATAGAATATCTAAAAATAACAATAAAATTTAATTTTACAAATTATTTTTACTGATTAAAGCATAGCGGGTCCTAACCATTTTTGAGCGTCTAGAAGGCTTATTTTTTTTCGTTCGGCGTAGTTTTGTACTTGCTCGTTATTTATTTTACCTAAGCCAAAATAATGTGATTGAGGGTGAGCCATATAAAGACCGCTAACAGCAGCAGTTGGGAACATGGCAAGGCTTTCTGTTAAAAATATATCGGTGTTTTTTTCAACCTCTAATAATTTCCAGATGGTTAGTTTTTCGGTGTGATCTGGCTGTGCAGGGTAGCCGGGCGCTGGACGAATTCCGTCATATTCTTCTTTTATTAAGTCTTCGTTTTTTAATGTTTCGTTTTTATTATAAGCCCAAATTTCGGTTCGTACTTTTTTGTGCATTAACTCCGCAAAGGCTTCGGCTAATCTGTCTGCTAATGCTTTTAACATAATGGCGCTATAATCGTCGTGATCGGCCTCAAACTTTTTTACATGCTCATCAATGCCAATACCTGTAGTTAGAGCAAAGGCGCCTAAATAATCTTGCTTTCCTTTAGGAGCAATAAAATCAGATAATGCCAAATTAAACTGCCCTGCAGGTTTTTTACTTTGCTGCCTCAACGAATAAAATGTTGCCAATACATTTCCTTTTTCATCATAAACTTCGGTTTCATCATCGTTTACTGTATTTGCAGGATAAATTCCAATTACTGCATTAGCTTGCAACCATTTTTGTGAAACCAATTTATTAAGCATGCTCTGAGCATCGTTAAATAATTTAGTTGCTTCAATTCCACGTGTTGCATCTGTTAATATTTTTGGGTACGAACCCTTCATTTCCCAACTGTGAAAAAAAGGAGTCCAATCTATGTATTCTGAAATTTCTTTTAAATCGTAACTAGTAAATACTTTGTTTCCAATAAAAGAAGGTTTGGTAATACTTGTTTTGGCCCAATCTATCTGAAATTTATTTTGTCGCGCTTCGGCTAATGAAATTAATTTATTTTGAGATTGTGCGTTTTTGTTTTGCTCTCGAACGCGCACATAATCTATATTTAAGTTATCAATAAATCCTTGGCTCAATTCGTTTGAAATTAAACTGCTTGCAACGGGAACAGACTTACTGGCATCGTTTACATGAACAACCGGACCCGAATAGTTTGGGGCTATTTTAACGGCGGTATGTACTTTTGAAGTTGTGGCGCCTCCAATTAATAAAGGAAGTTTAAAGTTTAAACGCTCCATTTCTTTGGCCACATGAACCATTTCGTCTAAGGAAGGAGTAATTAAACCACTTAAGCCGATAATGTCTACCTGATGTTTTTTAGCTTCTTCTAAAATTTTATCACAAGATATCATTACGCCTAAATCAATAATTTCATAATTATTACAAGCTAAAACAACACCAACAATATTTTTACCAATATCATGCACATCACCTTTAACCGTTGCCAAAAGAATCTTCCCACGCCCCTTGGCCCCCGAAGGGGGAACTTCTTCCGCACTTCTTACTTCGTTATAGTCTTTTTGGTTATGTAAGGTTTTTTGTACCTGATTCAAAACAGCATCAATATCTGCTAGTACTTCATCATTCGTAAATCGCAAAACAGTAAATCCAATTGACTCTAACCAAGATTGACGAAATTCATCTTTTTCCTTTATTTCCGGCAACTGATGTATCAAGCCGTCTATTTCAATAACTAATCTCTTCTTTAAACAAACAAAATCTGTAATATATTTTCCAATTATATGCTGCCTCCTAAATTTATAATTCTCGAGTTTTTTTGATTTAAGACAGTCCCACAAAATTGATTCAGCTTGAGTTGGATTAGCTCTATGATCTTTAGCAAAATCTTTTAATAGAGTATAGTATTGCGGATCAGCCCACTCATAGCCGAGTTCAGTACCCTTTCCTTCGGAAAGGGCTAGGGATAGGCTGTTCTTCTTTTCCTCCAATAAAAAAGGCTCTAAATAAGCAACGGCTTTTTTCATTACCCTGGCGCTTTTTACTACTTGAGGTAAAAACATTTTTCCGCTGCCAAACAAATCGCCAACAATGTTCATTCCATCCATTAGTGGACCTTCAATAACATGTAATGGCCTACCTAATTTAAGTCGCGCCTCTTCGGTATCTAAATCAATATATTCTACCAGGCCTTTAACCAAGGAATAGCTCAATCTTTCTTCAACAGTTCGTTTTCTCCACTCTTCGTCTTTTTCAGTTTTTTCTTTAGTAATTCCTTTTAAAGATTCGGCATGTTCGACTAAACGTTCGGTTGCATCATCTCTTCTGTTTAATAAAACGTCTTCGACTAATTCTAATAATGTTTTTTCGATATTGTCGTATACTTCCAATTGAGCTGGGTTAACAATGCCCATATCCATGCCGTGTTTAATCGCGTGAAATAAAAATGCTGAGTGTATTGCCTCTCTTACATGATCATTGCCTCTAAAAGAAAAAGAAACATTACTAACGCCTCCGCTTACTTTTGCATAAGGTAAATTTTCTTTTATCCATTTTGTTGAATTAAAAAAATCTACGGCATTTAAACGATGCTCTTCCATTCCTGTTGCAACAGGAAAAATATTTGGATCAAAAATAATGTCTTGTGGCGGAAAATGAACTTTATTTACTAAAATGTCGTATGCGCGGCGGCAAATATCTTTTCTGCGCTGAAACGTATCGGCCTGCCCTACTTCATCAAACGCCATAATAATAACTGCGGCGCCATATTGTTTTATTTTATGGGCATATTCAATAAATTTTTGTTCGCCTTCTTTTAATGAAATCGAATTTACAATGGCTTTTCCTTGTACGCATTTTAATCCCGCTTCAATTACCGACCACTTTGAAGAGTCTATCATGATGGGCACTCGCGAAATATCAGGTTCAGAAGCAATTAAATTTAAAAAAGTGGTCATTGCTAATTCTCCGTCTAACATGCCTTCATCCATATTCACATCGATAACCTGGGCGCCTCCATCAACTTGATCTTTTGCAATTGAAAGAGCCTCTTCATAATTTCCTTCTTTAATTAATCGCAGAAATTTTTTTGAGCCAGTTACATTTGTTCGTTCACCTACATTTAAAAAGTTGCTTTCGGGCGTAAGAGAAAATGGTTCTAATCCGCTTAAATGCATTATGGTATCGGCGCTTGGTTTTTTTCGTGGAATTGAATTTTTGGCAATTTCTGCAATACGTTTTATATGAGCAGGGGTTGTGCCACAACATCCTCCTACAATATTCAAAAACCCTGCTTTTAAAAATTCTTCGATTTGGTGGCCCATTTCGTGCGCATCTTGATCGTATTCGCCAAACTGATTTGGGAGGCCCGCATTTGGATAAGCGCTCACATAAAAAGGCGCTTTGTTTGATAGCTCCTCTAAATATGGCCTCATGTCTTTAGCGCCTAATGCGCAATTTAAGCCAACGCTTAATAAATCAACGTGCGAAACAGAATTTAAAAAAGCTTCGGTAGTTTGACCCGATAAAGTTCTTCCGCTAGCATCGGTAATAGTTCCCGATACCATCACTGGCATTTTTACATTAATACTTTCACAATAATTTTGTATTGCAAATAATGCAGCTTTAGCATTGAGTGTATCAAAAATAGTTTCGATTAATAATAAATCTGCCCCTCCGTCAATTAAACCACAAACTTGCTCAGTATATGCCTCAACTAATTCATCAAAAGTTATGGCTCTATAACCAGGGTCGTTTACATTGGGCGATAAAGAGAGCGTTCGGTTGGTTGGCCCAATGGCACCGGCAACAAATTTTGGAATATGAGCAAATTCAGGAAATTCGATTTTATACTCTGAAATTGCGGCTTTAGCAAGTTTAGCAGATTCAAAATTTAATTCGTAAACAAATTCCTGCATGTCGTAATCGGCCATGGCAATTTTAGTATCGCTAAACGTATTTGTTTCAATTATATCAGCGCCTGCTTTTAAATACTCTTTATGTATTGTTTTTATAATTTGAGGCTGGGTGATAGATAGCAGGTCATTATTTCCTTGCAAATCTTTGTGCCAATCTGAAAAACGCTTGCCTCTAAAATCTTTTTCGGTTAATTTGTATTGTTGGATCATGCTGCCCATTGCACCATCAATAACTAAAACGCGCTTTTCTAACTCTTCTTGTATTGTTGTCATACATAAAATAAAAAACCCTTCCGTTTTTAATCAGAAGGGATTAGTGCATATTAAATTTGATAAACTAATTGTTTCTGACTTATTTTTTTCGATTATTATCGAAACGAATTTCCACCTTCTCATTAGTTATATATTTTATAAAAGATGCTTTTCAAACTTTGTTTGATTACTTCTTTTAATATAACTAGTTAAGGGTTGGTAAAGCTTCTTAGGGCGTATCCCTCAGCTTTTCTTAATAAGTATTTTAAAGAACTGGTTACAAAGATACAAAAAATTTAAAACTATAAAATTTTAAAAACAAATATTAAAATAATCAAAAAAATTGTTTTTAACTAATAATGGCTATCTTTAAAGTTAAGAGCGTTAAATCTATAACTATTAAGACATAATGAACAAAATTTATACTATAAAAACATTAAAAGTTTTTTTATTGTTTTTTTATTTTTGCTTTGTAGCCAAAAGCTTCTATGGTACAAATAAAGATTTTACACCTAAAACTAACTCAACAAAATCGAAACAGCTTTTAAAAAAAACGACTTCACTTTTAGGCCATCAGGCCGTTGAGTTTTTAGAAAATAAGGGTCAAATTATGGACTCCGAAAACAAACCTGCAGAAAATGTTTTTTTTAAAGCCGAAGCACCAGGCCTAGATTTGTATATTACAAAAACTGGCCTATCCTATGTTTTTTTAAATTATGTAGAGGTTGAAAAAAGTAAAAGAGAAAAAAGAAGAGAAGAAAAGTTAGGCATTGTTGAAGAAGAAAGTATAAAAATAAATTACGAGCGTATTGATTTAAATTTATTTGGGGCTTCGATAAAAAAAGAAAACATTATAAAAGAAGATACAGGCCTTGCTTATTATAATTTTTTATTGGGACCAGGAGATAAATCAATTTACCATGTAAAAAAATACCGGAAAATAACAATTAAAAATATTTATGAGGGTATTGACTGGGTCTTATATAATTCTGATGCAAACGGATTTAAATACGATTTTGTGGTTCATCCCGGAGCCGATGCGTCGAAGATTGAGTTAATTTATAAATCAAAAAACGAATTAATAATTAATGAAGGAGGTAATATAGTTATTGAATCTAAATCAAACTCATTATTAGAAAAAGCTCCCTACAGTTATTTTTTAGAATCAAAGCATCCAATTGAAAGTAGTTTTAAACTGATTTCAAATAAAAAACAAAATGGAAATTTTGAAAGCCACATTGGCTTTAATATTTCCGAGAAAAGTCTTAAACAAACGCTGGTAATTGACCCACAATTAATCTGGTCTACCTTTTATGGCGGCACTGGCTTTGAAGGGACCTATTGCATTGATACAGACCCCTCTGGTAATGTTTTTTTATGCGGATATTTAGGCAGCGGCAACTTCCCTTTATTAACTATGGGTACTTATTTTCAATCTACACTTTCAGGAAATGCTGGGTTTATTGTAAAATTTAATAATACGGGCACTTTACTATGGTCTACCTATTTTATTGGAGGCACAACTAATTATTTGGCCACTGATAATTCGGGTAATCTTTTTTTATGCGGCACAACTGCATCAACTTTATTTCCATCAACAAATGCTGGCACTTATTTTCAGCCAAATCAGGAGGGAGCAAATGACGCATATATCGCTAAATTTAATGCATTAGGCAATTTAACTTGGGCCACAAGATATGGCGGAAGCGGTGCGGATATAAGCCAATCCATAGCAACTGATCAAAATGGCAATGTGTTTTTAGTTGGCCTAACCACTTCTACAAATTTTCCCGTTCAAAATGCCGGCACGTATTTTGATCCAACATACACAAATTTTCAATCTGGATTTATTGTAAAGTTTGATAATACTGGCAATCGGCTTTGGGCAAGTTATTTGAAGGGTGCGGCCACGCTCATCGCAACAACTGATTTAAATGGCCGTATTTACATAACCGGCAGTTCAATTACAAGCACAGTAAATACCATTCCTTTATTAAATCCAGGGGGCACTTCTTATTATCAAGGCGCTATTTCAAGTTCATTAATAACTACGCCGGATGCCTTTATTCTTAAATTTGATAACATGGGCAATCAGCTTTGGGGAACCTATTATGGCGGAAATTCTGTGGACAGAGGCACTAGTTTATCCTCCGATAAATTAGGTAATATTTTTATAACTGGAGTTACTAGCTCTACAAATTTTCCTGTTCAAAATGCATCTACTTTTTTTCAAGGCAACCTTGCAAGTTCACTTCAAGATGTTTTTATTTTAAAATTTGATAACACCGCCACAAGGCAATGGGGAACATATATTGGTGGAACAAGAGCCGAAAATCATCTTGAAAGTGATAATTTAACCATAGATACCTGCGGCAATGTTTTTTTGGGATTCACAACAACATCTCGAAATTTGCCATTTCAGCAAGCCTGTGATGGAGGAATGTTTGATAATACAATTGATACCTCTGTAAATGTAAATTTTAACAATGTATATTTAGCCCGTTTTTCTAATACAGGAACTCTGATGTGGTCTACTTTGTTTGGGGGAGATGGCAATAGCTTTAGAACGACTTTAGATGCTGATAAGTTTGGAAATGTTTTTTTTAGTGGCGAATGGAATGGCGTTACTAACCCTGCAACTTATCCATTAGTTTACCCAAGCAGCCCAACATATACCTCAGGATTTATGGGCGTTGAAGATTTGTATATCGCAAAATTTACAAATAACTTGGCCATTCAAAATTTTTCTTACACAAATATGTGTGTAAATTCGCTAGCTCAGATGCCTATATTAGGTAACGGATTTTTATCAGGGGGTTCGTTTAGCACATCTTCGAATGGATTAAGTTTAAATCCACAAACTGGCCAAATAACCAGCTCGGCCTCTGTGCCAGGCACTTATACTGTTTCATACCTCATGGTGCCTTGTTATTGCCCTGGCGCTTCTCAAAAATCAATTGGAATAACAACAATCTCAATTTTAAGTGCGCCTTCTATTTCAATATCTGGAAAATCAACTATTTGCGTTGGAGAAAAAGCTACTTATACAGCAAGCGGTTCGTCTAGCTATACATGGAGTAATGGCTCTACTGGCTCACTAATTAACATCACTCCAAGCACAACGGCTACAATTGTTTATACATTGAGCAGCATGGGAGTAAATGGCTGCGTTGCTAAAAAAACAATTACTATAACGGTTAGCAAATGTACAGATTTAGAAGAATTTGAAATAGGTAAAACTAAATTAAAAATTTATCCAAATCCTAATTCCGGCGAATTTATAATTTCTTCCGATCAAGATATCGAATTTACACTGGTTAATGAAATTGGCCAAACAATTAAACAGCTTAGTTTAACCGCAAAAAATGAAAGAAAAATCGAAATTCAAAATCTAGCAAATGGCATTTATTTTTTGATGGAAAAACACTCAAAGCAAAGCGCCCCGTACAAAATAATTGTAACGCGATAATCTTTTTGTAAATATATAAATATGAAAAAATTATTTTTTTTATTTTTTATCTTTACTTCTATCTTTTGCTTTTCTCAAAAAGGGGTAAAAAAAGTTCTTGAAAATATGAAAGCGCAAGAACTAGCTTGGAATAACGGTGATATTAATGGCTTTATGAATTATTATTGGAACAACGATAGCTTAAAATTTATAGGAAGCAAAGGCATTACTTGTGGTTGGCAAAAGACTTTAAATAATTATTTAACATCTTATCCAAACAAAGAGGCTATGGGCGTTTTAACTTTTACCATCAAAGAAGCCACTCAACTATCTAAAAAAAATATTTTTATTATTGGTCAGTGGGCACTAAAAAAAGATAAGCCAGTGGGCGGTCATTTTACTTTGCTGTGGAAAAAAATAAATGGCAAATGGTTAATTATTGCTGATCACACCAGTTAATTTTTTACACCAAATTTTTTATCTGTTTGTTAAACTAAAAAGACAATAACTGCGTAGGTTCGTAACTAATCCTTTATGCAGCGTAAAGAAAACCCTCTTTGTTTTGAATCTACCCAACTTCTACATAAATCATCATCAAAGCTTAACTGTTTACTCCAAGCGGAATCAACAAAAGATGTTGTAGAAGATGTCCACCAATAACCAAAATATCCTAAATAATCAAATTTTGCAGTTTCCTTTCTTGTGCCACCAGGCAGTCCAAAAAACTTGCTTGAATTAGATCCGTTACCCTCAGAAAAACCAACAGGGCCCCATCCACTAGTTGCTTTCATTTTTATGCCTACTACACTTTGGTCTCCTAAATAATTACTCATTACTTTCCATTCGGCGTCTGATGGAATATGATAACCTGTTGGCGCTATTCCTCTTGGATCGTTTATGGCATGCCAGTTATATAACTTGCCGTAAATTGAATCATTAGAAATTTTATTTTTATAATAACACCAAGCCCCTGTTGTTAAAGTTTTCCATGAAATAGAATCTTGAACTTCTGGAATGACATCTCCGTTACGATATTTGGTCACCTTTAAATTACTCGTTGTCCAGGTTTGAGTATTAATTACCACAGTATTATATTGATTGCTATCAATATCTATTAAAGATGGGCCGTCAGATATCTTTAATACTGGTTTGGGTGGAATTGGGTCTAGTTTTAAGCAGGCTACAATAGAAAATGAAAAAAGTCCTATCCAAAACAAATAATTTAAATTTTTCATACCAAATTTTATATCAAATATATAAATTTAAATAATTAAAAAAAATTATGTCCGCCATTTTTAATTTATATGCACTCAAAAAAGTCTAATAATTTTAATTTCTGATTTCGTTGTTAAAAAACTAAAAACAATTAAATTAAATTAGTCGATTTTGCTCCTTTTATTATCTTTGCATTACTTGTAACCCAATGAATTATTTACAATCCATTAATCAATCTACCATCCCGCAACATGTTGCCATTATTATGGATGGTAATGGTCGTTGGGCAAAGCAACAAGGGGAAGATCGGATTTTTGGCCATCACGAAGGGGTTAATTCTGTTAGAGAAATTGTTGAGGCCTGTGGAGAAATAGGTGTAAAGTTTCTCACTTTATATGCCTTTAGTACCGAAAACTGGAATAGACCTAAAGAAGAAGTTGATGGACTTATGGAATTATTAGTAGGAACCATTAGCATGGAGACGAAAAATCTTAACGATAAAGGTGTTCGCCTTGAGGCAATAGGAGATCTAAAAAGCCTACCCGAAATTTGCCAACATCAGCTTCAAGAATCGATAAATATTACCTCAAAAAATAATAAAGTTACCCTTATCCTCGCGCTAAGTTATTCGAGTAAATGGGAAATTACAAATTCAGTAAAAGAAATTGCCAAAGAAATTGCTACCGGAACTCTTTTGCCTTCTGAAATAACAGCTGAACTTATTGATTCGCATTTAAATACTCACTTATGGCCTAATCCTGAGTTAATGATTAGAACCAGCGGCGAAAGGCGAATTAGCAACTTTTTATTATGGCAATTGGCCTATGCAGAGTTTTATTTTACTGATGTTTTATGGCCTGAATTTAGAAAGGATGATTTTTTTAAAGCAATAATTTCTTATCAAAATAGAGAGCGTAGATTTGGAAAAACTAGCGAGCAGCTTTTAACCCCTCCTTCTAATGAATAAAAGGCTTGTAACAATTTTTATTTTTTTATTTTTTTATTTATCTATATATTCTCAAATATCAGATAGTTTATTTCTTAGCTCTGCTCGTTCACCAAAAAAATTTAGATTGGCTCCTATTCAAATTGAAGGAGCAGATTATACGGATAAGAACGTTATTAGCTTACTCTCTGGTTTAATTGCAGGCGAAGAAATTACAGTGCCTGGCGATAAAATTTCTGAAGCCATTAAAAAATTATGGAAACAGGGTCTTTTTGAAGACATTCAAATTATTCAAAATAAAATAATTGGTAACGATTTATTTCTCAATATAAAAGTTACTGAAAGGCCCAGATTAACAAAATTTAAATTTAGTGGCGATATAAAAAAAGGAGAGGCCGAAGACCTTAGGCCAAAAATTAATCTAATGCAAGAGCGAGTAGTTACTGATTACACATTGGGCAATATTAAAAATATAGTAAAAGATTATTATTTAGATAAAGGGTTTTTTTTTACCAAAATTAATATCATTCAAACAAAAGACCTTGATACAAAAACTCCCCATACCATTCTTACTATATCTGTTGATAAAGGACAAAAAATTAAAATTCAAGAGGTAAATATTACTGGCAATACTATATTTAAGGCTTGGCAATTAAGAAGAAAATTAGAAGATAGTAAACGCCGCCGATGGTATAATCCTTTTAACAATGGAAAATATTTAGAGGGCAACTTACAAAAAGATTTACCTGTAATTACTGAAAAATATAACGCCAAAGGCTACAGGGATGCCCGAATTATAAAAGACTCTGTATATTTCTTAAGCCCTAATCGAGTAGCTATTGACATAAAGATTGACGAAGGACACAAATATTATTTTGGGAAATTTAATTGGTTTGGCAATACTAAATATAGAAATGGGCAACTAGATACTATATTGAATATAAAGGTAGGCGAGGTTTATAATCAAAGTAAACTAGATCAAAAATTATTCATGAATCCTAACGGTTTCGACATTTCGAGTTTATATTTGGACGATGGCTATCTTTTTTTTCAAGCCAATCAGCAAGAAAGTAATATAAGAAACGATACAATTGATTTTGATATATTAATGTATGAGGGCAAACAAGCTATTATTAATAAAATAACTGTTAAAGGAAATGAAAAAACAAATGATCATGTTATTTTCAGAGAAATTAGAACAAGGCCCGGTCAATTATTTAGGCGTTCAGACATTATGCGCACCAATAGAGAATTAGCTCAACTAGGCTTCTTTGACCCTGAAAAATTAGACGTAAAACCAAGTCCAAATGCAGCAGACGGAACCGTTGACATAGAGTATATTGTTGAAGAAAAATCTAACGATCAAATTGAACTCAGTGGTGGCTGGGGGGGCAATAGCTCTCTTAATTCTTCTCAGGGAGGCAGTTCTGCAGGCGGGATAGGTATTGTGGGTACACTTGGCGTTACTTTTAATAACTTTTCGACAAAAAACTTTTTTAAAAAAGATGCCTGGAGGCCCTTACCGAGTGGCGATGGGCAAAGATTAAGCATTCGCGCTCAAACTAATGGCGTTTATTACCAATCTTATAACTTCTCGTTTACCGAACCTTGGCTAGGCGGAAAAAAGCCTAACTCACTTTCGGTTTCTGCCTTTCACTCATTATTTAATTCAACTGGCGCGGCTGCCTCAAATCCAGATCGACAGAGTATGAGCATTTATGGTGGCGCTGTTGGTTTAGGAAAAAGATTAAAATGGCCAGATAATTATTTTAATTTAAACGCAAACATTAGTTACAACTATTATGATTTAAATAATTACAATGCATTTATTATAAAAACTGGTTTCTCTAACGATCTAAATCTTGGCATCAATATTTCGCGAAACTCGATCGACGCTCCCATTTATCCTAAATCAGGCTCTTCTTTTTTAATTCACGGCCAGTTTACCCCTCCTTATTCTTTATTAAATGGAAAAGATTATTCTACATTAAGTAACGCCGAGCGTTATCGTTTTATCGAATACCAAAAATATAAAATCACCGCCGAATGGTTTACCCAACTCACCAATAAAAAAGCTGCCGAAGGAAAAGAGGCGCGAAACTTGGTACTTAGAACAAAAATTGGATTTGGGCTTTTGGGCTCTTACAGTAAACAAACTGGCGTTTCGCCATTTGAACGTTTTTATATGGGTGGTAGTGGCCTTAGCGGGTTCCAAAACTTTGTAGCGCGCGAAATTATTGGGTTAAGAGGCTATAAAGATAATAGCGTTGGGTCCGCTCAGGGCGATCCAATTTGCTCACGTTATACTATGGAGCTGCGCTTTCCTATTAGTTTAAATCCTCAAGCAACCATCTTTATGCTAGGTTTTGCTGAGGCCGGAAACACTTGGTCTTCTTTTAAAAAATTTAACCCCTTCGATGTTAATCGAAGTGCAGGTGTTGGCCTAAGGGTGTTTTTGCCTATGTTTGGGTTATTGGGGCTAGACTATGGCTGGGGGTTCGATAATCCTTATGGGAACACTGATCCGACTAATGGGAACGGAATGGGGCAATTTCACTTTACTATTGGAGGAACCCTAGGAGAGTTATAATTTAAAATATGTTAATTAAACGCTAATTGCAATTATAATTCGTTTTATTATTAATTTTAAAAAATAAAATATGAAAATTAAAGCTGCACTTCTGCTTATTATTTTATTAAGTAATTTTTTCTCCTTCTCTCAAAGTGGAGCTAAGTTTGGATATGTGGATAGCGAATATATTCTAAGCCAAATACCTGAATATAAAGCTGCTCAAGGCGAACTAGACAAAACTAGCCTGATGTGGCAAAAAGAAATTGACGGCAAATATTCAGAAGTAGATAAACTATATAAAGCTTATCAAGCAGACGCGATTTTACTTACCGAGGAAATGAAAAAAAAACGAGAAAACGAAATTATTAATCGTGAAAAAGAAGTGAAAGATTTACAAAAACAAAGATTTGGTGTGGATGGAGAGTTATTTAAAAAACGACAGGAATTAGTTAAGCCCATTCAGGATAAAGTTTACAATGCTATTAAAGCTGTAGCCGAAAAAAACGGACTAGGTTTTATTATGGATAAAAGCGGCCAAATTTCACTACTATACGCCAGTACAAAATATGATAAAAGCGACGAAGTATTAACTGTTCTTGGTTATAAAAAATAAACTACATTTGTAAAAATAAAAAATAAAATCATGACTAAATTATCAATTAAAAAAACATTATTAATTCTTGCAGCAACTGGCGCTTTTTCTTTTGTAAACGCTCAAAAGATCGCCCATTTAAGTTTTGACTCTTTAGTTGGTCTAATGCCCGAAACAAAAACTGCAACTGAAGCCGCTCAAATATATTTAAAAGGCCTAGAACAAGAAATTGTTGCTATGCAAACCGAATTTGAAAGTAAATATAAAGACTATATGGAAAAAGAAGCCACCATGGGCGACTTACTTAAAAAAAATAAACAAGAAGATTTACAACAACTACAAAAACGAATTGAAGATTTTAAAACACAAGCCGGACAGGATTATCAAAGAAAACAGGCCGAATTAACTGCCCCTATTATTGCAAAAGCAAAAAAGGGTATTGAGGCCGTTGCTAAAGAAGGTGGCTATAAGTATGTTTTAGACGTAAGTCTTCAAAGTACTTCGGTTCTTTATAGCGAACCTAGCGACGATATTCTTGCTTCTGTTAGAAAAAAATTAGAAACTATGCCTTTAGCCGTTATCCCAGGAACAAATAACCCGGCAAACAATGGCAATAAAACAATGCCTGCGACTAACAAAAACAACGGGTCGAAGGGCGGAAAATAATTTATTTTTTATTTTTAACAACTAAGTCGCCTCTTTAAACAAAGGGGCAACTTTTTTGTTATTGAACATAATTAAACATTGTCTACCAAATACACCATAAAAGATCTTGAACGCGTTTCTGGCATTAAAGCCCACACACTTCGTATTTGGGAACAGCGTTACGACATTTTAATCCCAAAAAGAACCAACACTAATATCAGATATTATAACGATGCTGATTTAAAAAAAGTGCTCAACGTTTCTTTGCTTAATAATAATGGCTTCAAAATTTCATCTATCGCTAAACTAAATCACGAAAGTATAGTTGTCGAAGTTGAGAAGCTTCTTAATGACTACAAAAAAGAAAGTTTGCAAATTGAAAGTTTAGTAATATGTATGCTAAACATGGATGAGGCCCGTTTTGAAAAAATCATCAACAACTCTATTCTTCATTTTGGTTTTGAAAACACCATCGAAAAAATACTATTTCCCTTTATTCAACATATGGGTAATATGTGGCAAACTGGCATTATTAATCCTGCTCAAGAACATTATATTTCAAACCTTATACGTCAAAAATTAATTGCCAGAATTGATAACTTAAGCCTCGCGCTTCCGGTTAAACATAAAACCTATTTATTTTATTTGCCCAGTCAAGAACTACACGAAATGAGCCTGCTTTACGCTTGTTTTTTATGTAAAGCCAGAGGGAATAAATGCCTTTATTTAGGTCAAAGCGTGCCTCATGAAGACCTTGACTCCATAGTAAATTTAATAAAACCCGATGTTATTGTTTCGATTATAACTTCTTCACTAACTGGTAGTACTCTTAATGATTATTTAAATAGTTTTTCTAAAAAAATATTAGAAACAGAAATTTTATTTAGTGGCAGATTATTTTTTTCGGCAGATGAAAAGTATATCATGCCTTCCAAAAAAATGAAGCTTTTTAAAAATTTCGCTGAATTTAAAACCTTTATTTGATCTACTCCCTCCCCCGCTTTAATTATTTTTAAGCCGTTTTTTTTTGGTCTAATTTTTTGCCGTAAATTAGAGCAATATGCAGCCCTTAATTTTATATAACACATTAACTCGAAAAAAAGAAGAATTCAAACCCATTAATCCCCCTTTTGTTGGATTATATGTATGTGGGCCAACGGTATACAGCGATGTGCATTTAGGAAATTGCCGCACATTTATTTCGTTCGATTTAATTTATAGGTATTTATTGCACTTGGGTTATAAAGTGCGCTATGTTCGAAATATTACGGATGCTGGTCATTTAGAGGGCGACCATGATGAAGGCGATGATAAATTTGCGAAAAAAGCAAAACTCGAAAAGCTTGAGCCAATGGAAATAGTTCAAAAGTATAGCCTTGGCTTTCACGAAATCATGAGCATATTTAATACCCTTCCGCCAAGCATAGAGCCCACAGCTACCGGTCATATTTGTGAGCAAATTGAAATGATTAAAGAAATTATTAATAAAGATTTAGCCTACGAAATAAAAGGCAACGTTTATTTTGATGTAGAAAAATATAATAAATTATTTAATTACGGACAGCTTACTAATAGAAAATTAGAAGAATTACTCGATGGGACGAGAGCACTTGTTGGCCAAGACGAAAAACGCGGCCGCCTAGATTTTGCTCTTTGGATAAAAGCTAAGCCCGAAACCATTATGCGCTGGCCATCTCCATGGGGACAAGGCTTTCCGGGATGGCACATTGAGTGTTCGGCCATGAGTAAAAAATATTTAGGCGAAACATTTGATATTCATGGGGGCGGCATGGATTTGCAAGCAACCCATCACACAAACGAAATAGCTCAATCTCAAGCTTGTTTCAATAAAAATCCTGCAAATTATTGGATGCACACCAATATGCTAACCGTTAACGGCGTGCGAATGTCTAAAAGTGCCGGCAATGGCTTTTTACCTAAAGAATTATTTACCGGTAATCATCCATTATTAGAAAAAGGATATGCCCCAATGGCTGTTAAATTTTTTATGCTACAAACTCACTACAGAAGCCCCTTAGACTTTAGTAACGAGGCGCTTCAGGCCAGTGAAAAAGGGTTTTTAAGATTAATGGAAGGGTACAGTACTCTAAATTATTTAAAAGCCGATACCTTATCTAACGAAAATATTATTGAGTTGCAATTAAAATGTTACGCCGCAATGAACGACGATTTTAATACCTCCGTTTTAATTGCACATTTATTTGATGCCCTAAAAATTATTAATTCGGCCAACGATAAAAAAACAAAACTTACCCAAGATGATATTGATTTATTAAAAACTATTTATCAAGATTTTGTATTTGATGTACTAGGATTGAAAAATGAAAAAGCCGATTCTAAAACAAGCGAAGCTTTATCAAAAGTAATGGAATTAATTATAGATATTCGCGCCAAAGTGAAAGCAGATAAAAATTTTGAACTAAGCGATAAAATTCGCGATAAGCTTACTGATGCGGGAATTCAAATTAAAGACACTAAAGAAGGCACTGCCTGGAAAATATAAAACCGACTTTTATTATGCTTTATTTAAAAAATACAATTATTATTATTTGCGGCATGTTGTTTTTTTTATCCTGTAAAAACGAAGATGCTAAAACCGAAAAGGTTTCTAACCTCAGCGAAATTAAAAATCCCATTGCTCAAATACAATATAGTGTAACCAATAAATATCCGCACGACATTAGCTCTTTTACCGAGGGATTTTTGTTTCATAACAACACCTTGTTCGAAAGCACAGGGTCGCCGTCTAACCTGCCTCAAACAAAATCAGTATTTGGGCCGGTTGATTTAAAAACTGGCAAAATAAATGTAAAAGCCGAGCTAGATAAAACTATTTATTTTGGAGAGGGTTTGGTTTTTATTAAAAATAAAATCTGTCAAATAACTTATACCAACCAAATTGGATTTATTTACGATGCTAAAACTTTTAAAAAAATAAATCAGTTTTCTTTCACCAATAAAGAGGGCTGGGGGCTAACTACCGATGGCACTTATATTATTATGAGCGATGGCACTTTTAACTTAAGCTATTTAAATGCCGACGATTACAGCTTAGTAAAAAATTTATCGGTAACTGATGCTGGTTATGGTTTAGATAATTTAAACGAGCTAGAATATATTAATGGCTTTATTTATGCCAATGTTTGGACAACTCAAACCATAGTTAAAATAAATCCAAGCAATGGCGAGGTGGTGGGTAAAATAGATATTAGTGCTTTGTTTGATGAGGCAAAAAAAATTAATCCCTCAATTGCAGAAACCAACGGCATTGCATACGACTCTATAAATAATAAAATTTTAGTAACTGGTAAATTTTGGCCAAAAATTTACGAAATTGATTTTGTACATTAATTGGCTTAAGTCGACTTGTCAAAAAAATAAACAAGTATTAAAATCTAAATTCCTTTACGAGGCAAAGAATCCGGCTAATCTAATAAATTAATCTAAACTTGTATAAAGAGGTATTTTTTAAATTTTATTTTTTGTAACTATTTTCATCTTTGCCATTTAAATGGTATAAACGAAAACAAATTGTATTAAATTTTTTAACACAATTAATTAGCTCTCTAAATCTATTCTTAGGAAGATTAAAAAGAAAAACTCTTTTATTTAATGCCATTAAGTATGAAAAAAATAATAATAGTAATATCAATTTTAGTATACTCAAATGTAGGTAGTTCACAAACAAAAAACGATGTGTTAGATTTAAAGAATATAAACTATAAATTATTAGATTCTTTAGTCTTTGATGAAGCAATGAAAGAAAGGGATAAAATTGGTAGCCCGCCGATTAAAAAAGATTTGATTTGTTATACCGCTGCAAAGTATCAGTCTGAGTACATGAGTAATTTTAAAGTCTTTGACCATAAAAATATGGAAAAATTTAAAGGGGTTTTATTAGAACATTCTTACGACCGTTATGATTTTTTTAGTAAAAAATTAAAATCAAATAAAAAAATTGTTGGTACTCTGGAAATTTTGGTTAAAATTAATGATTTAAATAAAAAATATAAAAATTTAAATACCTATGAAGAATATGCTAAAACAGTTATTGAATTTTACTTGTCATCTCCAACCCATAGAATGGCTTTATTATATGATGATGAAGAATATAATACATTTGGTGACTTTAAAACGGTTTATAACGATATAAATAAATCTTTATATGTTACAGGATTATACTCTTGTTCAATTAAATAGTTATTACCACATTAAAGATTAAAATTCATTTTAAAACAAGTTTAAACCCAAAAAGTAAAAAGTTATATAACACAGGAGTTATACTTGTAGAATCAACACACAAATATTAATTATAAACATCATGTGGTAATTGCTTTACTATTAATAAAAAAACATTAAAATAATACATTTCAAACTTTAGTATAGATTATCCATTCTAATTCTTTATTAAAATTTTATTTTTTGTAACTATTTTCTTCTTTGCCATTTAAATGGTACAAACGAAAACAAATTGTATTAAATTTTTTTACACAATTAATTAGATCTCTAAATCAATTCTTAGGAAGATTAAAAAAAAAGCTCTTTTATTTAATGCCAATAGGTATGAAAAAAATAATAATAGGTATATCAATTTTATTCTACTCAAATGTAGGTAGTTCGCAAACAAAAAGTGATTTAATTGATTTTAAAAAAATTAATTTAAAATTTTTAGATTCTTTAATTTTTGAAGAAGCCATGAAAGAAAGAAAAAAAGTTAATTTATCTCGAATGGTACATGATGATAATTGTTCTAAAACCGCAAAATATCAGGCGGAATATTGCTCCAATTATAATGAACTCACTCACGTAAATAATAAACCTTATTTAGGTTCTTTATTAAAAGAACCAAATGATAGATTTAAATTTTACGTAAATAAAAGTAAATCTAAATTGGAATATACAATAAATATGGAGATTATAATGCAATATAAAAAAATTAACACAACTAATTATACTAATTTGATTAGTAAAACTTATGAAGATTGTGCTAAAAGTATTATTATGTCTTTTATGTCATCCGAATCCCATAAAGAATCGGTTATATTTGAAATGGACGAATTTGGTAAAATGCACGGAGAGTATAAATCGTATTATAATACTAAAACAGACTGTTTAACTACCACAGGATTTTTTGTTTTGGTTCTTGGGAATCATTATATAGGTAAAAAATATTACTTACTTAGTGACATTTAAGGTGGGTTTTTGCCTGTGGTATCGCCTAATGGTATTTCAGATAATATCACATTAAATAATGATAATTCCATTGTATTAGGTAATTGCTTTACTATTAATAAAAAACCATTAAAATAATATGTTTTAAACTTTAGTAAAGATTCTCCATTCTAATTCTTTATTAAAATTAAAATTTTATTTTTTGTAACTATTTTCAATTTTATTGTTTTAACTGTTAGATATGAACGCAAACTTTAAATTTTCAATTATTGTATTTTTAATACTGATCGCCTTCAAGGGATTTAGCGATATTAATCCAAATTTAAAAACAACTATACGGGCTGAAAGTAAAACTAATAATGATTATGGGAAAAAAGCTTTTATTGCATTTTGCCAGGATTTTGCGCCGGCTTACATCAATTTGCTTCAGGAAAATTATTCGGGCCCAAAAAACTGGATCAGCTATGAGAACGATGTGAAAATTGAAAAAAAATTCGACGAATCAAATAAAACTGATTTAATCAATGAATTTGGCACTGTAATTCATGAATCTACTCATCATAGAAATAATCATAATAATATTTTTGTTTCTCCCGGAATAGATATCTTTATTAGTAATGAAGAGCAAAGTATTATACCCGATTTTTTTAAATCAGAAAACATTCACAATTATTTGCCAACTGATGCTGAACAAAAATTATTTAGATTTAAAAACTACATAGGCACCTCAAGCGAAGTGTCTGCAAATTTAAATGGTCTTTGGGGTTTAATAGACGAATACTCTGCTTACCAAAATGGCACACGAGCCGATTTAATGGCCTATGAAAATGCTTTAGCTCTAATGGATACAGCTACCGCTATTTGTTTTTACAAATCGGCACTTTCTACCTATTATGCCTATTTTGAATTTAGATCGTTTATTGGTGCTTACCTTAGTTTTGCCAGAGATCATCATCCAAATCTTTACAATCGAATTATGAACTTTTCTAACTTAAAAAAGGCCTTTGCCCTTAACTCTCTATTTTATGAAGAAAGTATTGATAAAATTTACGGCGCCAAAAAAAATCTAAAACGCCAATATTCGAAAGTTGATTGGTATTTAGATTATAATGTAGAACATCACGAAAATTATGCAAAAGATTGTATGAATAATTTTAATCAAATTTTAAGTTTATTTGAATCGCCTTTTAAAACAGAATCAAAAACTAATCTGTCGTATAAAAAAAATAGTTCGAACGAAACCATTATAAAAAAACAAACAAATACTTCAGAAAATCAAAATTCAACTCATACCTCTAATATAAAAAGAAACTTAAAACTTGGATTAGATTTTGCTAATGTGTTTTGGAAAAAAGAATATACCCTTTTTGATTTAACGTCAGATGAACCAATTTTTCCAATTAACAAAAATGGCATAGTCGTTTATCAAATATACTACTGCTCAAACGAACAAAAAAACCCTGCTTTTGGAGAATTTACTGCAGAGCAATTAGAAAAACTATTAAAATATAAATTTAAAGACAAAACAAATTGTGTTAAATTTTTTAATAAAAATTAATTAATTCTCTAAATTAATTCTTAGGAAGATTAAAAAGAAAAGCTCTTTTATTTAATGCCATTAAGTATGAAAAACCTAATCATCATCCTCTGTTTTATTTTCGCGTCAAGCATATCTTTTGGTCAATTTGTTAAAGCGGGTAACTTCTACGAACTATCTAACTTATGGTCCATTGATTCTGTATCTGTAAAACAATTACTAAATACTTACAAGTTGGATATTTCTAAATTGGATACCATTCAATATTTTAAACAATTTGATTTAAATCTGAAGTTACATAAAAACTTTTCTCACGATACGTACGTTTATATTTTAAATAAGAAAACGGGGGCCGTTACTATGGAGTCCATTAATGATATAAGGTCTTATCCAAAATTAAACAAATACGTTATGGTTATATGTTTTGACTTAGACCTTAATGAAAAAGTTATCAATATTAAGGTGTTTTAAAAAAGAATGGGGTTTAAACCCTTTTTTTATTTTTTCGTTATACCTGGTAATTAAATAATCAATTTTCTTTTTGCTCCACAACGTAACTTCTTTTGTAGGCTTGTGTTATAATTCTAAAACCAAAATGTTTTAATAATAAATTTTATTAACCAAATAAAAAAAATTATGAAAAATATATCATTAAAATTAGTGTTAGTTGTTTTCAAAACATATCTCTCAAATTTACCAAAATCAATAAAAGTGTTATTATTGATTAATATTGTAGTATATTTTATTTTTATTATATTTAGTTCGTTTTTTTCATATAATTTAAACTACACTTTTGGAGTATATCCCACATGTTCTGAAAAATTTAAAGTATATCAGATATTCACATACATGTTTTCACATGATATATATCCTGAACACATAATATGTAATTTAATTATTTTTTTACTTTTAGCTCCGGCAGTATCAAGAATTATTGGGGATAATAATACTATAAAATTGTACGTTTTTTCAGGACTAATTTCATTTCTTTCGTTTAACTACATAATGAATAATAAACATAACAAAATTGTTGATAAATTAACCAAAACGGGTTTTGATGTGCAAAAAATTAAATTACTTGGTGATAATGGGTACATAGATATTTCAACATATGGTAATATCAATGAAAAACAAAAAAGATTAGTTCTTATGTTTCAATCAACCACGTCCTATTTATCTGGGGCCTCTGGTTCTATTTTTGCTTTTATAATTATTTATCCTTTCCTTTTTATTAAAAGAAAAAAATCAATATTGTTGAATTTATTAGGATTACTATTAGTTATTGATTTAATAGATACGGTTATGAATACTTACATTCGAATCTTAGGCACAATGGCCGCTCATATGGGTGGTGTTATTGGTGGAATTGTTTTTTTTATTGTGTGGCGTTTAAAAAATAAAACTGTAGGATATTTGTTTACTGAAAATAAAAAAGTAATTCAGAATGAAGCCGCTCCTATTTTACAAATTAACGCCTCATAAACATTTGGTTTTGTTGCCAGGAATTTCTTATTTACAGCAAGCGTTTAAAATAATACTAAGCGCCACAACGTAACTTTTTTTGTGGGCTTGTATTATTAATGAAAAGCTCAAACCTTTTTTTTAATAATAAATTTTATTAAGCAAATAAAAAAAATTATGAAAAATATATCGATAACATTAGTATTAGTTGTTTTATCAACTATTGGTTTAGGACAAACCCCTTTTAAAAGTTTAACAGTTCACATAGATACTTTACAATATATGTCTTGGGAGTTAGGTTTAGATTATAAAACGGCAAAAGACCAAAATAAAATAAAAAATAAGGAACTTTATCTTTTTAATCATGATATTATTGTTGATTTAATATCCAAAACGGTTACCGTTTTTTCGGTAACTGAAAACACAGTAAATGATGTATGGAAACTTAAAAGTTTTGAAGTTTATGAAACAGGGTACTTTTTTGAATACTGGGAAGAAGGAATTGTTCAAAATTACAAAGCGTTGATTTGCGAAAATATAGGGGGTACTTATTCATTTATAGTACAAGACGGTTTAAATAAAAAAACTAAAATATGTGGGGGACAATATGATAGGGATGTAAAATTTACTATAAAATAAAAAATGGGATAATTCCCCCTTTTATTTTTTCGTTAAAATGGTAATTAAATAATCAACCTTCTTTTTGCTCAACAATGTAACTTTTTTTGTGGGCTTGTATTATTAATCAAAAGCTCAAACCTTTTTTTAATAATAAATTTTATTAAGCAAATAAAAAAAAATTATGAAATATTTAATTTTAACAGTGTTATTAATATTAACAACTAACTTAATTAAAGGTCAAATTTATACGTTAAGTATTGATACGTTTTTATGTTATAATTACGATATCAAATTTAAAACTTACGAAAATGCCTTAGATAATGATAATTTAGAAAGAAAAGAAATGATTATTATTCCAAAAAAATATGTAAAAACAGTAATAGTTAATTTAAATAATAAAACAGTAAGATTTTTGTTTAATGAAAATAAAAAAGTAATTCAAGATGAAACCGCGCCTATTTTACAAATTAATACCCCACAAAAATTTGGTCTTGTTGATGTTTTTTATGAAGACAGAGACACCACTGGTAACTTTAGAAAGATGTGGTTAACTATTAGTCAAGACAACACTGAAACTCAATTTGACGTTTTATATGCAGTTACTGATGACATGAAATACGTTGGTAAATTAACTAAATTTTACGGTATGTTTGACCATGACGTTAAATACACCGTAGACGCAACCAAAAAACATAATTTTCCATTGAACTCCCCTTTAATCCCATCCAAAAGAATAATTGCAGTAAACGGTTATAATCATTAAATAATATAATTTTTTTATTAGGTGATCTGACATCAAATTAAAATAAAATTTTATTAAGTTTAAAAATAACGTGAAATGAAAAAGATAAGGTTAATTATATTATTGGTTTTTATTGTAAAATCATTTTTTGCTCAAGATAAGGGTGAATGTATTAGTGGTGATTGTGAAAATGGAAGAGGTGTTTATAAAACATGGATGGGTTATACCTACACTGGTTATTTTAAAAACGCTAAGTATAACGGCCCTGGTTTTTATGATATGTTGGAAGGTAATTATTATGAGGGAGGGTTTAAAGATGGTAAATTTGATGGGTATGGGATAAGAGTTTTTTCAGCGGACGCGTGTGGTAGTGTTTCTTATCTGGGTTTTTGGAAAAATGGTAGAAAACATGGTTTTGGAGTTGAAACAAAAAAATGGAAAACATATACGGGGTTTTTTGATGATTGTTATAAAAATGGGGAATTTAAAGTAGTTGAATTTGATGAGATTAAAAAAATGGTTTATATTAAAACAGGTACGTTTGTTAAGGATAGTGAAGAAGGCGAATTTAAAGTTGTTGATTCATATGGAAAACATTATACTGAAAATTATATACATTCTGTAAAACAAAAATAATATATAGCCTATTTTAAATTAAAAACAAGCCTGCATTTTTGTAATACAATTAATAGTAAATTTATTTATTATATTTGTTTTATACTTTGCATCCAAAAACACTGTTAATATAAATAAATTTAACATAGAATTTATATTATTTTTGAAGTAATATATTTAAAAATGAATTGAAAAAATAAATATTATGTGGGAAAAATTTGAGATTATGGGGGAAAAATTTTTAATTATAACTTTTATATTAGCTGTTATCGTAGCTATACCAATAGGAATATACTTTTTAATTAAATCAGAATTAAGAAAACGGAGCAGCATATCTTTACTAGAAATTATTGTCATCATTCTATTAGCTGTTATTTTTTGGCTTAATGCGATTGAGGGATTACGATCCAATCCCAATCACTTTGCTAAATTTATTTTTATATTTATGGTTATAGTATTACCAATAAGTTTTTTTTATGTGGGAAAAATACGTCATCGTGATGACGTTATGAAAGATTCCAGTTATCTTTTTTCTTATCTAAGTTTGTTTTTTATCCTTATTACATTTCCTTCTATCTTTTTTCTTTGGCAGATGTTCGATTCTCAAACCTATCCTCAAGATATGCCCACTTTGCATATCGATGAACCTTTTAAAGTGTGGCATGCACTTTATTTATTTATATTAGCGTGGTTTATAAAGCATTTCTTTTATGGAGAAAAGAAGAAAGAACCATAAAAATAGCAAACAAATAAAAAGCATAAGTGGTTGGGAAAATAATGGTAATGGCACCAACACCTCAGGCTTTGCAGGGCTTCCGGGCGGTTGTCGTAACATTGATGGGAGTTTCTGTGGCATTGGCACTTTTACTGCTTTTTGGAGTTCATCAGAGGAAAGTTCTATTCATGCTAAAGATTTTTCCTTATTGGCCGGATACTTCTCGTCGGGTTTCCATTCCTGCAGTAGCAGCAATAAGCGAAATGGGTTTTCTGTTCGTTGCCTGAAGGATTGATATTTGAATAACAATAAATTTATTTCAAAATAGTCTGCTAATTGCATACAAGAGAACGAGCAAATTTATTGATGTACGATTGGATGTAGAAGATTAAAATACTTTTTGAACAACAAAAATTTTTATACATTTTTAAAAAAACTTTTAAGAATGAATTTGGAAGGGTTATATAAAAAAGATAAGGTTAATTAATAATACATACTAGGCAACCATTTTTGGTTAAATCTATAATTTTTTTATTTGTTTCTTCTGGCGTTGCAAAGCATCCATAAGACCAAACAGTTTTCATTTTTTTACTAGAGTGAAATATGATAGATCGCGCTTCAGCCTTATCATTTACTCCTTTATCAAGACCACGTATTATCATTGAATAACCAAATTTTCCTTTATACGTTCCGGCTGTAACATAACAGCCAGCTGAAGACATATTTGATTTGCTTTCATTGCTAAAAATATTGGGGTATAAAACACCAGAGTTCCATGCGTGAGCAACCGTTGACCGGATAACTATTTCGCCAGTTTTCATATCTAAAACATAAAGTCTTTCTAAATAAATGCTCTTAGTATAATCGACAACTATTACATAATCTTTTCTGGTTGTGCGATACTTCGTTTGTGCAGTCTTAGCTTTTTCAAAATAATTAGGAGTATATTGATTTATAACAAATGATGTGCACGTAATCATCAACAGAAATAAAGCTAAAAGGGATAACCGTTTTCGTTTCATATACTTGTGGCCAATTATTGTAAGTTTTTTACCCTCTTTTAAGATTCGCAGTAGAACATCTTCATAGCAGACCTGGGTTCCATAGCGCATATAGGTCTTTTAAAACTCTACATTTTTCCCATCGATTATTGCATTCGCTGTTCCAACAATTTTCAATTTTGGAACTTGATCAAAAAATAAATTTATTTATTATTCCAATTGCAAAGGCCGCCATCTGAACAGCATCTGGAAGCGCTTGCCGAAACACCTTCATCTTGTTTTACAGACACTTCTATTTTACATTTTGAACAATAATATACTTTTGAGCCAGCATGAGCAGCAAAAACAAAATTATGCATGCCTGAAGAGCTTTTACAGCCTGATTCCCATGGCGTATTATTGCCGTCGCCTATTTTTACTAAACAGCAGGTAGTACATTTATAAACAGTGCCTCCAAGAGGTGCTTTGTTTTTGTTAAACGATGATAAGCCGATTAAAAAAACAATGAGTAAAAAATTAATGATATTTTTTTTCATTTTAATACTTATTTGTTTTCCTACTCTTATGGATTTTCAGATTGCTCCCTATTTTTGAATTGGTTTTCTTGCCTCCAATTTACATAAATATAACGCTTAACTTAATAATAAACTAATAAATTGGCAAAACGGCTTCTATTATAAAAACAGCAATTGTTTTATTCTTTTTTATCCAAACTTACATCTATAAATATTAGAAGATTGTTTTAAGCAATGTCTTAGGTTTAATTCAAATATAAATTTATACAATCCTAAAAAAAATCGAAAAAATACCCGCGGAAAAATAGTCAACTAGTCAAATTGTCAATCCCTCAGGCAACGCACAGAAAACCCATCTAGCTTATTGGTGTAGTAGCTGAAGACATCGCCATCATTGTTGCTCAAGTTGCGGTACCAAGCGTTATCGGTACTGAACTCTGACGAACTCCACCAGTAACCGACAGCGCCAAAGTAGTAGAAATTTCCAAAGTAGTTACGACAACCGCCCGGAAGCCCTGCAAAGCCAGATGTGTTGTTGCCATTGCCATCTTCATTCCAGCCAGTAGTGCTTTTCATTTTTGCAGCGGCGTCTGTTCCTAAATAGGTTGTTAGTATGCTCCACTCCGCATCTGAAGGTATGTGATAGCCTTTGGGTGCTAAGCCACGTGGGTCGTTTACTGCATACCAATTATATAACTTACCATAGGTGCTACCTTTGCCTGTTTTGTTTTCGTAATAACACCAGGCGCCGGTTGTTAAGTTTTTCCATTTTTCGGCATCTTCCACCAGCGGGATGTCATCGCCATTGCGATAGGTGCTTACATCAAGGTTTTTGCTTGTCCAAACTTGGTTACCAATAGTTACTTCTTCTAATTTACTTACTATAACTGAATCAACTGGTGGTTGTGTTTCTGGCTTATCTTTATCTGGGCCGCAAGAGTTTATAACTAATATCAAGCAAAATAATAGTGTTGTAATTTTTAGTTTTTTCATACGTTTTGATTTTATAACTATCTTAATTTAAAATTAGTTTTTTATTAAAAAGTTTGTTGTTAGTTTTTAGTTGCAAATTATAAATCCCTTTGGCTAAATGGCCTAAATCTATGGTTTTATTCCTGCTTATCCCCATTTGATTAAAAACAGATTGGCCCGCTAAATTATATAAAACAAGATCAGCCATATCGCTAAAATTTAAAATTAAACTAATTTTACCCTTGCTTGGGTTAGGAAAAACCTGAATACTTTGCTCAATATTATTTTGATTAAGGCCTACTTCATAAATATTAATAGTGCTAATAGCAGTATCTGTTAGGCAAGGGTGCGCTGCAATTAACATCACGTTATAAGCGCCATTTGCGTTATAAGTTAAACTTGGGTTTGCTAAATTACTACTGGCGCCATTACCAAAATCCCAAACATATGATGCGCTAATGGTTGAAGTATTCGCAAAAAAAACAGTAGCCCCAACAACAGAAGAGGTAAATGCAGCAATAGAGGCAATGTTGCTGGCGTTATAGGCAGTATCGGCAAGGCCTTCGCTCATGTTAAAATAAGTGCCACTTGGCCCGCTTTCTAATTTTAAAGCGCGCACCATATAAGTGTAAACGCCTTTATAAATTAAACAATTATCCGTAAAGGTATTACCAGCAATTGGCGCAGTATTTATTTTTACAAAACTAGTAGCGCTATCATTTTTAGAATATATATTATATCCTATTACATTGGTTTCGGTAGATGCTGCCCAAGAAATTAAACAATTGTTGCCTGATTTGGTGGCAACAACATTTGATGCTGGGGCAACTATATCTTGCCTTAAGGTTGGGTCTCCCATTAATGCGTTGTGTATCCATTTGCCTGTAATATTAGTAGGGCTAGCATAATATAATCCATTAAAATTATTTTGAGTAATTAAAAGTCCGTATCCAATATTTTCGCCAAGCCCCATGTGATGAAATTGATAATGAGGCCTTCCTGACCAAACGTTGGTTAACGTTTTACCTTGAGCTAAGGGTGCTTTTAAGAAATTATTTTGAGAGTCCCAGTCGCCAAAATACGAACCAAAAATCATAGTAAAAACACCTTTTAAATTAGCGCTTGCAAAATTAGCTGTTGTGCCTATTCCCCCGGCACTATTATAAGTTCCGCCGCCACAACCATAAGACCATAAGTAGCTATTGGCAGTTAAGCTTGTAAAATAATCTGCGGCCAAAATATTAGAAGAACCAACTAAAGGCGCAAAATTTTTGTATCCACTTGAGGCAAAAGCTTCGCTATTAAAGTATCCAAAATTATCGTCAATAACGGCTTGCTTGTTGGCTGCAAATATTTTTTTTCGATACTCGTGATTTTTGTTTAAATAATTTTGTAGTAACTGCTGTTCGGTTAAAGTAAAACTGGGCATGCCATTAAAATCTACTCGGCCTACTTGTAATTCAACACTTCCAGGAACTACACTTTGATCAAACTTTCCGTCGCCCGGAATATTTTGTGTTCGCGCAGGCGAAGCTGTAGTGGAATTAACTGAAACATCGGTCCAAATTCCATCAACATCGGCATAATAAACATCGGCAGGCCATGCGCCCAGATGATCGGGGTGTCCATCGGGATTTATATTGCCACTATATGGAACCGGAATATGGCCAAATAAAAAAACGGCTTTTATATTTGTTGTATCGATTGCATAATCATTTAAAATTAAATTTTTTACATGAGTTACCGAGCCTGTTCTTAACACATTGTGCCTAATTACTTCCCAACCGTCTCCCTCAACATCTTTAATATAGAGAGATATTTCGTTAGCTAATGGTAAAATAAAATTACTATCAACCATTAAAATTAATTTGCCTCTATTTTCAATTTCGGGAACACGAATGCCTGAATTAACATATCCGTATCCAACATATCCGGTACCGGATCTAGCAATCTTATATTCGTAGTTTATCCCAACAGAAACAGCATTATCAATATACTGATTAGTTGTACCGTTAAGATTAGCAATAGCAGTGCCCCATGTTAAACTTGATTTTAGTTTTCGAAACACTTGGTATTGAGAAGATGTTGCATTTCCAACCCAATTCAAAGTAATTTGAGCAGGATTAACTTGAACAGATACACTAATTTGAACTGCTGCATCTGAAGAGGATTGTGGTTTAGCAATAAGGCTTGCCAAAACAAGAACACTAAAAATAAATTTTTTCATTATTTAAAATTAATTTAACCTTGATAAATAATTTAGAGCTAAGTAAATATATAAATTATTTTAAATTAAACGAGGATTAATGCGTTAATTTTGGAATAGAATGCCTTTTATTAAAATAAAATTTAATTTAATTTAATTTAATTTTAATAATTATTTTTTACCTTTAATTAAAATACCCCTTGCGAATGAATTAAAAAACCCAATGCAAAAATGAAAATAAATTTTGAAAAAAACGGGTTGCATACTTTTAACTATTGGAATTTGGGGGCTAACAAATTATTGCTTTTTTTAATCAATTTAAATCATAAAAATATGTGTCAAGCCAAATTAAAATCGAAATTTATTTTTTTATTTTTTTTATGTTCTTTAAACTCCTTTTTTGGTCAGCAAATTAATCGAGGAAAAAACAACGTTGAGGTATTTAAAACTTACACGCAAAAAGTTTTAGGAAAAAACATTGGCTATTATGTTGAATTTAAAAATAATGGGACAAAGAGTGTTGACGGGCTTAAATGGATTGCCAATTTTTATAATAATTTTGGCGATTATAAAGGAACCAGAGAAGGTAGTTGGGAGTCGGATAATTTTATTTCAGCTTTAGCGCCTGGAAAAATAACTAAAGATTTAGAGGCCAATTATGTAAAAGATGCTACAAAAGTTTTTATAATAATTAAAACCGTACACTTTAAAGATAATTAATAATGGCTAAACTGAATAATAAATTTAGTGTGCCTCTAACCAATTAAGCCCCACGCCTATTCCAACTTCAACCGGAACATTTAGCGGAAGGGCCTCACGCATCAATTTTTCTATAATCGGTTTAACAATTTCTAATTCTGGTTTGTAAACATCAAAAACTAATTCGTCGTGAACCTGAAGTAACATTTTTGTTTTAAAGTTATTATTTTTTAATTCGTTATAAATATTAATCATGGCCATTTTAATCATATCTGCTGCGCTTCCTTGTATTGGGGCATTAATGGCATTCCGTTCGGCGTAATTTCTTACTGTTGCATTATTCGAATTTATGTCGCTCAGCCATCTTTTTCGTCCTAATAATGTTTTTACAAAGCCATTTTCTCGAGCAAACTCAATCGTGTCGTCCATGTAATTTTTAATTGCTCCATATTCTTTAAAGTAATTATTAATTAATTCTTGTGCTTCTTTTCGAGGAATATTTAAATTTGAAGCTAAACCAAAAGCGCCTTGTCCATAAATAATTCCAAAATTTACGCTTTTGCTTTTATATCTCATTTCTTTAGTTACTTCATCTTCGTTTACGCCAAAAACTTTAGCAGCGGTAGCGGTATGAATATCTTTTTTTAATCTAAATGCTTCGCACATATTTGTGTCGCCACTAATACTAGCCACTATTCTTAATTCTATTTGAGAATAATCGGCGCTTAATAATATATGATTTTCGTCGCGAGGAATAAATGCTTTTCTAATTTGACGGCCTTTTTCTGTTCGAATAGGAATGTTTTGAAGATTAGGATTATCGCTACTTAATCTACCTGTAACGGCAACAACCTGATTAAATGAGGTGTGTATTCGGCCGGTAGTTTTGTTTACAAGTTCGGGCAAGGTATCTACGTATGTATTTTTTAATTTTACCAATTCGCGATAATCTAAAATTTTTGCTACAATGGGATGCAAGCTTTCTAGTTTGCTTAAAACGTCTTCGCCTGTAGCATACTGACCGGTTTTTGTTTTTTTTGGTTTATCTATGATTTTTAAATATTCGAATAAA
>Ga0209297_1000160_pt1 | contig 44852 bp, 40 predicted proteins | sample S_130805_MF_Meta_FD_187322 | JGI IMG/M metagenome (GOLD analysis project Ga0209297, IMG submission 187322) | Freshwater microbial communities from Lake Simoncouche, Canada to study carbon cycling - S_130805_MF_MetaG (SPAdes) (version 2) | ecosystem: Environmental > Aquatic > Freshwater > Lake ...
CACTAAGCGTTTATCGTGAAGGAGTGCTATTACGACCTCGCTTGGCGTGGAATTAATAATTAATTCTTGATTCACGCGTCTTTAATGTTTAAGTTTAAGTAATCATTTAATCAATAAAATAAACTAGTCATCTTTTTATTTAATAAATAAAAAAACATCAAATAATTTTTAATTATATGTTTATGATATTGAAAATAAACGAAATGAGGGCCAAAAAAGCCTTCTATTCTGTTTATTAATATAACTAGCGATTAGCTAATTATTTCTTTTTATGACGATTTTTCCTCAAACGTTTTTTCCGCTTGTGAGTTGACATTTTATGTCTTTTTCTTTTTTTACCGCTTGGCATAATTTTAAAATTATTAGTTAATATTATTTTTTAATTGTTCAATATAGTTGTTAATTTCATTTTTAGCTGTTATATCATTTGTTTTTGAAATGTATTTTTGAAGCATTTCAATGGCTTTAGAGTTATTTTTTTGTTTTTCAAAGGCATCGGCTAAATGCAAGTAGGCTTCAATATAATTAGAATCTGATTGGATTACTTTTTTAAATCGACTAATGGCTTTATCTAACTGGCCACTTTTAACTGAGAAAAAAGCAAAGGTTAATTGTAGTTTTACATTATTACTATCAATCTTTTCAATTTCTTTTAATTTGGAAATCCCTTCCATTGGATTTTCAGTGCCTTCTACATAACAGGAGGCTATCATAATTTTAGCATCAATATTGTTGGGATCTAAAGCTAAATTCTTATTATAACATCTCATCGCCGATTGATATAAAACTGGAATTTCTGTTTTATCATCAGAAAATTGAATAGCATAATAATACCTGTTACCAGCTTTTAGCCACTTATCAGCTTTTTGATTAAGTTGGGCTTGAGCTTCAGTAAAATGAGCTGCTAAATCAGGCCTTTTCAATTTATCCCAAAAAACAATTAAAGTATCATATTTTTTTTGACTAATCAGATTCTCTAATTGAGCTTTTTTTATTGGCTCTGTATTTTTTAAAGCTATAGTTAAGAATACACTTAAATTTGCTTCAGAAGAAAGCTCGTTTTTTTGAGATTTCTGTTTTTGAAGATCCACTTCTGAAAGTTTACTTAAACTTTTAGGTGCAATAAATAAAAGAACGAATAAAATTAAAGCTCCAACTAAAACAATTAATTGTGTTTTTTTTGTGCCCATTGTAAAAGTTTAATCAATATTTTTAACCGGCTCAGCAATTTTCACATTTCGCTTTACTTTATCTGAAAAGTTTTTTGAAGCTTTAAATGTTGGAATATAATGTTCGGGTATAACTACAGTTGTGTTTTTGGAAATGTTTCGTCCAATTTTTTCGGCTCGTTTTTTAACCAAAAAAGTGCCAAATCCTCTTAAGTAAACATTATGTCCTTCTACCATAGAGTTACGAATGGTTTTCATAAACGATTCAACAGTTGCTTGAACAACCATTTTTTCAATGCCAGTTTTTTCTGAAATCTCATTTACTATATCTGCTTTTGTCATAATACAAGCTATTTAAAATCAATTAATTATAATTTATAAACGGGTTGCAAATATACTACAATAATTAACAATTGAAAACTTTTTTTGAATTTTGACCTTTTTAAATCAGAATACTCTTTAATATAGTATTTTTGAGACCAATTATGGAAAAATGGTTTAGCGATAGGCTTAAGCAATGGTACAGCAAGCATAAGCGTGATTTGCCTTGGAGGCACGAAACCGATCCTTATAAAATTTGGCTATCTGAAATTATTTTACAACAAACTCAGGTTGCTCAAGGAATGAGTTATTATTTGGCATTTACTAAAAACTATTCAAATGTTTTAAAATTAGCTAACGCATCCGAAGACGAGGTGCTAAAACTTTGGCAGGGCTTAGGTTATTATTCGCGCGCGCGAAACTTACACGAAACAGCTAAAAAAATTGCTTATGAGTTAAAAGGTAATTTTCCAAGTACTTATAACGAAATTAGACTTCTAAAAGGAGTAGGAGATTATACCGCTTCAGCCATTGCCAGTTTTGCTTTTAATTTGCCTTTTGCGGTTTTAGATGGAAATGTTTATAGATTATTGAGCCGCTTATTTGGCATTAATTTGCCAATTGATAGCGCATCATCAAAAAAAGAATTTCAAAAATTAGCTAATAGCCTTCTTAATAAAAAAGAACCAGCCCTTCATAATCAAGCTATTATGGAATTCGGTTCTCAGTTCTGTAAACCAAAAAATCCTGATTGCGAGAGCTGCATTTTTAAAAATAAATGCTATGCTTTTAGCCATAAAAAAGTAGCCGAGCTGCCTGTAAAGAAAAATAAAATAAAAATACGAACACGATTTTTTAATTATTTTGTTTTAATAGATAAACAGGGAAACGTTTTAATAAATAAAAGACAAAATAAAGACATTTGGGAAGGATTATATGAATTTTTATTAATAGAGACTAAAAATGATTGTTCGGAAATTGAATTTTTAGAAACACAAAGTTTTAAAGCACTTTTTAAAAGTAAGCCCACAATTTTATACCTATCAAAAACATATAAACATGTATTATCTCATCAGCATTTATTCGCAAGATTTTATGTGATAAAATGTGTCAGATTCCCTAAAAATAGTAGTTTGAAAATACCGCTTAAAAACATTCAAAAATGGGCCTTCCCAAAACTAATTGATAATTTTTTAAGAGATAACGACATTGCAGCGATTAGCAATAAAGAAGTATAAATTAAAAAACAGGCTTCAACTTTTTTTTCGAAAAAATAGACACTAAATGGAGTTAATTGCTTAAAAAATTATAGCTTTAACTCTGAATAAAATGAATGAGACCCATCATATTTTACACCATCATCTTTTGCAAAGGCAAAACGACTTTCCGTTAATTAGAACAAGTTTAGTAAGTATTTGGCCATCTATATTTTTGTTGATTTGTTTGGTTATACTAGTTGTGTTAAGAGTTACCTCTTATCAAAAAGTAATTAAAATTATCCAATCAATATTTAACTTTAAAACAGCTAAAAGTATAGATGGAGAAGAGTATAAATTTTTTAAGCTCTCTTCGATTTTACTTAACGTTTTTTTTATATTTAATATGGCTTTTTTGTGCTATAAATTAAATAGCATTTACAAATTGATATTAGTTAAATGGTCAGGGGTTATGCAACTTTTATTTTTTATTTTATTTATTTTATTGTTGCTATTATTTAAATTTCTATTAAATAGATTGCTTTTATTTATTAGCAATAACCATAAAGCTGTATCGGAGTATAATCTAATCGGATCGCTGATAAATCAGACCTTTACCCTTTTTATTTTCCCATTTGTTGTGCTATTACAGTTTAGTAAATACAATTCTATATTTTTTCTATTTTGTGCATTAGTAATTCTAGCCTCGGCTGAAATATATAAATGGTATAGAGGCTTTTTAATATCACTAATTGAGCAAAGAATAGGTTTATTACAAATTTTTACATACTTTTGTGCACTAGAAATTTTACCTGGATTGATTTTGTTAAAGTATATCATTGAAACTTTTTAAACAAGAAAAAACAATGTTAGCTAAGAAAAAAATAGCAAAGAAAAAGAGTGCGAAAAAGGTAATTAAAAAAATCAAAAAAGGCACTAAATCAAAAAAGGCACTGAATCAAAAAAAGCCAATTAAAATTTCTACAAAAAAAGCCAAGGCTTTGCCAAAATCTGTCACAAAACCTGTAAAAAAAGCAGTTCAAAAAATCCAAATTAAAACAGTTAAAGCTCTAAAAAGCTTGCCAATTCAATTATTAGCACCACCAGATATTCAAAATAACGGTGATCAAATTTTGATTAAAAGGAGAAGAAGGAAAACAAAAAAAGAGGTGATTGTTATCAAAAAATTTCCTTATATAGAATTGAGTACTTATCCAAAACATCGCGTAAAAAATATACTAGTTTCTCAGCCAAATCCAGTCGAAACTGAAAAAAACCCCTATTTTGACCTCGCTAAAAAATACAACGTTAATATAAATTTTAGACAATTTATCAAAGTTGAGGGCTTAAATGCGCAAGAATTTAGAGCTCAACGCATTGATATTTTAGAGCACGGCGCAGTTATTTTAACCAGTAAATTTGCTGCAGATCATTATTTTCGTATTTGCAATGAAATGAGAATAACCGTTCCTGAAAGCATAAAATATTTTTGTATAAACGAGCAAACGGCATATTATTTGCAGAAGCACATTCAGTATCGAAAACGTAAAATATTTTTTGGTCACGGAACTATTACTGATTTAGTAGATGTAATTAAAAAAAATAAAAATGAAAAGTTTTTATTGCCAACCAGCGATACTCAAAAAGAACAAATTGCAGAACTTTTAGATGAGGTAAATATCTCTGTTACTAAAGCAATTTTTTACAAAACAGTATGCGCAGATTTAAGTGATTTAAAAAGTTTAGCTGAATATGACCTAATGGTATTTTTTACGCCTGTAGGGATAAAGTCTTTAAAACATAATTTTCCAAATTTTAAACAAGGCAGTACTCGAATAGCTGCTTTTGGTTTTGCAACAGCAAATATGGTAAAAACACTTGGTTATCGCTTAGATATTAATGCTCCTAATATTATTAATCAGAGCATGACAGGAGCCTTAGACACTTATTTAAAGGAGTCTAATAAAAAATAAATATCAGCTAGTTTTATTTTCTGAAAGACAATTTTTCATGAGTTTTTGCATACAACTCTCTATGCTTGTGTAATCTTCGCTTTTTTTACCTATGTATAAAAATGCCAGAATCATTTTTGTTTGAAATGGAACTAAATCATTGTAAAAAGTTTTTTTATTTAATCGGTATGCCTCTCTCATCCGTCTTTTTAATTTATTTCTATCGTGAGCTTTTTTAAAACTCCGTTTAGGCACAACAAACATGGCCTGAGCAGGGAATTTTAGATTTACAGGTGTGAAGCAAAAGGTAAGTTTAATAGGAAAAACAACTAATGATTTACCTTTTTCGAAAAGTAATTTCATTTGCTTCTTGCTGCATAAACGCTCTTGTTTATAAAATTTATTTTTGATGATTAGAAGTTTAAATTTAATTTAATTAAAAATATAATACAAAAACTAAAGAAGTAGTTTCTGTTTTTTTTGTTTGGTAAAGATAATTTTTTACTTTTACACTCAAAACTAAATTAAATTATGGGAAAAGGTGATAAAAGAACAAAACGTGGTAAAATACATATCGGTTCAACGGGAGTAAAGCGTCAAAAAAAGAAATCTGCAAAAAAAGTTTCAGTTAAGAAAGTAGTAGCAAAAGAAATAGTTGCGGTAGAAGAGCCAAAAAAAGCAGCGGCCCCAAAAAAAGCAGCAGCCCCAAAAAAAGCAGCGGCTCCAAAAAAAGCAGCGGCTCCAAAAAAAGCTAAATAAAAAATTAAATAAAAAAAGCCGTCAAATTAATTTGACGGCTTTTTTAGTTTAAAATCTTTCGTTTATTTTAATTAATAGTAATTTTTAACGATTTAATTATGTATGGATTTTAACGAATTTAATAATAAAGCGCAGTCCAAAAAAAAAGAAAATCAGCTTTTTTATAAAAAGTTAAATAATCGACCGTTTAAAAACATAGACGAAATAATTCACCAAGAACATGAAAAAGTTTTTGAACAAATAAATTGTTTAAGTTGTGCTAACTGTTGCAAAACAACTTCTCCTATTTTTTATCAGGGCGATATTGAACGAGCTGCAAAAGCAACTAAAATGCGCTCAGGAGCATTTATAGACAAGTATTTAAAGATAGACGAAGATAATGATTATGTTTTAAAGCAATCTCCATGTTCTTTTTTAAATCAAGATAATTATTGTATTATTTATAAAGATAGACCAAAGGCCTGCAGAGATTATCCCCATACGAATCGAAAAAAAATGCAACAAATTTTATCTTTAACGTATCTAAACACATTGGTTTGTCCCGCAGTTTTAGAAATAACAGAACGTATAAAGAAAAAATTAGGCGTACAATAGAGGTAACTCTATTATATAATTAACATAGCATCGCCATAAGAATAAAAGCGATACTTTTCTTTTATAGCTTCTTTATATGCTTTGTTAATTAAATCATATCCTCCAAAGGCACTTACCATCATCAGCAAGGTGCTTTCTGGCATATGAAAGTTAGTAATCATGCAATTAGCAATACTAAAGTCGTATGGAGGGAAAATAAATTTATTAGTCCAGCCAATAAAAGGGTTTAATTGTCCAGTAGTTGAAACCGATGTTTCTATGCCTCTCATAACAGTTGTTCCAACAGCGCACACCCGTTTTTTTCTTTCTTTTGCAGCATTTATAATTTTGCAGGCATCACTCGAAATCAAAACTTCTTCACTTTCTGTTTTATGTTTAGTTAAATCTTCAACTTCTACAGTTCTGAATGTACCAAGGCCTATGTGAAGAGTCAAAGGTGCAAACTGAACACCTTTAATTTCTAATCTTTTTAATAATTCGCGACTAAAGTGCAAGCCCGCAGTAGGGGCCGCAACGGCGCCTTCATTTTTAGCAAAAACAGTCTGATAACGCTCAGTATCTTCGGGTTCAGCCTCACGTTTAATGTATTTTGGTAAAGGCGTTTCGCCTAAATCATATAGTATTTTTCTAAATTCCTCATAACTCCCATCATATAAAAAACGAAGGGTTCTTCCGCGAGAGGTAGTGTTATCAATTACTTCGGCTACCAAATTATCATTTTCGCCAAAATATAATTTGTTGCCAATTCTAATTTTTCGAGCTGGATCTACTAAAACATCCCATAAGCGACTCTCGGCATTTAATTCACGAAGTAAAAAAACCTCTATTTTTGCACCAGTTTTTTCTTTATTACCATACATGCGTGCAGGAAAAACCTTCGTGTCATTCAAAACTAGCACATCTCCATCATCAAAATAATTGGTTATGTCTTTAAATTTTTTATGTGTAATTTTTCCTGTAGCTCTTTCTACAACCATTAAGCGGGAATCTTCGCGATTTTTAGAAGGATACTCTGCTAATAATTCTTTCGGCAGATTAAATTTAAACATTGATAGTTTCATAGGCAAATATTAATTTTTTAAAAGAAAATGAAAAAAATATTAATCAGATAGAGAGTCTTATGGATATTATATCAGCATCCGACTCAAAGCATACTGATTAAAAAATAAATGTCATAATCTTACGGGATTAATTCGGGTGGCAAAAGTACGACATTTTATTTGGGTTTACTAGAAAAAAATGCGAAAAATCCCTAAAAAAATGTTTTAAGTCAAAAAAACAAACAATTCTCATTAAATTTAAACTCAATTAATCCTAACTAAACAATGAGTTTTACTTCCAAAATAAAGAAATGGATTGCCGCACTTTCTATCAGTTTAATACTATTTGTTGGGCTTGCCTATACACCTGATTATTTCGAGATAAGTAAAAATTTAGATATTTTTAATGCTATTTATCGTGAGTTAAATATATCATATGTTGATGGAACCAAACCAGGCCAATTAATGAAAACTGGCATCGACGCCATGTTAAAATCTTTAGATCCATACACTGTTTATTATACTGAAAATGACATAGAAGATTTTAGATTTATGAGCACAGGCGAATACGGCGGTATTGGAGCCTTGGTAAACGATATTAATGGAAAAATTATAATTGCCGAACCCTACGAAGGCTTTACTGCTTTTAAATCAGGCATAAGGGCCGGAGATCAATTAATTGGTGTAAATAATATAAATGTAGAAGGAAAGAGGAGTGATGAAATAAGTAATCTTCTTAAAGGACAAGCCGGAACGTCTTTAAAAGTTAAACTAATTAAAGCCGGACAAACTTCTTCAATTGAGTTAAGTTTAAAACGAGAGGAAATTAAGACAAAATCGGTGCCGTATTATGGAGTATTGCCAAATAGCGAAACCGGTTATATTAAATTAACTGCTTTCACTGAAAATTGCAGTAACGAAGTTAAAGAGGCTTTACTTGATCTAAAAAATAAAAATTGTAAAAATATAATTTTAGATTTAAAAGGCAATCTTGGTGGTTTACTAATTGAAGCGGTTAATATTGTAAATCTATTTGTTGATAAAGGACAAGAAATTGTATATACCAAGGGAAAAACTTCTAATTGGGATAAATCATATTTATCTGTTAATAATCCCATAGATATAAAAATCCCTTTAGCTGTTTTAGTAGATGAAAATTCAGCCTCTGCCTCAGAAATTGTAAGTGGGGCTTTACAAGATTTAGATCGAGCAATTATTATCGGCAAGCGAACATATGGCAAAGGATTAGTTCAACAAACCAAACCGCTAATGTATAACTCACAAATAAAAATAACTGTGGCTAAATATTATATTCCGAGTGGCCGCTGCGTGCAAGCTTTAGATTATAGTAATAAAAATGAAGAGGGAAGAGTTGAAAAAGTTCCAGATAGTTTAATTACTGCATTCAAAACAAAAAAGGGGCGCACAGTATATGATGGAGCAGGAGTAATGCCTGATATAAAATCATCAGAAGAAAAACCAAATACTGTTTTAATTTCATTACTTTCTAAATTTCATATTTTTAATTATGCAACAAATTATGCATTAAAAACACCAACTATAATCGACGCCTCAAATTTTAAGTTAACCGATGAAGATTATAACAACTTTATGACGTATATAAAAACACAAGATTATAGTTATAAATCAAATATTGAAATTGAATTAGAGAAATTAAAAAAGGAGGCCGAAGAGGAACAGTCTTTTGGGCTTATTAAATCAGAATATGAAACCTTATTAAATAAATTGATTCAAGATAAAAAAGATGATTTATTAAAACATAAATCGGAAATATGCAAAGAATTAGAGACAGAAATTGTTTCTAGATATTATTTTCAAAAAGGAAGAATTGAATCTAATATAAAAAATGACAAAGACATTTATCAAGCAAAATTATTACTTTCAGATAGTTTTAAAACAGAAACTATTTTATCAAAAATTGAAAAGCCCACTAAACCATTTAATATTAAGAAAAAGTTTTAAAAATTTTTAAAAACAAGTCAATAATACAAGCTATTTCAAGTAATATCATCACTTAAATTTTTATTTTTTCTTATATAAAGTTTCGTAACTTTTTATCCATTCTTTTACACTTATTTTTTTCATTAATTCTCCTATGAGTTTATAGGGAATTTCATCCATTTTCTTAAAGCGAACACAACTTTTTCCCATATCTAATTTTTGCTTACTGTGCTTAGGGTATTCGTTTACAAACCAGTTTAATAGCTCGGGTTTGCAATAAATACCCATATGATAAAAATTAATTGAATTTTTTTGAGATGCAATTCCAGCAAATGGAAGCGCTTCAGTTGGCTTACAATGATATCCTGCAGGATAAATTGCATGAGGAACAACATAACCCAAACCGCCATAACTAATAGCTGGTTCAAACCCTATGGGTAAGTTTTTTACAATTACATCATGTAGTTTTTTAAAATGTTCTGCGCGGTCTTCAGGAAGGTTAATCAGAATTTCTTTCACAGTTTTTCCAGTTGCTTTCATATATTTTTGTTTTGTTTATGTTGTCTTTTTAGTCAAGACTATTAGCAGCGTTGACTAATTTAAGTGATAATTGAACAAACAGGTTTACACTTGCTAAACTCCTTGCTTTTCTATATAAAATAAAGGATATAAGCGAAAGGTTTTTATAAATTATAGTTGTAATTTTTCACAAAATCAACAAAAAACTTTACTTTTTCTTTGTCAATATCAGGATACAAACCATGACCTAAATTACAAATGTATTTTTGTTTACCGAAAGCATTTAGCATGATTTGAGTTTCTGATATAATTTTTTTTTCATCTGCATATAATAAGCAGGGATCGACATTTCCTTGAAGAGTTTTGTTTATCCCCTGCTGTCGAGCAATGGTGGGGTTAATTGTCCAATCTAATCCAATCACGCTACACGATGTTTTCGAAATTTCTTCAATAGCGTAATGAGCATCTTTAGCAAAAATAGTAACAGGAACTAAGGATGATATCGCGTTGCAAATTTTAGAAATATAATTTAAAGAAAATTCATAAAACATTTGTTCTGTTAAAACGCCTGCCCACGAATCAAATATTTGAATTAAATCAGCACCAGCCTCCACTTGAGCTTTTAAATAGTGAATGGTGCTTTGAGTAATTTTATCTAGTAATTGATGAGCTAATTCGGGTTGAGTGTACAAAAATTGTTTGGCTTTACTAAATGTTTTACTTCCGCTTCCTTCGATCATATATGCAAAAATCGTGAATGGAGCCCCTGCAAATCCGATTAAAGGAACTCGATTATTTAATTCTTTTTTTGTTAACTCAATGGCTTTGATTACATAATTTAAATCATTGGCGTCGGCAATTTTAAGGGCATCAACATCAAATTTTGTTTTAATTGTATTTTCAAACCAAGGCCCTTTTGCTTCAATCATTTGATAAGGCAAGCCCATTGCTTCTGGTATTACTAAAATATCACTAAAAATAATAGCGGCATCTACTCCCAAAATATCAACTGGTTGAATGCTTACCTCACAAGCTAGTTCAGGGTTTTTAACAAATTCTAAAAAATTTTTTGCTTTTGAACGGGTAGCTCGGTATTCTGGCAATACCCTTCCGGCCTGCCGCATTAACCAAATCGGTGGCCTCGAAACCTCTAATCCTTTAGCCGCTTTTATCAATAAATCATTTTTTAACATGATGTAAATTTACGCTCAAATTTGTTTATTATTTAATAAATAAGTTACTAATTAATATTTAAATCAATAATTTATAAATAGCGATTATCCGCTATGTTTTATATTTTTTTGTAGTAAAAGAGCTTCGTATATTAGCCACTATTTATTAAAAGCCTCTATGAAAAAAATTATTATTTTATTTTGTATTCTTAATTCCGTATTAGTTTATTCTCAAGACCATTCTTGTTCTAGAGCTAAAAAACAATCTTTATCCTCTCGCATTTTATTTCAAGCCAGAAACGCCTCTTCACCCGCTGCTCAAATATCACACGAATATAAATACGATGTAAAATTTGTTCATTTGGATTTAAAGTTAGAGCGAATTAATAAATATATTGTTGGAGGCGTTAAAACAATTGCCACCGTTACATTAGCGCCACTAGACACCTTCATGACTTTATTACATCAAAACTTGATAATTGACTCTATTCGTTTTAACGGCACGCTTCTTTCAGCTTTAAGGCAAGATAGTATGGTAAAAATTAAAACACCTTCAACTTTGAATAACGGAACAAGTTTTACCGTTTCTATTTATTATAAAGGAACCCCGCCAATTGGTGGCTCAGCAATTGGAAGTGGTTTTAGTAATGGAACTTCAGGCTCATGGGGAAATCAGGCCACTTGGAGTTTAAGTGAAAGCTTGGTGGCCTATCATTGGTGGCCCACTAAACAAATTTTAACAGATAAAATAGATTCCAGTTGGGTTTTTGTAACCACAGATTCTATTAACAAAGTTGGCTCAAACGGTAGATTGAAAAATGTTGTAAACATAGGAAATAAAAAAAGATATGAATGGAAGTCGCGAACACCAATTGCTTATTATTTAATATCTGTAGCCGTTGCTAAATACAAAGAATATAATTTATATGCACATCCACTTTATTTGCCAAACGATTCAATATTAATTCAAAATTATATTTATGATGGAGCTATTAATAATACAAATTGGATTAATCAACAAAAAGTACAATTAAATAAAATGCCTCAAGTTTTAGAGTTTCAATCAAAAATGTATGGCATGTATCCATTTTACAAAGAAAAATATGGGCATTGTATGGCTCCATTTGGAGGCGGAATGGAACATCAAACCATGACAAGCTTAGGTTTTTTCGAATATTATATTAATGCTCACGAACTTGGCCATCAATGGTGGGGCGATAATGTAACCTGTAAAGGTTGGGCAGATATATGGATAAACGAAGGGTTTGCATCTTATACAGAACATTTAGTAGCGCAATATTTAGACCCAACTAATTTTTTACCAAACTTAAATTCAGCTCATAACAGCATTATGAGTCAGCCTGGAGGCAGCGTTTTTTTTACAAATCACGACACGGTAGATGCTAACGTAATATTTAATTCTCGCCTAACTTATGATAAAGGCGGAGCCATAATCAGAAGTTTGCAATTTCTAACTAACAATGATTCTGTTTGGTTTAATACCTTAAGAGGATTTCAAAATACCTATAAAAATAGCACAGCTTCAGTAATAGACTTTAAAAATTATTATCAAACACAAACTGGAATTAATACCACTCAATTTTTTAACCAATGGTATTATGGTGAGGGTTATCCAACATTTAATGTTAAATATAATTTTTATAATGGATTTTTTTATTTAAAAAACACACAGAGTGTAAGTATGCCAAATGTAACTCCGTTTTTTACAACTCCTTTACAATATAAAATTTCAAGAGTTGGCCAAGCCGATACAACAATACGATTAAATCATTTTCAAGCAACAGAGAATTTTTCTTTTGCGCTAACCGGGACAGTTTCATCTGTTTCATGCGACCCGAATAATTGGATAATTAATAAAGTAGTTGGGCCCTCGAGAGATTTAACCTTAGGCATTAATCCAACATCAATGGAATCAATAGATTTACAAATAAATAGCAGTCAGATTTTTATCGGCCCTAATCCAAGCACCGGATTAGTTAATATAGAAAAAAACACCGAGGATATTTTATTTGCCGAGGTATTTGATGTTAATGGAATTTTAATTTTACAATCTAATTTTCAAAAGGAACTAAAGATTGATTTAACAAATTATGTAAACGGAGTTTATTTAATTAATGTATTAGAAAAAGATAAGCAATTAAAATTATCTCAAAAAATAATAAAACAATAAAAATTTAATAATTTAACTGAAGGTAGTTTATAAAGAAGTACGATAAATTTTTAAACACTCCAAATGAAATTTAAAAAAAAAGACAACAAAACACCTTCTCGACTTTTAAATTTATGGGCTGGCATCAGTTTTTTTATTCCTGTTTTTATAATTTACGCTTACAGTTATTCCGACCATACATTTATTATAAAAGGCTATGAAATAAAAAAACTTATAACTAAAAAAAATGATTTATTTTTAAAGTCAGAGGCTTTAAACTCAAATAAAAATAAAAGTGATTCTGCAAAAATAATAATAACAGCAACTGACAATAATCCAATAATAAAAAATATAGATACTTTATTGCCAAACAAACATGGGGCAATTTCAGATTACAAACAAATAAATAATTCAATTGAAATTTCTGACACAATTAAGCATAGAATATTACTAATTGGCGATTCTGAATGTGGAGGTCTATGCTTCCCTCTAAACGATTATTGTGAACAAAACGGACATAAACTTCTGCTTACTTTGGCTTGGAATTCTGCTACGGTTTTTAATTTCGCATTTTCAGATACAATAAATAAAATTATTTTAAAGTATAAACCTAGTTATTTATTTATTGTTTTTGGTTTAAATGAATTGCCAGCAAGAGATTTGGAGCAGCGAAAAAAAGCAGCCGACCAGTTTGCTAAAAAGATTGGTGGCATACCTTATTTATGGATTGGTCCCGCAAATTATATGAATGATTATGGAATAAATAAAGTTTTTGAAAGCGCAGCTGAAACAGATTGTTTTTTTCTTACCAATAATATGGAGCTTCCTAGAGGAGATGACGGAAGGCATCCTAACATCAAAGGCTATCGACTTTGGATGGATAGCATCGCAACATGGATAAAAATATCAGCAAAATATAAAATTGCAATGGAAAAACCTACTAAATCAAGATACACTTTCAAATCAAGAATTATTAATCTTAATGCAGTAAATTTTCGTGGATACTAATTGGTTAAATAATATTTCAAAAGAAATTACCTCTAATAGCTTTTTAAAACAAGCATTTGATTATTCTTGTAAAGAGCCTTGGTTTTTTACTGAATTTAGTTTTCTATTTGTTTTTAGTGTTTTTTTGATTTTTTATACGTTTATTATTAAGCAAAACAATTTTAAAAAATTTTATATTATTTGTTTCAGCCTATTTTTTTATTATAAGTCAAGCGGCCCTTTTTTATTACTATTTATTTTAATGATAATAATTGACTATTTCTTAGCATTTTTAATTTATAAAAAGGAAGGTATCTCAAAAAAAATATTTTTATGGATATCATTATTATTTAGCCTTTCATTTTTACTTTATTTTAAGTATTCTAATTTTTTTATTCAAAATTTCAATCAACTTTTAGGAACATCATTTAATAAGCATAATCTTTTTTTACCAATCGGTATTTCTTTTTATACATTTCAATCTATAAGTTATTTAGTTGATGTTTATAGAAACGAAATCCTCCCTGCAAAAAAAATGAGCGACTATGCTTTCTACATGACTTTCTTCCCTCATTTAGTAGCCGGACCAATAGTAAGAGCAAAAGATTTTCTTCCCCAGATAATAAATCCAAATGTTTTAAATAAAATTTTGTATAAAGAAAGTGTTTTAAGAATTATTATTGGGCTTTTAAAAAAATTATTTATTGCAGATTATTTAGGAAAATATGTTGACATAATTCACCAATCTCCTACAAATTTTTCAGGAGTTGAAAATCTTTTATCAATGTATGCTTATTGTTTTCAAATTTATTTTGATTTTTCAGGTTATTCTGATATCGCAATTGGAATAGCACTCTTATTAGGTTACCGGCTTAAAGAAAATTTTAATAACCCATATTTTTCAAAAAACATAACTGAATTTTGGCGAAAATGGCACATATCTTTAAGCAACTGGCTAAAAGATTATATATATATTCCATTAGGCGGTAACAGAAAAGGAAAGTTTAATACCTATTTATTTTTATTAGCAACAATGCTTATTGGTGGATTTTGGCATGGGGCTGATTGGCGATTTCTAATTTGGGGTTTAGCTCATGGACTAGCATTAATTATTCATAAAATTTGGTCAAAATTATTTCCAAATCATAAGCACAATGCGTTTAGTAATTTTCTTGGCATCGTAATTACTTTTCATTTTGTTGCTTTATGTTGGATTCTTTTTAGATCAAATTCTTTTACTGATGCTTTTACCAGCATAAATAAAATTATTTTTAATATTCATTTAATCGATTTTAATGGATTTTGGTTTTCTCGTAAAGAATTTTGTTATGTTTTAATAATTGCCTCTTTTATAGTTTTTATCCCCCCTATTATAAAGGAAAAATTCTTTGTTCTTTTAAATAGGTTGCCAACATTAACTTGGATTGTTTGGATTATGATATCTTTACAAATAATCATTCAATTTAAAGACGATATCGTACAACCTTTTATATACTTTCAATTTTAATTTAATATGAGAGTTATAATTATATTAACATTATTATTTACTTGTTTTAAAATAAATTCTCAAGAGATTTTAAAAGATAGCTCGGTAATTGATTATTCTATTTTGCCTATTAATAATAGTCCTAAATTAAAATTAGCTTTTTTAAAACTTCAAAAAATATATAAAAATAAAACAAAAAATAATTATTCTTCTGGAGATTCTATTTTCACAATTATTCATATTGGTGATAGTCATATTCAAGGGGATCATTTTAGCGGTCAAATCCGTAAACAGTTGCAATCCTATTTTGGAAATGGCGGTAGAGGTGTTTTATTTCCTTATGCTTTGGCAAAAAGTTTTGGCCCAAGAGGCACAATTCTTAAAACAAATAAAAAATGGATAGGGGAGAAAACATTAACTCCTAATCTTTCGAATAAACTAGGTTTTATAGGGTATGCCGCTTTTACAAATGATAGCAATTCCAGTATAGCTTTAAACTTTACAGAAAATTTTGAGGACTCGCCTTTTAAAAAAATAAACATTTGGCATAGTTCAGATTCGACATCTTATGCTTTTAAATTAAATAACGAATTTAAGTTTTCAGAAAACAAATTAAATCCCTCTGGTTGGGGGATAAGTTCATTTTATTGTAATACTTCAACTAACACCTTTTCCATTTTTCCTTTCAAAACAAATACTAAACAAAATCATTTCGGATTTTATGGTTTTGAATTAATTTCTGATATTAAATATGGAGTGAATTATCATCACTGCGGCGTTGTTGGATCTCAATTTACGCACCTTATAAACAACGCACCATGGTCAATAGAACAAATAGCTCATTTGAATCCAGACCTTATTATTTTTTCTTTTGGCACTAACGAAGCTTATAACAAAGACTTAGACACCTCTTTTTATAAATCTTCAATAATTAAATTTATGCATGATCTAGAAATCGCATCTCCTAAAACGGCATTTATTTTTACTACTGCTCCTGATACAAGAAGTCAGAATAGAATACCTTCAAATCAAATTAGTGTTAATAGCCTAATAAAAAAAATTGCAGATAGTGGAAATTATTCTATTTTTGATTTAAATGAAGCGATGGGAGGATGGGGATCAATCTATACTTGGTATAACAAAGGGCTCACACTTAAAGATAAATTACATTTCACAGAACAAGGCTATTCATTACAGGCAAATCTTTTCACTCTCTCCTTACTAGAAGCTTACAATTTAATAAATTTTAATGACTCTATTAATCTTAATCAAATTCGAAGCATAGTTAAAGATACGATGGTATCTATATTAAGAAATAGCAAAAACGACAGTTTAATTAAAATTTTAGAAGCACATAATAAAAAACAGAGTATAGTTTCAAAGAATTCAACAAATAGAATACATATCGTAAAAAAAGGAGATACAATAAGTAAATTATGCCGTATTTACAAAATAAGTCAAAAAATAATTTTAAATACAAATAATCTTAGTAAAAAATCTATTCTAAAAATAGGAGAAAAAATTATTATTACTAAATAACAAACATCTTAATTTAATCAAAATAAATTAAAAAAATCATTATTATAAATTAAACTATTTGCATTGTTTTTTAGCTAATTTAATTATATAGCGACTCCATAAATTAGCATTTTCTGCATAGGCTTTTGATGCGATTGCAATTGCCCATTTATCAATATCTTTATTGCCTTTTAAAGTAGAATAATAGGATTTAGAGGCAATTAATTTACAAAAGCTATTATAAGAGTCGCTTACAGAATAAAAATATTTATATTTACTTTTAAAGCGACCTTTCTTGTGAAGATTATTTTTGCCGACAATGCCGAAATGGTTATTTAAAACTTTCGCCACTTTGCTTTTACCACCACCCGACTCTAAAAACCCTACACTTAAAATTAAGCAAGAAGGCACTCCATATTTATCCTCAAGACTATCAGCTAAAGGCATATATTTATTGAAGTATTCAGTTTGTGATGATAGAGAATGAAAAAGAATCGATAAAATCGCACAAAATAATATTCTCATAATTTAAAATTAATTATTTTATTAAATTTAATACAAAATTAAATTTAAATATTTTTTTAAACTAATAGCATTAATTTAATTTCAAATCTTGTATTAATATTTTAAAAATCTTACGTAATATGAACTTAGGAAATAAAATTTAATAATATCGTTAAGTAAAATTATTTCATAAAAGCGTCTAAAAGCCACCAAAGTCCTAAGTTTGACATAAGTTAATGAACTTAAATTTAAAGGCCAAAAATAATAATTTTAAGATTGAAACTTTCTTAAATTTTTTAATATAAAAAGTAAAAATTTGTTTTTATACAGTATAATAATCAGTATCTTACATTTTATGAGTAGAAAATTTTCCCCATTTAGCCCACATTAAATAAAAATCTTATGGTGAAAGTACTTGTTACAGGTCCAGATGGCCTTTTGGGAAGTAATTTAATTCGAGAACTTTTGAATAGGGGCTACTCAGTAACTGCCATGATGGAAAACGATAAAAAATCACTAACTATTGAAAACTTACCAATTCAAAGAATTGTAGCTAATTTATTGAATACTCAAGATATTCTTAATGCAACTGTTGGTGTAGATATAGTAATACATTGCGCCGCCAGCACAAGTATGTTTCCTGCTAGATCCGAAATTATTAACAAGGTTAATATTGGTGGCACGCAAAATATTGTGGATGCCTGTAAGAAAAATAAAGTAAAACGATTCATTTATGTTGGCACAGCTAATTCTTTTGGTTCTGGTAATTTACATAATTTAGGAACTGAGAAAAATTTATATTCATCTGAACATTACGGGTTAGATTATATGGACTCTAAATATAAAGCCCAATTAATTGTTTTGGAAAATGCAAAAAATGGAAGTTTAAATGCAATTGTTGTTAATCCTACATTTATGATTGGCCCCCTCGATTCTAGGCCAAGTTCAGGGGAAATGGTTTTAAGTGTATACAAAAGAAAAATACCCGGATATACTTTAGGAGGCAAAAATTTTATTGCCGTAAAAGACGTAGCCGTTGCAATTACAAATGCAATTACAAATGCAAGAAATGGGGAGTGTTATATTTTAGGTAATGAAAATTTAACATACAAACAGGCGTTTGAAAAAATTGCAAAAACAATTGGGGTAAACCCACCAAGACTAAAATTTCCTACAAAAGCTGTCCTTGCTTTCGGAAAAATAAATAGTTTTTTAGCGACTACATTTAAATATACAACCAAAATGCCTTATGAATTAACTCTTTTGTCAAGCGAAATTCATTATTATTCTTCTGCAAAGGCAAGAAAAGAATTAGGCTTGCCGCAAACACCAATTGTGGTTGCTATTAAAGAGTGCTTCGAATGGTTTTTGGAAAATGGGTATTTAAAAAAATAACAAGGTTATGAATCAATATTTAGGTATTGATTTTTCTTTTCAAACAAACTATTTATATTTGTCTTCAAAATTTGCTTTGTGTTTATTTTATTAAAAAACTATAATTAAATTGATTAATAAATTTAATCAAGGGTTAAAATAATATTATGCTAATCGGAACCGACTTCGATAAAATTGAATTTCAAATGTTTGGGCTAAATCTGTCTGAACCCAATGCTTTTATTGGCGATTTTATTCTTGGGTTTTTTTCTATTTATTTAGCAATAAAAATAAATCGATTAAATTCGGAAATGCCTTTTTTTAAAAATTGGAAACTTTTTTTTGTTTCGCTCGGGACTGGTTTTTTTTTAGGAGGTATAGGGCATTCAATGTTTCTCTATTTCGGTGTTTATGGAAAATATTCTGGATGGTTACTCTCTATAATATCAGTTTCATATCTGGAGGCTGCTATTTTTTCTATTCATCCAAACAGCGAAAAAAGAAAACTGCTTCTTATAGTTTCTAAAATAAAAATGGTTGTAGCAGTTAGTCTAGAAATAGGGGTATTTGTATTTGTTAATTTAACAAGCGATCCTCAGCTTGGCTTATGGGTGCCATTAATCAATTCGGGAATAGGATTTATCTTTTGCTTTGGCTACATAAGCCACAAGTATCAAAAAAGCATTACAAATAGTTTTAGAAATTTAAAAATTGTGCTAGCGCTAATGGTTCCCGCAGCAATAATTCAATATTTTAAAATCAGTATTTATCCTTGGTTAGACCGAAACGACATTGGCCATTTTTTATTGGCAATTACTTTTTTTATGTATTGGAAGGCTATAAAGGGGTATCATAATTATATTTTAACAGATTTGATTTTTAAAAAATCTCAATAATTATTATGATTACAAAAAGTTCTTATAAATTTAAAGAACATTTTTTTAATTTAAAATCGTTATAAATTATATTAGTTTTTTATTTGATAATCCATTGCCAAAATTTCTTATGAAGAGCGGGTATTGCCACGCCCATAATTGGAACCAATATGATTGAAAAAATTAGAGTTTTAACTAATTGAGGCAAATCTTTTATTAATGGGAAGATTAATGCAAACATGATGTTTATTACTGGGTAAACAAATAACCAAGAGATAAGCATCATCTTCCATACTTTTGGTTTGTTTTGCGAATTTTTTTCCATAATGAATAAGTGTTTTTTAAATAAATTAAATTTACATTTTAAATTAATCCAAATTTTAGTTATAATAATATTAAGAAATACACTACTAATAAAATGTATTAATAAATTAGTTTTATTTATTTTTTGGAGATTGAACAGCAAAATAAAATGCTATTGCAAATAACAAGGTTATTAATCCTGCGAAATATGGAATTATATTAATCATTTTTACTATTCTGTATAAGTTTTAAATAAATTCCGAATGCCAAAATTGAAGGCACCCAAATTCCTAAAAAGGTGGCATCCTGCTTTTCACCATTGAAATAAAGAAATTCTGAAAAAATTAATGAAAGAAAAGCTGCAATAAATAGCATTTTATCAGCTAGAGTAAATTTTTTAAACATTTTTCTGAAGTTAGAATTATATAAATTATATTAATTATGTAAAAGTAATATAAAAAATGTAGACTAACATTAAATGAATATAAACTTTATGCAACATAGATTTTAATTAAAAAATTAATTCCATTTTTATTATAAATTTATTTAGATAGTTCGATCAAACAAATAATTATGTTTTATTTCTGCTTCTAAAAAGTCATCGAGAATCATTTAAATTATTGAGTATTATAAAATAAAAAACCGCTGTAATTTTTACAGCGGTTTTTTATTTTTTTGACTTGAAAATTAATTACTCAATAATTAATTTTTTAGTGCTTAAAGAATTACCAACCTTAACATTAACTATATAAATGCCAGTTGACATTCCGTTTAAATCTAAATTAACATTGTTTTCACCAATTTGACCTTGAATTTTCATCGATTTTAAAACCTGACCCATTGTATTTAAAATAACTAAATCAACAGAAGTGTTCTCGTTTAATTCTAACAATAAGCTTGTGTTATTTTTTGCAGGATTAGGAAAGATTACACTGTTTGAAGAATTTTCAGATCCATTATTTAAAAGACTAACACTACCAGAACCGGATCCTGGCACCTTAAATTTTAAAACTGAAGAAATATACCAATGCTTATTGTTTGTTAATTGAGCGTAAGGTAAACTATTCGAAACAGTAAAAGGCATTGTTATATTAATTGAATTGCTTGAAACAGCCGCTGAACCTGAAGTAGAAGACATATAATGAAACATGGCGCGACTTGATACACCTGGCGAAGTCGTCGAAATAATTGGCTCTGTAGCGCTTAATGAACCAGTTGTAACATCTAAACAACGAACATGTAAGTTAGGTAATGAATTCCATTTTTTAGCATTGTTTGTAAAGTTAGTGTCTGACTCTGCCCAAGAATAAATAATGTATTTTCCATCTGGAGTTCTTCCAGCTTGTATACGTGAATCAGAGGTTACTTTAGTTCCTGCATCAGCATCCCATGGATTTTCATCATATCCTGGGTCTGCAGCAGCAGATCCTGGACCTTCTGAAGAAAGAGAGTCAACAGTAATATATGTCCAAGGTGCTGTTCCATCTCCAATAAAATCATAAACGTATGGACGATTACCTGGCTCATGTCCCCATGAATACTTTTCGTTTGCATCAAAAGAATAACCACCTGTTACTGAATCAACAGAAAAATAAGCAGTTCCAACTATAGTAGAAATAATGTGCAATTTATTAGAATTGTCAACTACTAATCCGAAACCTTCTGAGGTGTTAAATTGAGGCAATACAGGAGTAGCAGGTAAAGTAGAACTCCAAACAGCTGGGATGCGTGATTTAATTGTACCCATCGCCGCACTATTAAAATCAATACTATTAACTATTGCCCATGTTGCTCCGCTGTTTGTTGTTTTATAAACAATGGGTTGCCATCCTTTATTAGAATTAGTTGCACCGGCTCTAGAGCCAATAAAAACAACATAACCAACAGTACCAGATTCGTTCCATGCCATTTGAGGTTGTCCACCCATTGATTTTCCACCATCAGTTCTAACTGCTGCATCACAAATTATGGAGTCACTTGTCCAAGAAAAAACTCCAGAATTAAACGTGCCTTTAACTACTGCAGCTCCTTTACGGCCTAAAGTAGCAAAAGTAGTACCAGCATCGTCAGTATTAATAGCGCCAATAGATCTAACTTTTCCATCATCTGTACTTGAGAATGAAATTCGAGAAAAAGAATGTTTGCCAACTGCGGTATTAGATGGAACAGTTGTCATAAATTGTTGGGCGCCAACTGCAGTGCTTGGTGCATTATTATAATTTAATCCGCCCAATTGCTTACTTGCATACCAGTTTCCAACCCAAGAACTTGCAGCTGAAGTGCAAGGACCTGAACCCACTATATATGCAGAAGACATTGCGTTTGAAGTATTAGTTGCTGGTGCATTATAAATAGCTCCTTGAGGATATCGAGCCCAATTTGTATTGTTAGACCAAAAACAGGTACTATCCCAACTTACGCCCCAATCGTTTGATATTTCTGCAAGCATAACGCCACTTGCTGCTGTTGCAGCAGGAGCTGGAGAAGCTATATAAGACGCACTTTTTCTATGAATAAAAGATACTGCATTCAAATTATCGCTGTATTGCAATGGCCGCTGTTCGCTTACTAATACTCCATAAATATTTTGAGATCCACCTATAACTCCCCAGGTATTAATTGGTTGAGAGGTGTTAGCAGATTGAGAGGCACTGCTTTCATCGTTAGAAGGAGTAACTACTGCATTTTGAGAAGAAATAGGCTCTGCTCGCATTAAAAACTGCTCTTTTTTTAACATTTTTTCAGCAAAATCTATTTTTCCAGTAGGCTGAAATTTAGTTTGCGAATTAGAAGCGATCGTAATTAATAACGAAGCGCCGATTAGTAATTGTTTTTTCATATTATTATTATTAAATGTTATATAATTGTTAGAGCAAAATAGCGCTAAATTATTAATTACGCTAATATATTAATTTTAAATTAAATATTATAATTTTTTCAAAAACTTTAAAAATAAAAAAAGAGTCGACATAAATGACGACTCTCTTTTTAATGTTGAATAAAGATTATTTTCCTTTATTAACTGCACCAGCTAAATCAGAACCAGCTTTAAACTTTACTACTTTTTTAGCAGCAATTTTAATTTCTTTTCCTGTTTGTGGGTTACGTCCAATACGAGCAGCACGTTTAGCTACTGAAAAAGAACCGAAACCTACTAAACCAAGACGATCTCCTTTTTTTAAGGCTTTGTGAATCGCTTCAATTGTAGAATCTAAAGCACGACCAGCGTCTGCTTTTGTTAATTTTGCCCCAGATGCAATAGCATCAATTAATTGTGCTTTGTTCATTTTGTTTTTAATTTTAAATGGTTAAACAATATAATTATGCAACAAATTTAATGGTTAAACCATATTTAACAAGAGGTGTAGCAAAAAAAAGCCTGATTTTGTTGATAAACAAGCTATTTGTTAATAAATAATGGCTGAACAGCTACTATTTTAGAGGGTTAAGCAAGAAATTTATTAAATTTTCGAATGAGAATAAGCATTTAGCGAGTGTATGAAATGGAATCTTTTGAATTAATTAAAAGACTAAACTAATTTAGCACCGGTTTTTAATTTTATTCCTCTTAAAAAATCTGCAATTAATAATCTTTTTTTTCCTTCTATTTGCAAATCGTTTATTTGAATTATGCCATTTTTACAGTAGACATTTAAAAACGTTTTATTATCGGTAATTAGCAAGCCGTTGTCATAATTATGTTCAATTATTTTGAACGAAGAATTATAAATTTTAATAATTGATGGTTTATCATCGCCATTATTTAAATAAGCCATCGCTGTTGGATAGGGACTAAGCCCTCTGATTAAATTATAAATTTCATCTCCCGACTTATTCCAATTAATTTTACAAAGTTCTTTCGTGATTTTTGGTGCATGATAAGTATTTTCGTCATTTTGAGAAATAAAGTTTAATTCATTTCCTTCTATCAAATTCTTATTAATTTCAACAACTGTTTTAAGAAGTAATTCAGCGCCAATTTTCATTAATTGATCATGAAGTTCTCCAGCGGTTATATCCGAATTTAAATTTATCTTTTCTCGATATAATATATTGCCTGTGTCAATTACCTGCTTTATTTTAAATGTGGTAACACCAGTTTCTTTTTCGTTATTAATAATGGCCCAATTAATTGGAGCGGCCCCTCTATATTTAGGTAATAAAGAGGCGTGTAGATTATAAGTGCCCAGTTTTGGCATATCCCAAATTATTTCGGGCAGCATTCTAAAAGCAACTACAATTTGCAAATCGGCTTTGAGTGCTATTAATTCTGAAATAAAATTTGAGTCTTTTAAATTAGTAGGCTGAAGTGTTTTTATTTGTTGTTTAATCGCAAATTCTTTTACTGCAGATTGTTTTATTTTTTGCCCACGACCAGCCGGTTTATCAGGGGCAGTTATTACGGCAACAACATCAAACCCGTTTTTTATTAATATTTCTAAACTGGAAACTGCAAATTCAGGCGTCCCCATAAAAACTATACGCATATTTTTTATTATAATAAAAAAGCCGCTTCAGTTTTGAAGCGGCTTTAATTAAATCAGAAAAAATTAATCAACAATTATTTTTTTAGTTGCTTTTTCAGTAGCAGATTCTACGGTAATAAAATAAATACCTTTTGACTTATTTGAAACATTAATAGAATAATTTTCTTTTGAATTTTTTGATACTTTTTCTTCAAAAACTTTAGCACCAATTACATTTACCATTTTAATTTTATATGTTTCGTTAGAATTTGGTAATGTTAAATTTATTTGATCATGAGCAGGATTTGGAAAAACAAAGAAAGAATTTTCTAAACTTGATTTTTCAGAAAGCCCAACTCCACCACAAGGAGAAACAGTGATTATTTGCTGAGCTGAATTTGTTCCAGATGCATTAGCTGCAGTTAAACTTAAGGTGTAACTTGAAATGGTAAAATCAAAACTAATTTTTTTATTGTTACCAACATTTGAAAACATAGTAATACCTGCTTGAGGATTAATACTCCAAGTATAGCTGAAAGCACCTATAGCAGTTGTTGTATTTACAGTTTGTATGGTTTCAGTTGGGTCGCATACTTGAAGAGGAACTGTAAAAGTAACAGCTGGACTACAATTTTTAACTAAAATTGTTTGAGTAACAGCCGCTGAACCAGTTATGCTTGATGCAATAAGAGTAATAGAATATATACCTGGTGCAGAAACTTTAATAGAAACTGTTTGACTTCCAACAATAGGAGAAACTGTTGTGCCAGTTGCAGGTAAAATAGAAACAGAAATACCAGGCATTGGTGATCCGGTGCTTGTATTATTTAAAGTAAATGGGACATTATTACAAACATTTGATGGCGTTGTAAAACTAGGGACAGGGAGCATACAATTTAAAACATTTATGATTTGAGAAGATGTACTTGTTCCTACTGCGCTGGTAACTGTTAATATTAAGGTATATGATCCTGTGTTTGAAAAAGTAACTACAGGAACAGATGATGTAGGAGTAGTGAAAACAACCCCTGCAGGTGAAGCCGACCAAGCGTAAGACAATGTTCCGGTACCTGTAGAACCATTAACCGGTGAAATTGTAACTGTTGCAGCTGTTTTACAAACGTTTACAGGAATTGAAAAAACAGAGTTAAATGTAGCTCCATTGTATTTCCATAAACCACCAACAGATGGAGTAGTTTGACTACTAAAGCTACCTGACCAACCAATTGAAGAACTTGCAAAATCAATACAAGTATAACCAATTCCTGTGCTACCCCAATCCGTCCAAGTTAAACCATTATTAGTAGAATATGAAATCAACATGTTTTGGTTATCAACTGAAGCGAAAAAACTTGTCCCTGGTATGCCACAAACATCATTTCTTCCTAAATTAGCAGGAGTAGGAGAAATTAAATTATAAGATAAACCCCCATTATTTGTGTTATAAACTTCTAAGCCACTAGCTCCTTGAGCATAAATAATTCCATTATTAGCATCAGCAAAAGCTAGTTCAACAACTGTTGAAGTGATTGCTCCAAGTGAAGTTGCGTTCCATGTGAGGCCAGCATCAGTTGAACGATAAACTCTTCCTTTTTGAGTACCAAACCAATAATTAGTTGTGCCTTGTTTGCAATATAAATCAACAATACCATATTCTCCAGCAATTGGATTTGGAATGTTTGCTCCTGGAACTTGGGTCCAAGAAGTTCCTCCATTTGTTGTGTTCCAAATTTCAAACTCGCCATTAACTGGATCTCCCATTGTCATCCCATTATTAGGAGTTAAAAAAGAAACAATATTAGTGAAAGATGCAGAATTAGTATACATTCCTGGCGCAGTCATATTTGTCCATGTTGCACCACCATTTGTAGTTTTATGAATAGCTCCCATGCTAGAAGTTGCGTTCATAAATGCAGATGCCCATGCAGTATTAGCGTCAACTCCTTCTAAATTTGCTAATTGATAGGTATTGGTGTCAGAATAAATGTTTCCTGAATTATATGAGGTGCCTCCATTAATTGTTCTTGAAAACCAATTAACATTTTGACCCGGAGCAACTCCATTATAACCAGCAAGCCAAACAACATTGGCGTCAACAACATCTAAAAACTTATGCCCGGCACTTGTTATAGAAAAAGATGCGTTTTGAGAAATTGTCCAGCTAGGGCTAGGAACTTGAGCTAAAAGAGTGCTTATTGAAAGCACTGTTAAAATAGAAAGTAATTGTTTTTTCATTTTATGAATTTTAAATATAGATTTTAAAAGTAATTATTATAATTAAATATTACAAGAAAAGCATAATTTTTTTTAAAATAAAAAACAGAATTACGTTAAATTTAACAGTATTTAGTTGACATTTTCCGGTTTTTTTGAGCTTAAATCCCTACATTTGCAAACTAAATTGTAATAATGATTCAGACAGATTTGTTGATTGTTGGAGCTGGTCCCGTTGGTTTATTTGCAGTTTTTGAGGCCGGCCTCTTAAAAATGAGGTGTCATATAGTTGATTACTTGCCTCAAGTTGGCGGACAGTTATCCGAAATCTATCCTAAAAAACCAATTTACGACATTCCCGGTTACCCATCAATTTTAGCTCAAGAATTGGTTGAGAATTTAATAAAACAAATAGAGCCTTTTAAACCAAGTTATACTCTTGGCGAACGGATAGAAACGCTAGAAAAGAAAGCGGAAGGAGATTTTGTCTTATTGACTAATTTGGGTACAAAAATTCAAGCTAAAGCAGTTATTATTGCGGGAGGATTAGGCTGCTTTGAGCCCCGAAAGCCAGATGTAGTTGATTTAGAAAAATTTGAAAATGGAAAAGGGGTAAACTACATGATATTAGATCCTGAAAAGTTTAAAGGCTCTAAAATGGTAATTGCAGGAGGGGGAGATAGCGCTTTAGATTGGACTATTTTTTTAAGCGACATTTGTAGTGAATTAACCTTAGTTCATCGAAGCGAAAGTTTTAGAGGGGCCCCTGATAGTGTTAATAAAGTTATGCAGTTAGTCGAAAAGGGGAAAATAAAATTATTGCTTAATACAAATATTCTATCGGTTTCAGGAAATGAGGTCTTAGAAAAAGTTGAATTAATAAACATAAAAACCCAAGAAAAAAACAGTATAAAAACCGATTATCTTATTCCTTTATTTGGTTTGAGTCCAAAATTAGGGCCTATTGAGAACTGGGGCTTGAATTTGGATAAAAATGCTATTGAAGTAAATACTGAAGATTATAGTACCTGTGTTTCTGGAATTTATGCAATTGGGGACATTAATACTTATAAAAATAAATTGAAATTGATTTTATGCGGATTTCATGAAGCAGCCTTAATGAGTCATAGTGTATATAAATACATCAATCCAGGAATAAAATATACCATGAAATATACTACCGTTCAGGGAGTGAATGAATTTTAATCAAAAAGGGGGATTTTATTTTGATGATATGTTTTAGCTCCAAAATTTCTTTGCCAATAAGTTGCTAAATAAATTTGTTCTGTTTGTCCTGGTGTTGGAACTAAAATTATTTTATTTTTTTTTAATAAGTACAAATCCATTAATGTGCTATACCCACTTCTACAAATAATGGTATCTGATTTTAGTATTAAATTCTGTAATTCGTTTCCGAAAGCAAAATCAAAATAAGTTATTTTTGAAGAGTTAATTATTTCAAATTTAGAATCGCTTCCTCTTACTAAAACTATATTTTTATTTGATTTTGTAAAAGATTTAATCAATAATTTTTCTAATAGCGTTCGTTGTGGTTCTTCGCCTGATAAAAGAATTAAATAATCATATTCAATTTTAATTTTTTCTTCTAAATTCGATGGAATTAAAGCTGTTTGTGGGCCAATAAATTTAGTTGGAATATTGATGAGAGAAGACTCGCTTAGCTTTCCAGACAATCTTTTATCTAATTTTTCATAATCAGGAACCCAAACTTGATTAAACTGATGTAAATATTTTCGATTAATTATATTCGCTAACTTAGAAAAAAAAGGCGCTTGAATATTAAGTTGATGAGTTATAAAAACAGATTCAATTTTTTTATTGGATAGACCAAATCTATTGTCGCTAATTACCAAATCAATAGTATATAATTTAATTAATTCGCGGAGCTGTTTTTTTTCTTCGAGAATTTTAAAATATATTTTTGGAAGCTGAAAAATTAGTTTAAGCCAAATTGGTGTTTTTTTTGAATAATTAATTGAATAGGATGGGACGTAAACTTTTTTTAATTCAGGAAAGTAAGAATCAAAAATTTTTATATTTTTTATTGTAACTCCAATAATAATTGTGTTTTGTTTTTTTAAACCTCTTATAATTGAAATGCATCTAGAAGAATGTCCCATTCCCCAATCTAAGGGTGCAATAAAAATAATTTTATTATTTATGGCATGCATTATTTCCTCTAAATATTTGGTGATGGGGTTTTAAATTAAAAAAGTAAATTCTCAAAACGATTACTTTATAAATTACTTTGATATAAGTTTATCCATTTTTCAGGAGAAATTTTTCTTGCTAATTGTGCAATTAGTTTTTAAAGAATCTGATTTAATTTTTTAAATCGAACGCAAGTATTTCTAATATCTAATTTTATTTTAAATTGCTTTTTATATCCTTCTTCAAACCACATTAATAATTTAGGCGCTATATAAATCTAATGATATAGATTGCGTTTAAAAATTAATTAAGCATCAATTTTTGCATATTTTGCATTCTTTTCAATAAAATCTCTGCGAGGAGGCACTTCATCGCCCATTAACATACTAAATACTCTATCTGCTTCAGCAGCGCTATCAATAGTAACTTGACGCAATGTACGATAGCTAGGGTCTAAAGTTGTTTCCCATAGTTGTATTGCATTCATTTCACCTAAACCTTTATAGCGTTGAACATGAACGCTGTCTGTCTTTTCTCCACCTAATAATTTTATTTGCACGTCACGTTCGGCTTCATTCCAACAATATACTTGTTCTTTACCTTTTTTTACTAAATATAAAGGAGGCGCAGCAATGTAGATGTGTCCTTTTTCAACTAACTCTTTCATATGACGAAAAAAGAAGGTTAAAATTAAAGTGGTAATATGCGAACCGTCTACGTCGGCATCACACATAATAATTACTTTATGATAACGTAATTTATCAATGTTTAAAGCGCGGTCATCTTCTTTTGTTCCACGAAAAACGCCTAGTGCTGTAAAAATATTTTTTATTTCTTCGTTTTCGTATATTTTATATTCTAGTGCTTTTTCAACATTTAAAATTTTTCCGCGCAATGGGAGTATTGCTTGAAATTCGCGATTACGGCCTTGTTTTGCTGTTCCACCAGCAGAATCACCCTCTACTAAAAACAATTCGCAAGCTAAAGGATCTCCGCTAGCACAATCGGCTAATTTTCCGGGTAATCCTGAGCCGTTCATTACACTTTTACGCTGAACCATTTCTCGAGCCTTTCGAGCTGCATGGCGAGCAGTAGCTGCTAAAATAACTTTATCTACAATGGTACGTGCTTGTTTTGGATGCTCTTCTAAATAATTTTGAAGCGCTTCACTTATAGCTTGATCAACAGCCCCAATCGCTTCGTTATTTCCGAGTTTACCTTTAGTTTGCCCTTCGAACTGAGGTTCTTGAACTTTTACAGAAATAACTGCAGTTAATCCTTCGCGAAAATCATCACCACTAATTTCGAATTTTACATTTTTAAGCAAGCCATTTTTATCTGCATAGCTTTTTAAGGTTCGTGTTAAGCCCCTTCTAAAACCAGCTAAATGTGTACCGCCCTCGTGGGTATTAATATTATTTACATAACTCTGAATGTTTTCGCTGTATGAATTATTATACATCATTGCAACTTCAACAGGAATAGAGCCTTTATCATTTTCGATATAAATAGGCTCCTCAATTAATTTTTCTTTTGCCGCATCTAAGTATAAAACAAATTCACGAAGCCCCCCTTCGCTATAAAAACTTTCTTTTATTGGTTGATTATTTTCGTCTAATTCACGCTCATCTATTAAAATAATCGTAATGCCTTTATTTAAAAAAGAAAGCTCGCGAATACGATTAGCAAGAGTGGAATAATTATACTCTAAAGTTGTAAAAATACTTTCGTCTGGAGTAAACGTTACTATGGTGCCCCGATAATCGGTTATACCAGTTTCTTTTGCAGGATATAAAGGTTTGCCTATGTTAAATTCTTGAGTAGTTATTTTTCCATCACGATGTACTTCAGCTTTTAAATGGGTTGACAGGGCATTTACACAGCTTACGCCAACTCCATGTAAGCCACCAGAAACTTTATAGGTGTCTTTGTCAAATTTTCCGCCAGCATGCAAAACAGTCATAACAACTTCTAAAGCACTTACGCCTAATTTTGGATGAATAGAAGTTGGAATGCCTCTGCCATCATCTTTTACTCTGATAGAATTACCTTTTAAAATAGTAACTGTTATTTCTTTGCAATGCCCGGCAAGCGCTTCATCAATAGAATTATCAATCACTTCATAAACTAAATGATGTAATCCTCTAAAACCAGTATCACCAATGTACATTGAAGGCCTTTTCCTAACTGCTTCTAAGCCTTCTAAAACTTGAATATTATCGGCTCCGTAATTTTGTTTATCTGTTGTAACTTCTGACATAATTATCTCTTTCTCGTTTTTTTATAATCCTTTAAATTTACAAAAAAAATGTGGATTTAATAGTAAAAATATGTACAAATTTTACTAACAAAATGTTAAAATTAATTACTAAAAATTCTATTAGTTTTGTAAATAAATTAAAATTATGGTTTGGCACATTGTAAGATATTGGGTTACTTTTTTTATTCCATTGTTTTATAAGCGGGTGCAGGTAAATAGTATAGAACATTTAAAGGGAAAAGGGCCTGTTATTTTGGCAATGAACCATCCAAATGCCTTTACCGATGCCGTTGCTTTTACATTTATAGCGCATCCGATAAGAACAAAGTATTTAGCTAGAGGCGATGTATTTAAGCCGGGGCTTATTTCGTGGATATTAGAACAAATAGGGATAGTTCCAATTTTTAGATTACAAGATGCTGGCAAAGAAGGCTTGCTAAAAAACCAAAGTACTTTTCGCAAGGTGAATCATTTATTACAAAAAAATGCAAAACTAATTGTTTTTGCTGAAGGAATTTGTGTTCAGGAAAGAAGGATAAGACCATTAAAAAAAGGAGTTGCTAGAATGGTTTTTAGTGCTTTTGAGACATTAAAAGAAGACAACCTTATTGTATTGCCAGTTGGCCTTAATTATAACCGACCAGATAAATTTAGAAGTAATTTGTTTTACAACATTGGTGAACCAATAAATGTAAAAGATTTTATGGAGGCATATAAAATTAATCCAGCAAAAGCGCAAACTAATTTTTTACAAAACCTCGAGCCTAAAATGAAAGAATTGATAAATCAAATAAATCAAAAAGAAAATGATGAAGTGGTTTATTTTTATGAAGATTTATGTAAACGACACCTGTTGATAGAACAGCAATTAGATTATAAAAATTTAAAAGATGATTTTTTTGTAACAAAACAAATTACAGAAAAAGTTAATTCAGTAGCACAAAATAATCAAACAATATTAAATGAATTTAAATTAAAGGCGAGAGATTATTTTAATCAATTAAAAAAACAGGGAATTAAAGATTGGTTAATAAATCCAAAGCTTAATCAGCGAGTTAATTTTTATAATTTATTTTTTTATTTTTTTATTGTAACTCTATTTTTTCCTTTCTATGTTGTTGGAATAATCGGCAATTATGGCCCGTATTTTATCACAAAAAAGCTGACAAGAAAAATTGTAAAGAACAAAGAGTTTTATTCGTCTATTGCGATTGCACTTGGGATGATTTTCTTTTTAGTTAATTATTTAGTTTGGTTTTTTGTTATTTATTTATTTTCGGCGAATATATTTTTCCCATTATTTATTTGTTTTCTATTTATTATGAGTGGTTGGTTTAGCTTACATTTCCATCAGTTTAAAGCAAAAACTTTTGGAATGTGGCGCATTTTAAAAGACAAAAATTTATATAATCAATTTGTTTTAAAACGCAACGAATTAATTAATCTTATAAATGCTTTTTAATTTGTCGAACTAAAAATTATATAGTTCATGTAATAATTAAATAAAACAATTTAGAGTAAGCTACTTAAGATTTGTCCGAAGCGATAAATATCTTCGAACGAATTATATAAAGGAACAGTTGCGCAACGAATTACATTTGGCTCTCTCCAGTCAGGCATAACGCCATGTTTAATTAAGTTTGTATATAATTCTTTACCATAGCCATTAGCAATTATCGAAATTTGACTCCCTCTATTTACTTTAGGGGTAATAATTTGAAGACAATTATTTTTTTGTAGATTAATTTCTTGGATAATAAATTCTAAATAAGCTGTTAATTTGTTACTTTTTTGAATTAGAGCAGGCATACCCACTTCTTCGAAAATATCTAAACTTGCTCTACAAGCGGCCATGCTTAAAACAGGCGCGTTACTCAATTGCCAGCGTTCGGCAGTATGCATTGGAACAAAAGTTTTATCCATTAAAAATCGGGTGGCTTTATCATGACCCCACCATCCTGCAAATAAGGGTAAATCTAACTTTTTTAAATTTTTCTCGTGAACAAAAACTCCCGCTACACTTCCTGGACCACTATTTAAATATTTGTAAGTGCACCAAGAAGCGAAATCTACGTTCCAATCGTGAAGATTTAATTCGATGTTTCCTGCGGCGTGAGCCAAATCAAACCCAACAACTGCGCCTACTTTATGACCTGCTTCTGCAATCCGTTTCATGTCAAAAACTTGCCCCGAAAAATAATTAACGCCGCCTATCATGATTAAAGCTAAAGAATCTTTATTTTTTTCGATTGCCGCTTCTATATCTTCTTCGCGAACATGAAATTCCCCTTGCCTGGGTTCTACCTCAATTAAAGCATCTTCTATTGTATAACCATGAAATTTTATTTGTGATTGAAGCGCGTATTGATCACTTGGAAATGCTTTTGATTCGCATAAAATTTTATATCTCTGAGGAGAAGGGCAATAAAACGAAACCATTAGTAAATGTAAGTTTACTGTAAGTTGATTCATCATTACCGTTTCTTGAGGTAAAGCCCCTACAATTTTAGCCATTTTATCAGTAAGTGTTTCATGGTATGAAAGCCATGGATTTTTTGCTAAAAAGTGACCTTCAACACCATATTTTCCCCAATCATTTAGTTCTTGTAAAAGATAATCCTGAGTTGTTTTTGGCTGGAGGCCCAAAGAATTTCCGGTAAAGTAAATTATATCTTGGTTGTGATGTTGAGGTATTATAAATTGTTCTCGATAATTTTTTAACGGATCGGTATCATCCATTTTTTTGGCAGAATGAATGTCGTTTTTAAAATTGTTTATTAAATGCACAGGTTAAGCTATTGTTTTTATAAGGTATAAAATTAGTTATAAAGGATATTTTTAGCAATGATTATTTAGCTTATTTGTTTTAATAAGTTCGCTCTTTATATATTCTTTATGTTTTCCCATTTACTTTTAAAAGTTTGCGTTAAAACTGTTGCACGTTGTTTTGCTAATTCTGCTTTTTCGCCAATAAATAAGTTGTTGGTGGTTTCTAAAAAACAAGTTAGCCAAACATCAAATTGATAAGTTTGAATTGGCAAATGCAAATGTTTTTCAAACACATTGGTTTTGTACCCTGATTCATCAAACAAAACAAAAGCCCAAAAAGAAACGATTTGAGGAAGGTGATTTTCGAAATTAATATCTTTAAATACTTCTTTCATACCATCAATTTCTAATAATTTCAAATAAAATTGACGGATTAATAATTCAATATCTAATTTTGACTCAATATCTTGCATGTTATAATTCTAAATTGAATAAGCCCGTTTTTATTTTAAGTCTGGTATTAGTGTATCGGCGCTTAATGTTGGAAGAATATTAGGTAAGTTATTAATCTCTAGCGTTTTTTCGCTCAACTTATTTTGTTTGTTTTTTGTATCGTTATCTGATTTTTTTAACTTTAGGTTTTTATCAGATTGCTTCGCCCCATTTTTACTAATTACTCGTATTATTTTATTTATAGTATCAGGGTTTATAGTATCATTTTCAGATATTTTTAAAGTAGAATCTTTTTTTACTTTTGAAGTTACTGGCTTCAACTCAATCTTAGATTTAATTTCAGGAGAGATTATTTTATATTGCTTTTTTGATATTTCTTTCGGCTTTGGGCTAATTATATTTTTATTTATGGGATTTTTAATATTTATTATTTTAAATAATACCGAAGAAATACTAATAATGATTAATAAAAAAATTAATCCCAAAACTAGATTCTTATTAAAATGCACTTTCGCTTTTATAAATGCATTAGGTTCTTTTACCTTTATTTGAGATAGTCCTTGATTCTGAAATTTAAGCCATGCCTCGGGCTTATATTCTAATTCAAAATTTTTCAGCTTTTGCTTTAAATTTCGTTCGTCTATTTCATATGTAAAGTGATTGCTCATTTGGCTATACCTTTCAATTTTCTTTCTATATTTTTCTGTAGGTTAAATCGGGCTTTTTCAAGATTACTTTTAATGGTTTCTTCGCTCGTTTCTAAAATAAAAGCAGATTCTTGAATACTAAAACCATCTATCACATGTAAATTGAAAATCAGCCGTTGAGAAGGCACTAAAATTTGTAAAGCTTTTATAATTGTTTCAATGTCTGTTTTATTAAAGTCGATTAAGTCGTTATTTTCAAACAAATCATAGTTTTTTATAGATTTATCTATAGCATATACAGTGCTAGATACATAATACTCACTTCGAATACTTTTAATAAATTCTACGTTAGCTATAATAAATTCTTCGATTAATATTTTTTCAGGTTCAGAATTTTTTTGATTACGAAACTGGTATAGCTTAGCATAGGCCTTTTCGAAAGCTGAATGAAAAACAAGATCGGCTTGACTATCATCTTTAGCATAACGCATGGCAATTCCGGCTAACTTTCCATAATACAATTCAAATACTTGTTGAACAGAAGTTTTATCATTTTTTTGAATTAAATCCGATAACGCGTTAAGAGACATTATTTATATTAAATTAATTTACTGATTCTTCTCTTAAATTTTTGTTCTTAAGATTTGAAACATAAATGTAAGCTTAAAAAATGGCATTTGATACGCCTCAATTCTATTAATATCAACCACTCAAAGTTAATGACAGGTATTTTATATGTATTTACTTAAAATTTTTTTTTAAACTCACAACATTTTTTAGATTTATTTGTTGAAATTTGCTACTCGGCTGTTAATCAATATAATTTAAAATAATGAACAAATAGGTGTTCATTTTATTTGTTTAAAACTTTAGCAAGCTGTTAATTCATTTGTTTATTATTTAGGTTAATTTTTGTATTTATTTGTAGAAACCATTAAGAGAAAAATCAATTAATATTTAATAAGATTTAATTTAAGTTATGACTGAACCAATACTCGTTGAAAACAAAGATCGTTTTGTGCTTTTCCCTATAAAGTATAAAGACATTTGGGAATATTATAAAAAAGCAGAAGCTAGTTTTTGGACTGCTGAAGAAATTGATTTGGCTTCAGATATGGTAGACTGGAATAATAAGCTAAACGATAACGAAAAACATTTTGTAAAACATGTTCTAGCTTTTTTTGCAGCAAGCGATGGTATTGTGAACGAAAATTTAGCGATTAACTTCTTAAATGAAGTTCAATACCCCGAAGCTCGTTGCTTTTATGGATTTCAAATAATGATGGAGAACATCCATTCAGAGACATATTCTTTATTAATAGATACCTATATTAAGGATCCTGTTGAAAAGGATTACTTATTACATGCTATAGAAACAATGCCGTGTGTAGGAGAAAAAGCTGATTGGGCTTTGCGATGGATAAATAATGGTTCTTTTGCAGAACGATTAATTGCTTTTGCAGCAGTAGAAGGAATTTTCTTTTCTGGGTCTTTTTGTTCTATTTTTTGGTTAAAAAAACGTGGCTTAATGCCAGGATTAACATTTAGCAATGAATTAATTAGTCGCGACGAAGGCTTACATTGTGATTTTGCCTGTGCCATTTATTCGCAGCACATTAAAAATAAGTTGCCAAAAGAGCAGGTTACTAAAATCATTGTTGACGCCGTTAGTATTGAGAAAAAATTTGTAGTTGATGCCATCCCCGTAAAATTGATAGGAATGAATTCAGATTTAATGTGTTTGTATATTGAGTTTTGTGCCGATCGTTTATTACAATCTCTTGGCTGCGACAAATTTTATAATGCAACAAACCCTTTTGATTTTATGGAGATGATATCATTGCAAGGGAAAACAAACTTTTTTGAAAAACGTGTGGCTGAATATCAAAAAGCTGGCGTTATGAACAATAAAGAAGAAAATAACGTATTTAACCTAGACGAAGATTTTTAATTTAACAACAGTAGGTTAAAAAAACAATTAACTTTCTTATAATACATAATCAAGACAAGGTCTTGAAAGGGAAAAGACCCCCTTATTTGTAGAATTTTAATGCTAAAAAATAATTAACCATCAAATTGTTGAAACATTTAAAATTATAAAGTTAAAAACGATAAAATTGAAAGTATTTTGTACTTTAATTAAAGAAGCTAAGAAACAATAAAAATTATTAAGTCATATGTTCGTATTAAAAAGAGATAGTACTCGCGAGTCGGTAAAGTTCGATAAAATTACCGCACGTATTCAAAAACTCAGCTATGGTTTAGAGCCATCTCATGTGGATCCCATATTAGTTGCTAAAAAGGTTATTGATGGTGTTTATGATGGTGTTACTACTAGTGAGTTAGATAACTTGGCGGCAGAAACTGCAGCAGGTTTAACTTCACGCCATCCAGACTATGCTCAATTAGCCTCTCGAATTGCCGTAAGCAATCTTCATAAAAACACAATTAAATCTTTTTCTAAAACAATTGAAGCCCTTTATAATTACATCGATCCGAAAAACGGATTAAAAGCGGCATTAATTGCCGATGATGTTTATCAAATTGTAATGGAAAATGCTCATACCCTTGATTCTTCTATTATTTACGATCGCGACTTTGGTTACGATTACTTTGGCTTTAAAACACTCGAGCGCTCTTATTTATTAAAAATGAATAATCAAGTTGCCGAACGCCCTCAACATATGATAATGAGAGTAGCTGTTGGAATTCATAAAAATGATATTGAGTCGGCACTCAGAACGTATTCGTTAATGAGCGAGCGTTGGTTTACTCACGCTACGCCAACTTTATTTAATGCGGGCACTCCAAAACCTCAAATGAGTTCGTGCTTTTTATTACAAGTAAAAGACGATAGTATAGATGGCATTTACGATACATTAAAAATGTGTGCTAAAATATCGCAAAGCGCTGGTGGAATAGGAATTAATATTCACAACGTTCGAGCTACCGGTTCGTATATTAAAGGGACAAATGGCACTAGCAATGGAATTATTCCAATGTTAAAAGTGTACAACGAAACAGCTCGTTATGTTGACCAAGGCGGCGGAAAACGTAAAGGATCGATAGCCATTTATTTAGAGCCTTGGCATGCAGATATTTTTGATTTTTTAGATATTCGTAAAAATCATGGCAAAGAAGAAATGCGCGCCCGTGATTTATTTACAGCCTTGTGGATTCCGGATTTATTTATGAAGCGAGTAGAAGCTGAAGGAGATTGGAGCTTAATGTGCCCCAACGAGTGCCCAGGATTAAGTGATTGCCATAGCGAAGCATTTGAAACCTTATATACAAAATATGAGAGCCAAGGTAAATTCAGAAAACAAATTAAAGCTCGCGAACTATGGGCTGCTATTATCGAAGCTCAAATTGAAACAGGTAATCCTTATATGTTATTTAAAGATGCTGCAAATTCTAAATCCAATCAACAAAACTTAGGAACCATTAAGTCTTCTAATTTATGTACTGAAATTATTGAATATACGAGTGCTGATGAAGTAGCAGTCTGCAATTTAGCCTCTTTAGCTTTGCCTCGTTTTGTAGATGAAAAAGCTGGATTTTTTGATCATCATAAATTATTTGAAATCACATACCAAGCCACATTAAATTTAAATAAAATTATTGACCGTAATTACTATCCAATTCCAGAAGCAAGAAATTCTAATTTACGTCACCGCCCAATTGGATTAGGAGTTCAGGGATTAGCAGATGCTTTTATTTTGATGCGTTTCCCTTTTGAAAGCGATGAAGCTAAAAAACTAAATTCAGAAATTTTCGAAACCATTTATTATGCGGCCTTAACTGCTAGTAAAGACCTTGCTATAAAAGATGGGGCTTACGAAACCTATGCGGGCTCTCCTATTTCTAAAGGTATATTTCAACAAGACATGTGGAACATAAAGCCAAGTCCAAGATGGGAATGGGATACTTTACGTGAGGAAATTCTTAAATATGGCGTTCGTAATAGTTTACTCTTAGCTCCTATGCCAACAGCGAGCACTTCGCAAATTTTAGGAAATAATGAATGTTTCGAACCCTATACTTCAAATATTTATACACGACGTGTATTAAGTGGAGAGTTTGTTGTTGTAAATAAACACTTATTGCGAGATTTAGTTAAACTTGGAATATGGAACGAAAACCTAAAAAATAAAATTATTGCCGCGAATGGTTCGGTTCAAAATATCCCCGAAATACCTGCCAATATTAAAGAACTTTATAAAACCGTTTGGGAAATTAAACAACGCACCATTATTGATATGGCTGCCGATAGAGGAGCATTTATTGATCAATCTCAATCATTAAATTTATTTATTCAAGACGCAAATTTTGCTAAAATGAGCAGTGCTCATTTCTATTCTTGGAAAAAAGGATTAAAAACCGGCATGTATTACTTAAGAACTAAAGCTGCTGCCGATGCAATTAAATTTACAGTAGATCAAGATGCCTTATCTCAGCCTGCTTTTGTTTTAGGAAATGAAGATCAGTTGTTAGTTGATAGAGGGCAAGGTCATGTTTTAACTTTTGAAGAACAACAAGCTCAGTTAGCTTGCAGTTTAGATAATCCGGATTCTTGCGAAGCCTGCGGCTCTTAAATTGTTTGTATTTAAATTAAAAACCCTTTAAAAAATTTAAAGGGTTTTTTAGTTTATATAAAAGATTAAAATAGTTGAGGCTTTAAATTAATTTTCCATTGGAAAACCTTTAGCAACCCAATCTTCTCTAATTCCAACAGGCAATTCTAACACTTTTGCATTTTTAAAACCTGCATTAATTAATGCGTCATATGCAGGCCTTATGTTTGGACAACTGGCATAAGAGCAACAACCACAATACACCACAATAGTTCTACTTTTATTTTCCCATGCAACAGTAGACTTTATTTTTTCAATACCCGTAACACTTGTTGCCCGTCCAACTTCAATCGAAGACTTTATCAAATCCATGGGCCCAACATTTAAAATAAGTGGCTTTTCTTTTGGATTGAGATTTGAATTAATTTTATCTGCTAATTCTTTTGTAGGCATCATCTGCTCTTTTTTCCAAATGGCAGTTTGGCTAAAAGAATAAGTAGTATAAATTGCTAAAAATAAAATAAATACTTTTTTCATAAAATAATTTTTTTCGAAAGATACTGAAAGCTACCGAAAATAAATTCTAAAAAAAGCTAAAAAATAAAATCAAGATGTTTTTATTATTAAATAAACAATAAATTATTTCTCAAATAAACAAACGATTGTTCAAATCAAAAAAAACCAAATCAAAAAAATTAACTCGACATACATAACTTTATCAAAATTGATAAAATATATGGCTCTTAAAAAGACAATTGAAACAAAAATTAAAGAAAAGAAAATATTTGTACTAGACACTTCGGTAATCATATACGACCACACCGCAATAAAAAATTTTGCAGAGCATGATGTAGTTATTCCGATAACTGTTTTAGAAGAATTAGATAATTTTAAAAAGGGCAACGATTCTAAAAATTATTCGGCTCGCGAATTTACAAGGTACATTGACAAATTAAGCGGCAAAAATACGTTACAAAACTGGACATCTATTAACGGATCAACTAGAGGAAAATTTAAAATAGAGATGAATCATTCATCAACTATCAATGCTGAAAAAATTTTTGACGATAAAAAAGCAGATCATCGCATTTTAAATACAGCACTTTATATTGCAGAGCAGCATCCCAAAAATAAAGTAATACTCGTAACTAAAGATATTAATTTACGAATAAAAGCTAAAAGTTTAAGTTTACTTGCCGAAGATTACGAAACCGGGAAAATAAAATCTATTGACGAATTATATACTGGCAATTCAGAAAATATAAAAGCTAGCCACGATCAAATTACTTCTATTTATAATAAAGGAAGTTGTGATGCTAAATCTGTTTTAAAAAATAAAAAAACTTACCCGAACCATTATTATGTTTTAAAAAATGGATCACAAAGCGTGTTAGCTCGCTATAATGATGAAGATAATACATTAAAACGAGTGATTAAAAGTTCTGCTTTTGGTATTATACCCAAAAACGCCGAGCAAGCTTTTGCTTTAGATGCTGTTATGAATCCTGATATTAAATTAGTTAGCATTCAAGGCGTGGCCGGTACCGGAAAAACACTGCTTTCGCTTGCTGGTGCTTTAGAACAAAGAAGAAACTATCATCAAATTTATTTAGCTAGGCCAATTGTACCTTTGAGTAACAAAGACATTGGGTATTTACCTGGAGATGTAAATAGTAAACTTAACCCTTACATGGAGCCACTTTGGGACAATTTAAAATACATTAAAAGTTTATTTAGCGAAAAAGATAAAGAACACAAACAGCTAAGCGAAATGGTAGAACAAGAAAAACTAGTGGTTTGTCCGCTTGCTTTTATTAGAGGAAGAAGTTTAAGCAACGTGTTTTTTATTGTAGATGAGGCTCAAAATTTAACGCCACACGAAGTAAAAACAATTATTACCCGAGCTGGCGAAAACACTAAAATAATTTTTACTGGAGATATTCATCAAATTGATACCCCTTATTTAGATGCTCAAAGTAATGGCTTAAGTTATTTGATTGAAAAAATAAAAGGGCAATCTTTATATGCTCACATTACTTTAGAAAAAGGAGAGCGCAGCGCTTTAGCAAACTTAGCAAATGATTTATTGTAACAAAAAATTAATTTTTACAAAATACCAAATAATTTATAGCCAAGTTGAATGGTAACCATACTCGTTTTAATTGATTGAACTTGGTTTTGATAACTAAATGGTGAGCCCATATCTGTAGGGTTAAAATCATATTTAACATCTAATCTAAATTTTGATAAATCTAAGCCAAACCCTATTTGTACCCCAGTATTTGCTTTTTTCATTTCCGTTTTTTTAAAATCAATTGCTAAAGCAACCACATCGTCAACGCCAGTTATTTCATTTTTAAGTAAGTATTGAAAATTTGGGCCAGCATATACTCTTAAAAATTTAAACATTTTTAAGCCAACCAAAACCGGCATGTCTAAATAATAGGCCTGCTGTTTAAAATTTATAGTTTTGCCAGAAATGGGTTCTGTAATGTCAAAATTATAACCCCTTGTGTTATAAACAAGTTCTGGTTGTACAAAAATGCCAATTAATTTAATTTTTAAACGCCCATAAATCCCGCCGTTATATGTGTTTTTATTAGTTATTTGTACATCTTTTGATGCCTCTTTCATTACATCTGCAGCCGTAATATTCATGCCGCCTTTAATACCTATTTCAAAGCCCTGCGAATAAGCAGCAATACTAAAAGTTAATGCGGCTAAAACTAAAATAAATTTTTTCATATATAATTTTTTTGATAAAATAAAGGTAATATAATTTTAGTTAAGGTGGCATTTTAAAAAAAATATTAGGTTAAATTATTCGTTTTTTTTGATTAATTTTATAAAAAATACCTAATTATGAAATCAATATCTAAATTTTTTATTTGCACGGTTTTAGTTTTGATCTCCTTTGCTTTATTTTCTCAAAGTAATGGCATTAGCAAAGCTTATTCTTTCGATATTCGAAAAAAAATTGATCCGCCTGTTTTGGCGATTGAAGGATTAAAGTTTATTGATGAAGATGGAAACAAAGCCATTAATGCCAACGAAAACTGCAAAATAGAATTTAAATTAATTAATACTGGCAAAGGCGATGCCTTAAACATTAAAGCTCTGGTTAGTGCCACTGGCAATACCGAGGGCATTTCTTTTTTAAAAACACAAAATTTATCTAAAGTAGATAAATTAGGTGGTAGCCAAACCTTTTTAATTGAAATAAAAAGTGATTTTAAAACTACCGATGGTAATATTGAATTTACTCTTGAAATTGATGAACCTAATGGTTTTAATTCGGATAAAATAAAAATTGAAGTAACTAGTCGTAAATTTTTGGTGCCAAGTTTAAAGGTAGTTGATTGTATTGTTTTTTCCGGCAACCATGAAAGTAATTTAGAATTAAAAAAACCATTTTCGGTGCAACTTCTTATTCAAAATGTTGGGCAGGGCATAGCTAAAAATGCCGAACTAAAATTTAACTTGCCCGATAATGTGTTTATGACAGACGGCATCGAGCTAATGCAATTAAAGGATATTGCACCTAACGAAAAACGAAGCATTGTTTATGAACTAATTGCCAATAATAAATACAAGTTACCCAACATTGTTTTAAGCGCTAAATTAACCGAATCGCTTGAAAGTTATGGCGAAAATTGGACAAAAACTCTGGCCTTAAATCAAAGTTTGGCTCAAAAACAAATTCAAATTGAGGCCAAATCAGAAAATAAAATAAATATCGAAACGGCCTCTTTGCGAAGCGATGTAGATAAAGATATACCGAGTGGTTTGCCAACTAATACTAAAAAATATGCTTTAATTATTGGTTGCGAAGATTACACTAAATACCAAACCGATTTAGATAAAGAAGTTAATGTAGATTTTGCAGCAAACGATGCTAGAGTGTTTGCAGAGTATGCCGAAAAAACCTTGGGCTTTCCTAAAGAGCATATTTTTACTTTAATAGACCCTACTAAGTCGATTGTAAAACAATATATTGACAAATTAATTAATTCAATCGAATTTGAAAATGGGCCAGCCGAGGTGGTTTTTTATTACTCTGGGCATGGTTTGCCCGACGAAGAAACAAAACAAGCCTTTTTAATACCGGTTGATGTAAATGGCAGTAACCCAAAAGATGGCATATCCTTAGCTTGGATTTATGACAAATTAAGCAAATACCCAAGTAAAAAAGTAACCGTGATATTAGATGCTTGTTTTTCGGGTGGCGCTCGTAATAAAGAGTTGGTGGCTTTAAAAGGAGTTAAAGTAAAACCACGTATTGATGTTGTACCAGGTAATATTTTGGTGCTAAGTTCTAGTCAAGGAAACCAATCAAGCGCAGTGTATAAAGAAAAACAACATGGTTATTTTACTTATTTTTTATTAAAAAATTTAAAAGAATCCCGTGGTAAAGAAGAATTTGGAACTGCTTTTGATCAAGTTAAATATAATGTAAGCAAAGAAGTTAATATTAAATTAAATAAAAGGCAAACCCCCGATGTAATTCCTAGCATTATAATTGGCGAAAATTGGAAAACCCTTACATGGTAAAATTTAATTTTATATTCTTATTATTCATTTGCCCGTTTATTTATTTTGCACAACAAGTAAATAATGTAGGGGCCTCACAACAAGGGCAAAATATTGTTGTGACTTATGATTTAGAAACCGAGCAGCCCTGCACCATTAATTTATTTATTAGTACCAATGGGGGCACTACCTGGCAAGGGCCATTAAAACAAGTGCAGGGCCATGTTGGGCCTAATATAAAAAGCGGAAAAAAAAACATTACTTTATTTGTGTTAACCGAATTTAACGAGTTGCGTGGCGATAACATTCGCTTTAAAGTAGTTGCTGCAACTAACAATTTAAACACAATAAAAATAGCCGGCCCAGCTTGCGCAATAAATTCTATGTTTTTTCCTGGATGGGGTACTACAAAAGTTTCATATGGTAAAAAAGGCTGGGGCAGATCGCTTAGTTTTTTTAGCACTTTATTGATTGCAATTGTGAGTAACAATTACTCCAATTCACAATACGATGCCTATCTTAACGAAAAAAATGACTTGAGTTTGATGAATAAACATTACAAAAATGCCAATTTAAGTCATAAGGTGGCCCTTATATCCGGAGGCATATCAGCTTCAATTTATTTAAACGATGTAATTTGGGTTTTTTCAAAAGGTATAAAAAACAAAAAAAGAAGAATTTATCAATAAAAATACAGTGAGAAAATTTGTTATAATATTAACTATTATATTATTTAGCATAGTAGCTTGCAAAAAAGAAGACTTTTTATGGAACCTTCCTAGAGTAGATTGCAATTTTGTTTATTCTGCTTGGTCCTCCTGTAATAAAGATAACATGCAAACCAGAACATACACATCAAGTTTATC
>Ga0209297_1000163_pt1 | contig 44678 bp, 34 predicted proteins | sample S_130805_MF_Meta_FD_187322 | JGI IMG/M metagenome (GOLD analysis project Ga0209297, IMG submission 187322) | Freshwater microbial communities from Lake Simoncouche, Canada to study carbon cycling - S_130805_MF_MetaG (SPAdes) (version 2) | ecosystem: Environmental > Aquatic > Freshwater > Lake ...
TTCAGACTGGCCGCCGCCCCTGGAGCTGCTGCCATGACCTGCCGCCTCGCCCTACTGCTGGCCAGTGGCCTGCTGCTTAGCAGTCCGGCCCTGGCGGCGGGGGAAAGCGCCACGGTGCAGGAAATCCTCGATGGCAATCAGCTCTATATCGATGGCACCCAGGCCAAGTTGAAACAGGCGGCCCAGGCCCCCCAGGTGATCAGCACCGGTGACAGCCGCGGCCAGCTGGGCTTTGAGAGTGGGGCCGTTGGCCGGATCAACCGTCAGTCGCTGCTGCGGCTGGGCAGCAGCTGCTTCCTGCTCAACAAGGGGCAGATCCTGGTTTCCGGCAAGCAGGACGGTTGCACCCGCTCCTCACGGATGAGCGTGCGGGGCACCAACTACGTGCTCCAGGTGGATGACTCCGGCGCCGCTGATCTCTCCGTTCTGGAGGGCACCGTGCAGGTGGAGCCCACGGAAGGCAAAGCCGCCCCTGTGACGGTGCAGGCCGGCCAACGGCTGCGGCTCAGTGCCGCCGGCCTGGTGCTGGGCCTGCTCAAACTCGGCCTGGGCGATTACCAGTCGATCCTCGATGGGCCCCTGTTTAGTGGCTACACCGGCAGCCTGCCCTCCTTCGCTGCCCTCGAGAGTTACCTGCGCCTCAATGTGCCCGGCGTGAACATCCCCTCCATACCCATTCCCGCCACCCCCTCCCTGCCAGGCCTTTCCCTGCCAATCCCCCGTTTCTTCTAAGCACCCTGGTGACTGAATAACCCTGATGGCCGAACCAAGCCGCCCTTCCACCGCCCTGGTGGGCTTTGTTATCGGCCTGGGCTGCCTCAGTGGCCTGGCGAGCGGCTGGCCGCCGCCGCTCTGGCGCAGCTGGGGCCAACAGGTGCAAAGTCAGCTGCTCAGCCTGGCGGGCCCCCAGAGGCCCCCGGCGGGGGTGCTGGTGGTGGCGGTGGATGATGCCTCCCTGCAACAGGGCCAATGGTTCCGCCAACAGGCCCAGCCGCCGGCCTGGAGCCAGGGGATAGATAAGTGGCCCTGGCCGCGGCGCAGCTATGCAGAACTGATCAGCAAACTGCGGGCCGCCGGCGCCCGGGCCGTGGCCGTGAACCTGCTGTTTGAGGGGCCCAGCAGCCATGGGCCAGGGGATGACCAAGCGCTAGCCCGGGAGCTGCAACGTCAGCGGGGGCGGGTGGTGCTGGCCGCCGAAATGCTCGAACCGGAGGACCGCCAGGGGGCAGGGGGCCTCAGCCTCAGCCCGCCATTAGCGCTACTTCAACAGGCAGTGGGGGGCGGCCAGCGTCTCGGTCTCACCAACATGTTGTTGGGGGAAGACGCCGAGGTGGGCCCCCACCCGGAGGCCTATGGCACCCGGGTGCTGGCCCCCCATCACTTCCCATTGCGCCAGTCGCTACCCACGGCGCTCCTCCAGGCCGCTGGCCTCCGCAGCCACCAGGCCGATGCCGAACGCAACCTGCGGCCCTATGGGCCGGAGGGGCAGCTGCCACGGCTCTCCGCCTGGGAGGTGCTTGATCCCCAGCGCTGGGCCCAGCATCCGCTCAAGGGCCAGCTCAAGGGCGCCCTGGTGCTGATTGGCCCCACCCTGGAACAGGGGGAGAGTGGCCACAGCACCGCCTTTGGTCCGCTCTCTGGGGTGGAGCTGATGGCCACCGCCACCGCCAATTCCCTCGACGGCACCGGCCTCGCCCCCTGGCCGCGCCCCGCCTGGGGCCGGGCCCTGGCCGGCGGGCTGCCGGTGCTGGCGATCGGGCTGCTGGCCCTGGCTGGTCCGGGGCTGCGTTGGCGGCTGGGCTGGTCGGTGCTGGGCCTGGTGGCCCTGGTGGGCAGCGCCAGCGGTGGGCTCTGGCTGGGCCACCGCAGCCTGCCGCTGCTGGCCCCCGCCGGCAGCCTGCTGCTGCTGGGTAGTGGTTTAGCCCTCGACGGCTACTGGCGGGAGGAACGGGAACGGCGACGGCTGCGGCGCACCTTTGAGCGCTATGTGGCCCCGGCCGTGGTGGCGGAAATCCTCCAAGACCGCGAGGCGGCCGAGGGGATCCTGCGGGGGCGCACCCTGCCGGTAACGGTGCTATTCAGCGACCTGAAGGGTTTCACTGCCCTCACCCAACAGCGCTCCCAGGAGGGCCGCAGCGCCGACCTGGTGCAGCAACTGAACACCTACCTGGGCGCCATGGTGGAGGTGATCAATGCCCATGGGGGCACGGTGGATAAATTCATCGGCGATGCGGTGATGGCGGTGTTTGGCTCCCCCCGCAGCCGCGGCACCGCCGAGGAAGCTGAGCAGGCGGTGCGCTGTGCCCTGGCCATGGGCCAACGGCTAACGCAGCTAAACCAGCAATGGCACAGCGAAAACACCGCCCCGCTCGCCAGTGGCGTGGGCATCGCCAGTGGTGATGCCGTGGTGGGCCAAATCGGCAGCCCCCAGCGGCTGGATTTCACCGTGATCGGTGACACGGTGAACCTGGCCAGCCGGCTGGAAAGCCTCACCCGCAGCCTCAACACCCCGGTGTTGTTTAACGGCCGCACCGCCGAACTGGTGCAGGCCAATCTGCCGGTGCAAGCCCTGGGGGAACAACCGATCAAGGGCATGGGCCCCGTGCCAGTGTTCCGACCCGCTTAGCTCAACCCTTGAGCTTTTCAATCAGGATCTGGTTGGCGAGCTTGGGGTCGGCGCGGCCACCGGTTTGTTTCATCAATTGGCCCACAAAGAAGCCCTGCAGCTTGTTTTTACCGCCACGGAAGGCCTCCACCTCGGCGGGGTGGGCGGCCAGCAGCTGCTCAACGATCGCCGTGATCGCCGCCGGATCGCTGATCATGCCCAGGCCCTTGGCCGCCACGATCGCCTTGGCGGAACCGCCTTTTTCCAACAGCTCCGGCAGGATCTCCTTGGCGATCTTGCCGCTGATCTCAGCAGCTTCAATTAAGCCCACCAGCTCGGCCAGTTGTTCAGGCCGCAACGGCAGATCCACATAGGAAAGCCGATTGGCATTCACATGGGCGGCGATATCACCCGTGATCCAATTTGAAACCGCCTTGGCATCGGCACCGGCGGCCACCGCCGCCTCGAAATACTCAGCCATGGCGCGCTCATCGGTGAGCACCCGGGCGTCGTAGATCGAAAGCCCAAATTCATCCGCATAACGATGGCGCTTAGCGGCGGGCAACTCCGGCAATTGCGCCCGCCAGCCCTCCCGCTGGGCCGCCTTTACCTCAATGGGCCCCAGGTCTGGCTCGGGGAAGTAGCGGTAATCACTGGCCCCCTCCTTGCTGCGCATGCTCTTGGTGAGCTGTTTACTTTCATCCCAGAGGCGGGTTTCCTGCACGATCAATTCACCGGCCTCGATCGCTTTGATCTGACGGCCGATTTCATAATCACAGGCCTTTTGAATGGCGGAGAAGGAGTTCATGTTCTTGATCTCCACCTTCACCCCAAAGGGATCGGCCTCACTGCGGCGCACGGAGATATTCACGTCACAACGCAAGGATCCCTCCTGCATGTTGCCGTCACTCACCCCCAGATAACGAACGATGCGGCGGATCTCCGATGCATATTCAGCCGCCTCGCGGCCGGTGCGCAGGTCGGGCTTGGAAACAATTTCGGCTAGGGCCACGCCGGCGCGGTTGTAATCCACTAGGGAGTGGGTGCTGCCGGCCAAACGATCGCTACCGGCGTGCACCAGCTTGCCGGCGTCCTCCTCCATGTGCAGCCGCTCGATGCCAATCCGCTTGAGATAAGTATCTTTTCCTTTTTCAGCCACCTCCACTTCAATCCAGCCGTTCTCAGCGATCGGTTGGTCGTATTGGGAGATCTGATAGTTCTTGGGCAGGTCGGGATAGAAATATTGCTTGCGGTCAAACTTGCTGTGCTCAGCAATCTCCAGATTCAGGGCCAAGGCGGCCTTCACCGCATACTCCAGCACCTTCACGTTGAGCACCGGCAGGGTGCCGGGCAAGCCCAACACGATCGGATCCACATGGGTGTTGGGCTCATCACCGAAGGCGGTGGAAGCCGGCGCAAAAATCTTGCTGGCGGTGCCCAGCTGCACATGGGTTTCAAGGCCGATCACCGCCACCCATCCCTCGTGCCCGATGGCCGACGCCATAGCTGCCTCTGTGCTGAGGGGCGATCCTAGGCAAGCGAGGCCTGCCTGACCATGTCCAGCTCTGACCCCTTGCTAGTGCTGGGTGGCGGCCTGATGGGTTTGGCCATGGCCCACCAGCTGGCCCGCCGCGGTCGCCCGGTGATGGTGATCAGCCGCCGCCGCAGCGAGGCCGCTGGCTTCGTGGCCGCCGGGATGCTGGCCCCCCACGCCGAGGGCCTGGGGGGGGCGCTGCTACGGCTGGGCCAGCGCAGCCTGGCGGCTTACCCCAGCTGGGTGGCCCAGATCGAAGCCGATGGCGGCCTCAACTGCGGCCTGCGCCCCTGCGGGATCGTGGTGCCCTTCACCAGCGCAGCGGCCCGGGACGCCCACCCCACCGCCGCCTATGGCCAGGCCCTCGACCGGGCCGGCCTCGAACAGGAACTGCCCGGCATCGGCACCAGTTTTCAAGCGGGGCTGTTGTTTGAACAGGACGGCCAGATCGATAACCGCCGCCAGCTGATGCGGGCCCTGGAGCTGGCCTGCAGTGCCCTGGGGGTGCAGTTCCAGGAGGGGGCGGAGGTGCTGGCCCTAGAGAGCGGCAGCAGCGGCCAACTGGAGGCGGTGAAGTTGCGCACGGCGGAGGGGGAGCTGCAGACCCTGGCCTGTGGTGAGGCGGTGCTGGCCTGCGGCGCCTGGAGTGCCCAGCTGCTGCCGCAGCTGCCGATTTTTCCTGTGAAGGGCCAGATGCTCTCGCTGCAGGCACCGCAACGGGCCCTAGGCCGGGTGGTGTTTGGCCCCGGCACCTACCTGGTACCCCGGGAGGATGGCCTGGTGGTGGTGGGCGCCACCAGCGAAGCGGAGGCCGGCTTCAGCGAAGGGCTCACCCCCCAGGGCCAACGCACCCTGCAGGAGGGCATCGCCGCCCTGCTGCCCCAGGCCAGCCAGTGGCCACCAATGGAGCGCTGGTGGGGGTTTCGCCCCTGCACCCCCGACGAGGGGCCCTTGCTGGGGCGCAGTTCAATCGCGGGGCTCTGGCTGGCCAGCGGCCACCATCGCAACGGCGTGCTGCTGGCAGCGGTCACGGCGGAACTGCTGGCGGCAGAGATCTGCTCCGCCCGCGGCCAGGGGAAAGCTGCCAGCGCCGCAGATCAACAGCTGCTGGCGGCTTTCCGCTGGGATCGCTTTTAAGCAGCCCTAGGGCTCAGCCTGCTGAGCTCAGCCTTCCGTGCGCCAGACCTGGTCAGCGGGGGTCCAATCGCTCAGTTCCGAGGGCTGGAACCAGAGGCCGATTTCAAATTCGGCGGTTTCAGCGGCATCGGAGCCGTGGATCACGTTGCGGCCGATGTTGATGGCCAGGTCGCCACGGATCGTGCCGGGGGCAGCCTCAAGGGGCTTGGTGGCACCAATCAGGGTGCGGGCACTGGCGATCACGCCAGCGCCTTCCCAAACCATCGCCACCACCGGACCGCTGCTGAGGAAATCCACCAGGCCAGCGAAGAAGGGGCGCTCACGGTGCACGCCGTAATGCTCTTCCACCAGGCTGCGGCTGGGGGTTAGTTGTTTGAGCCCCACCAACTTGAAGCCCTTGCGCTCAAAGCGGCCGATGATTTCGCCCACCAGGCCGCGCTGAACCCCATCGGGTTTGATGGCAAGGAAGCTGCGTTCGGTGGCCATGGGAAAGACAATCAGTAGCGAAGCTATCGTCTGCGTCAGCCCTGCCGCTTGGCAAGCTGCCTAGATTCCTGTCCTCCCCCTAGGGCCTCTCACTAGGGCCCTGCCCTGTCTCGATGCTTCTTTCCAGCGCCCCCGCCAGCACCGCGGCCTGGTCCGTAGCCGACAGCAGCAGCCTTTACGGCCTCGAGCGCTGGGGGGAGCCCTACTTCAGCGTCAATGGCCGCGGCCACGTGATGGTGCAGCCCCGCGGCGATCGGGGCGGCTCCCTTGACCTGGTGGAGCTGGTGGAGGGCCTCCAGGACCGCGACCTGGGCCTGCCCCTACTGATCCGCTTTGACGACATCCTCGAAGACCGGCTGGAACGGCTCCACGGGGCCTTTGAACGGGCGATCGCCCAGTACGGCTACAGCGGCCGTTACCAGGGCGTATTTCCGGTGAAATGCAACCAACAGCGCCATGTGGTGGAACAGCTGGTGGAAAGCGGCCGCCGCTGGCACTTCGGCCTCGAGGCCGGCAGCAAGGCGGAACTGCTGATTGCCCTGTCGCTGCTGGAAGACCCGGAAGCCCTGCTGATCTGCAACGGCTACAAGGACCACCGCTATATCGAAACCGCCATCCTGGCCCGCCAACTGGGCCGCCAGCCGGTGGTGGTGATCGAACAGGCCGATGAGGTGGAACGGATCATTGCCGCCAGCCGCCAGCTGGGGGCTGCGCCATTGATCGGCGTACGCGCCAAATTGTCTACCCGCAGCACCGGCCGCTGGGGCAGTTCCGTGGGCGAACGGGCCAAATTCGGCCTGTCGGTGCCCGACCTCTTGCACACGGTGGAGGCCCTACGGGAAGCCGATCTCCTCAACGACCTGCGTTTACTGCACTTCCACGTGGGCAGCCAGATCAATGACATCGCCGTGCTCAAGGACGCCCTCCAGGAAGCAGGTCAGCTTTACGTGCAACTGGCCGGCCTCGGCGCCCCGATGGGCTTCCTCGATGTGGGCGGCGGCCTCGGCATTGATTACGACGGCAGCCGCACCGCCACCGCCGCCTCCACCAATTACTCCCTGCAGAACTACGCCAACGACGTGGTGGCCACGGTGCGGGAATCTTGCGAACCCCACGGCCTACCCCTACCCACCCTGGTGAGTGAAAGCGGCCGGGCGATCGCCAGCCATTTCTCGGTGTTGGTGTTCAACGTGCTGGGCACCGGTGCCGTTGTGGATGGGATCCCAACGGCACTGGAGGGGGAGCCATTGATCGTGCGCAACCTGCGCGACACCCTGGCCGGCATCAGCGCCGAAAACCTGCAGGAGGCCTGGAATGACGCCCGTAAGTTTAAGGACGATGCCCTTTCGGCCTTTCGACTTGGTTACCTGAGCCTCGGGGACCGCGGTCGCGCCGAACAGTTGTATTGGGCCTGCTGCTGGGCCATTGCCCGCCAGCTGCCCGCCACGGGGGTGCCGGAGGACCTGCGCAACCTGCAGGCGGCCCTGGCCAGCACCTACTACGCCAACCTCTCAATCTTTCGCTCCGCCCCAGACACCTGGGCCATTGATCAACTCTTTCCGGTGATGCCGATCCATCGCCTCAACGAACGGCCCGATCAACTGGGCAGCTTCGCTGATCTCACCTGTGATTCCGATGGCAAGCTGGCCCGCTTCATCAATGCCGGCAGCGAAAAATCACTGCTGGAACTCCATAGCCTTAGGGAAGGGGAGCCCTACTTGATCGGCCTGTTCCTGGCGGGGGCCTACCAGGAGGTGATGGGCAACCTCCACAACCTGTTTGGCAGCACCAACGCCGTGAATATCCGCCTGGGCACCGGCGGCCATTACCGGGTGGACCATGTGGTGCGGGGCCACACCAATGCCGAGGTATTAGAGGCGATGGAACACAACCCCGAATCCCTGCTGGAACGGCTACGCCGCGCCAGTGAAGCGGCTATCGACCGGGGCCAACTCTCAATCGGCGCCGCCCGCCAGTTGATGCAGCACCTGGAAACGTCGCTGCAGCAGAGCACCTACCTGGAGGCCGACCTACCAGGGGGAGCCCAAGAGCTGGATGCCTCCCCAGAAGTAGGGGTGGCCTAGGCCCGTGGCGGCCAGCCGCCGCTGGGAGGAATTAAGGCCCGCCAACAACACCTCCCCATTGGCGCCCACTACCTGGTCTGCCTCCAGCCGGATCAAGCCGCGGGAGAAGGCCTGGCGGGTGAGTTGCAACGCCTCCGCCTTGGGGATGCCAGCCTCCAGGTGCCGGTAGGTCTGCACGAAAAAGGCCGACGTGGCCACATCATCCACATACCAAAGGCTGCCAATCGCACTGCGGGCACCGGCCTGCAGGGCCAGGCCCGCAAAGCCCAATTCGCTGTCGGCATCACCGAGGGCGGTGCGGCAGGCACTGAGGCTGATCAGATCCAGGGGATTGTCTTGGCGGCGACTGCGCAGGGAGGCGAAATCCCGCAGGGGAATCGGCCCCTCTCCGGTGTAAAGCCGCGATTGCGACGGCCCACCGGGCAGGAATTCGGCATGGGTGGCCACATGCACCCGCCGGAAGCGCGGTTCCGCCGCAGACACCAACAAGGCCGCAGGCGTAAAGGCCCCATTCAAATGAATTTCAGCCTTCTGGCCCGCCGCCACCGCCCGCAGTTCCTCTGGCACCAAGGGCAGGGGCGCTAACCCCTGGAATTGGGAAGCCCCCAGGGCCAACAACTCACCGCCCTTACCCAGGGGCACCTGCAGGTTGGTGAGGTTCAGGGAGGGGGTAAGCGAAAGGCCATAGCGTTCCCCGAGGAACTGCTCGCCATCGTGCAGGGCGGCGTAGGGGATCGCCTGCAGGCCCTGGTCTGCACTGATCAGCAGGGTGGTGATGCGCTGCGCTTGTAACAGCGGTTGCAACTGGGCAAAGATCTGGCGGTAGAGGCTGCGGGCTGGGGAGGAGGGATCCTGTACCTGCAACGGTTCCTGGCGGGACAGCGCCCCATAGAGGCGTTGCAGGGCCTCGCGGAAGTCGGCCTGGCGCAGGGGTAGACGCAACCCCTGGGGTTCGCCGTTGGCACTGATCAACACCAGATCTAGATGGGCATCGGCTCCCTCCAAGGCTGAGTTAGCCGCTGCCGCTGCATAGCGCAGGTGCAACACCGCCGGGTTATAGGCATTGCGGTTGAAGGCAGGCATGGGACTGCCGAGGGAGGCAGTGGGATTGGCACTGGCCCGTAGGCCCAGGCCCTCCAGATCAGCGGCACTGCGCTGGCCGCCCCCATTGCGCACCGCGGCGATCGCCTCCCGTAGGCCGCTCTGCACCTGGGCCGTGCTCGGGGCCAGGCCCGCGTTGGTTTGGCTAAGCCCTAGGGCCAGGGCCACCTGCTCGCTACTGCTTTGTTCGGATCGCTCAAAATTGGCTGCCGCCTGGGGTGAGGACATCCTTTCGGCAGTGGGCGGTGCAGGGGCAGGCGGCGGCGGCGGGGCCGCAGCAGCGGGGCCAGCAGGAGCAGGGGCGCGGCCGGCGGGAGCCGGAGCAGCGGCGGGGGCAGCGGGGGCGGCGGCGGCGGCTGCAACAGGGGCGGCGGGGGCGGGAGCTGGGGCCACGGGAGCTGACGCCGGGGCAGGGGCCGGGGCCGGCGCGGAACCCCCGCTGCGGGCTGCCTGACGCTGGGGCTGAGGTTGAGGTTGAGGTTGGCGTGGGGACTGATTATTTTCGACGGGACCCGAAGTAGTTGCAGGCGTCTGAGCTGGAGTTGATGTTGCTGTACGAGTGGGCGGTGTCGGTTGGGATGATGTAGTTATTGGCGTAGTTGTTGTTGGCGTAGGCGCAGGTGTAGTTACTGAAGCAGTAGTCGTCGCTGGAGCAGTATTGCTAACCGGTGACGTTATTGGGGTAGTAGTGGCAGCGGGGATGGGGGCCGGCGTTGCTGGGGGCGTTGCCACTGATATTGGTGGTGGAGTTGATGCTGAAGCAGCAGTCGTTGCTGGGGGCGCAGCCTTTGGCGTTGGATTGGTTAATGGCGTGTCAATCGTTCCATTTAAGCGATAGAAACCGCCACCGAGAGCATTGCCGAAGGAGCTGACCGAAGCGTTGGTGACAGGGACCGGGGCGGTGCTGTTTGCTGGGGCACCCTGGGGAACCACCGCCACCGATCTACCAGCCAAAATAAAATCTGCGCTGGTACCAGTCAGCGGCTCCAGCCGTGAACCAAGTCGAATGGTGCCTGGGGCACAGCTGGCGCCGCAATCAGGGTCCGTTCGACCCCAGTCGGCAGAGGTGCGCAAGAACCCTGATTCCGGGGCCGCGCCTCCCACCTGGGAGGCGCTGGTAAAAGGCACAAATGTGCCCGTAGCGGGATCAAAAGAGCCCGGCAGCGCCACCGGAAGCGCTGTGGTGGCAGTCGCAGTGGTGACAGTCGTAGTGGAGGGAGTGGTACTGGAGGGAGCTGTTGTCGCCGCAACCTTGGTCCCAGCCGTCATCGTGACCCCATTGAACCCCTGGGCCAACACCTTGAACTTGTCAGCCTTGATCACATTGGCGTCAAGGTTGACTGTGGATCCCGCCAATTCAAGCCGGGGAATCTGCAGGGGTGCCGCAATAGTGACTGGTCCGCCCCCCTTCCCCTGGGGGGCATTGGCATCCATCCCCAACCCCACCATCGTTGCCGCTGACCAATCCGGATTGGTCACCATCAGGCCTGATTTGCTGATGTTTTGATCAAACGAAAACAGGGCTCCAGTGGATGGATTTGTAAATATCAGTGAATCAACGGCCAGCAGCCCCAGGCCAGGCACCCCACTGGTGGAGAACGTTGAGCCCACAATGAATCCAAAGGGATTCATCAAGGTGAGGTGGGGGGTTCCCCCCTGCCAATTCTTCATCCCCAGGGAGCCATCCAACTTGCTGGGACCACTTTCAATTCGGCCAAAAATCGCCTGCACCCCAGAGGTGCCAGTGCCATCGAAACTGGCCGATGAACCAGGCGGCAGATCAAACCGCTGAAAGGAATGGAAGAGGTTGCCCCCCCGTTGGGTTCCCCCCTGGATCACCGCCGCAGAGCCACCGCTAACGGTGGTGCCCAGATCCCGAAACCCCGTGGAAGGAAGCACCTGGGCCCTCAGCGGCACCATGCCCAGCGGCAGCGAGCCCAAACCAGCCAGGAGCAACAGCAATCGGTGGCACGGGGATGACATGGGGAACCCAGGAAAATTCCAACTTGATTGGGGGCCAATCTGACAGGAATGAGCAGAATCACAGCGTTCTGTGAGATAGATCATCGATGCTCTGGCTGTTGGCTCAGCTGGTGGACCCGGCCCTCCAGCCCGGCCCCGTGCGGCTCCCCTCCTCACCAAGCTTCGAACGGCCAAGCCCAGAGCCCGCGCCAGGCCCTGCGCCGCAGCTAAGTCCGGAGATCAAAGGGCCAATCCACTACAGCCCTGAGGCCCTGGAGGAAATGCTCGGCTCCTGCAGCCAAGAGCAGGATCGCCTGGCAAAGCTGAACGCCTGTGCGGCCGCCCTCACCGCCCAGTTCGTGGCCGACGGCTATGTGAACTCCAAGGTTTATGTGGAAACCAGCCCGCCCCCCGGTCGCCTCGAGGTGGTGGAGGGGCAGCTTGTGGAAGTGCGGGTTCAGTGCAGCGACCCCAGCCTCTCTAAACGGGTGCGACGGCTGTTGGCGCCACTACAACAAGGCCCCCTGCATCTCCCCAGCCTTGAAACAGCGCTGTTGCGACTGCGCCAGCAAGCAGAGGTGGCCTCTGTAAAGGCCAGCCTCGGGCGCTTGGGCAGTGATCCCACCCGGGCCGTGCTGAATCTGGTGGTTATCCCCGCCCAGAATCCGATCCAGGGAGAACTAAGCCTTCGCAATGATGGCAACCCAGGCACCGGCGAAGCCCGCGGTTTGCTCGCCGTTCAGAAACGAGGCTTGTTCAACAGCAACGACAATCTGCTCCTCTATGGCGAACTGGATTCAGACAACAATCCAGAGGTCGGCTACATGCTTGGCTCGATCAGCTACACAGCGCCCCTTACTGATGGGCTCAGCCTCACCAGCGCCTTTGGCCTCAGCCGTCGCCAACTGGTGGAGGTGGATCAACCACTGCATGGGCTCTCCTACCGTCAGCTGCAGGGCTACGGCCAGCTGAACTGGAGCCTTGCCGAGACCCTGGATCAACAGTGGTATGCCTTCGCTGGCCTGAGCGTGAACCGCAACGATGTATTCATCGATGGCCGCTCAATCCCGCTAATCGTTGGCGGTGGGGACTACGGCTGGCTGAGAACCGGCTTCCTGCGGGCCGGGCTGGGCTTCAATGGCAATAACGGTTCCATAGCCTGGGGCGGCAACATCTATGGCCTCCAGGGCTTGGCCGGGTTGTCCACCCCCCATCAGCAGAACGCCTTGGGTCAGGTAGGCATCTACCCTGGTGAGGCCCGGGCGATTGGAGCCGTACTCGCAGCCAGTTGGGCCCCTGAATCCAGGCTACAAATAAACCTACGGGGAGCCACCCAATTGGCCCTAGCTGAACTCACCAGCGACATGGGCTTCACCCTGGGCAGTGATGCCGGCCTCCGCGGCTTACCAGGTCAATTGGTAAGTGGCGACAACGGCTACCTTGGCAATATTGAACTGGTATGGACGGCATGGAAAGGGGCCAAAAACCGTTTCCAGCTAGTGCCTTTCATCGGCGCCGGCGGCGTGCAGAGTGAACGCAACGGGACATTCTTTCAAGACACCGCCGGCTCCGGCGGCATCCTGGGGCGCTGGCTGCAAGGCAACCAATGGAGCCTGGAAATCGGCTGGGTCTCCCCTTTTCAAACGGAACAGCAGGAACTCTGGAACGACTGGCTGCTCAGCAAAGGGCTCTACACCCAGTTCAAACTGCGCTTTTAAACCATGGCCCGCCGTTGGAAAGCCCTGGTTGCCGTTCTCAGCCCCTATGGCATCGGCTTCCTTGTGCTGGCGGGACTCAGTGCCAGTGGCATCAGCGAAACCCTCAACCTGCTGCTTTATGACGTGAGCCTGAATCTGCGGGCTGCCCCCTCCGGCCGCAGCACCCCGGTGCGACTGATTGGCATTGATGAAGCTGATATCCGCCGCTATGGCTGGCCCCTAGACGATCACCTGCTCAGCCAGGCGGTTCAGCGACTGAGCCGCGATGGGGCCTTAGCCATCGGCATCGACCTCTACCGCGACCGGGGGATGGGCCCAGGCGCCGAAGAACTGAGGCAAGAGCTGCGCCGTAACCCAAAGGTGGTAGCGATCTTCAACGCCGCTGAGGCGATCCCAGCTCCGCCCACTACCCCAGCCCGGCAACAGGCTTTCAACGATCTGGTGGTGGATGGCGATGGGGTGCTGCGCCGGGACCTGGTGCATGTGGATGGCCAACCGGAAAACAGCCTGGCCCTGCCCCTACGGCTACTGGAGGTGGCCCAGGGGCATGCCAAACTGCGCCAGCGCTTTAACAAGGAGCCATTACGGCAACAATGGCTACAAGCCAGCTCTGGCGGCTACAGCCAGGTGGATGCGTCCGGTCGCCAACGGATGCTGGCCTTCCATCAGCCCGGCAGTTTTCCGCTCTGGAGCCTGACGCAACTACTGAACGGCCAAATTCCGCCGGCGCAGATCAAAGGTTCGCTGGTGCTAATCGGCAGTACGGCCGCCTCCCTGCGCGACAGCTTCAACACCCCCTTCACCCGTTTCAGCAGCGCCGCCAGCCTCGCCACCATGCCCGGGGTGGAGGTGCATGGCCATCGGCTCGCCGCCCTAGTGGATCTGGAGGGCGGCGGGAAATTCCAGATGGAGGCGCTCCCCAGCTGGGCGGAAGGACTGCTGTTGCTGCTGGCCATAGGGGCCGGCATCGCCATCGGCGAAGCGGCCCAGGCGCTGCGGCGCAGTGGCTGGCTGTTGCTAATCGGGGAAATAGTCCTGCTCGGCCTCGGCTTTGGACTGCTATTAAACGGCTATTGGCTGGCAGTGAGCCTGCCCGCCGCCAGCCTGGCGGTGTTAACGGCCGCCGGCTGGTTGCGGCGGGGGGCGGCGAGCCAACTGCAACGGCGCCAAATCGAACGGCTCCTAGGCCAAACCACCTCCCCTGAGGTGGCCGCTGAACTCTGGAAACAACGGGAAACCCTGCTCGAGGAAGGGCGCTTTCCCGGCCGACAACTAGCCGTAACGATCCTTTTCGCCGACATCGTTGGCTTCAGCAAGGTATCTGAACGGCTGCCGCCCACCGACACGCTCCAGTGGGTAAACAGGGGCATGGAACTGTTTGTGCCGCTGATCCATCGCCACGGAGGCATGGTGAACAAATTCACCGGCGATGGCTTCCTGGCGGTATTTGGTGTGCCCGTGGCCCAGGACCCCCGCCAGACCGCCACCAACGCCATAGCCACCGGCCAGGCCCTACAGGGGGCGGTGGCAGAATTAAAGAAAGAACTGCTGGCAGAACAACGGCCGATCCTGCGCTTGCGGGTAGGGATCCACAGCGGCGAGGTGATCACCGGTTCGATGGGCAGCAGCGAACGGATGGAATACGCCGTGATCGGCGATGTGGTCAATGTGAGCGCCCGCTTGGAATCCCTAGAGAAAGAACGGATGGATAGTGATTGTCGGGTACTGGTTTCTGAAACCACCCTTGAGTTGGTGGAAGCCAAGGATTGGCCCCTCAACAACTGGGGGGATTTCCCGCTCAAAGGTCGGGATCAAACCGTCAACGTCTACGAATTAATCGCAAACGAAAATTAGAGCTGCTGACAACGCACCGGCAGCTGCTCCGGCCAATCACCGGGCAGGGGATCTCCCCCCAGCACGGCCCTCAATTCTGCTGTGGGTACGGTGGCGCCACAGCTGGCCGCCAGTCGATCCAGCAGCGGCCCAGCGGGCTGGCCCGGCCGAATCAAACTGAGGGCCGGCGGCGAGGCGGTGGTCACAAAGCCCAAGGGATCACCAGAGGCCCCTGCTGCCCCAGGGCAGAGGAAGGAACTTTCCCAGCGGGTCTCGGAGGCCAGCGGCGGCAGGGTGAGCAAGCGCACCCCAGCGGCCATGGGCTCCAACTGATAGGAGCGCAGCCCCTGCAAATTCAGCAACAGCGGATAGGTTTGGGCCGCAGGGCCCTCCAGCAGGGCAATGCGGGGGGCCTTGCCCTGGGCTACCCCTTGAATGTTTGAGGCGGGCAGCAGATGGGCGATCAAGCGGGAGGTGCACTCACCGCGGGTGCCCCCACCCACCCGGCGGCCCGGAAATTGGCTGGACGACGCCTGTTGGGCCTGGCTGGGAGCGGGGAAGGGCCCCCCACCAACCAGCAAAGCCAGCGCCAAGAGCGCTTGGGGCAACTTCACCATGGAAGGATTCGGGATCAGATGCATATGGCAACCTTTGCACAGGGGGCCGGGTAGCCCTTGTCTCCGCCATCAATCGAAGCTGTGATCTTGCTCACGCTGGGCCTAGAGCAAACAGCGTTTCCGCAGGGGTTCAAGACTGAGCAAACGCAGGCCCCCCCCCTCTTCCTGTAGATAACCGCGCTCCCGCAACTTGCTGAGGGTGCGGGAGGTGGTTTCCCGGGAGAGCCCCGCCAGGGCCGCCAGCTCCCGCTGGGCCAGGGGGGGGATCAGGGCCAACACATCCTGGCCACCGGCGCTGTGGCGGGCCAACTCCGCCAGGGCATTGAGCAACCGGGTGGTGGCATCGGCGGAATGAATCACAAAGCGACGGTTTAGTTCGCGCAGCCGCTTGCTTTCCAGCTGGGCGATCGCCAGGGCCAGGGCCGGTCGGCTGAGCATCAACTGGCGGAATACCCCCCCCGGCAACTTCACCAGGCTGAGCGGAGTGAGCGCCAACACATCGGCGGAACGGGGCTTGTCGTCCAGCAGGGCCAACTCGCCAAACACATCCCCCTTCCCCAATAAAGACAACACCACCTCCTCCCCCTCGGAGCTATGGCAACGCACCTTCGCCAAACCTTCAAGGATCACAAACAGGGTTTCACCCCAGTCGTTCTCCTGCACCAACAACTGATCAGTGGCAATCGCCGTATGCAGCTGCCGTTCCAACAGCCGCTCCAGATCCGGGCGATCCAGGCTCTGAAACAACGGCAGGGCCTGCAGTTGCCCAGGGGAAAGGGGGGATAGGGCCATGTCAGCGGGGCAGCAGGAATAGGCAGGCCAGGGTCCAGAGCAATTTGCAGAACAGATGCAGGCCCTGGTCAGGCAGCAGCTGATACCAGCCGCGACATTTGCCCCAATCAATCAGCATGTGGGCTAGCCATTCCGCCAACCCCAGCAACGGCACCCCCGTGAGCAAGGCCACGATCAAACCATGGATAGCCCCGTGGGCCGTGAGCCAATAGCCCCAGGGCAAGGAATGGCCGGGTCCAGGGCACTTCTCCTGGGCCATGCGGTTGCTCTGCAGGCCAAAGTCGCCAAGGAAATGGCCCATGGCCAACATCAGAAACAGGTCAAACAGTTCCATCGGCCCAGTCATTCCTGGTTTGCATCAGCAAAGTCTGCCGTCAGGATGACTGGCAATACCACCCTTGCCCATGGTTGCCCTCAAGTTCTGGATTGTTGCAGCCCTTGGGATCCTGCTGCTGCTGGGGCTTAACCGCCTCTGCAGCCGCCTGCGCTGGCCCAGCTTCCCCTGGCGCCTGCCCAGCCTGGCCCTGCTGAGCTGGGCGCTGGGCAACGGCATCAACTGGAACGGCGCCAACCACAGCCTGCGCATCGTTGTGGCGATGGCCGACGACCTGCTGCTGACGGTGGCGATCACGCGGCTGCTGATCTGGCTGGTGCTGGAGTTGTTCCCCAGGCTACGGCTACTGCCCAGCACCCCAAAAATCCTGCGGGATCTGCTGTTGGTGCTGGTTAGCGCCCTGGTGGTAGTGGTGCTGTTGCAACAACGGGCCCGGGTGGACCTGCTGGGGCTAGTTACCACCTCAGCGGTGCTGACGGCGATCTTTGGCTTGGCAGCCCAGGAACCACTGAAGGATCTGATCGGCGGCCTCAGCCTGCAGCTGGAGCAGGTGGTAAAGGAAGGCGACTGGATCGAGGTGGAAGGCAATATCGGCCGGGTGATCTCCGTGACCTGGCGCGACACCGAACTGCGTTGTATTGATGGCTCCAAGCTGAATATTCCCAACAACCAGCTCACCGCCAAGGACCTGCGCAACTTCAGTCAATACGGCCCCTATGGCAACCGACTATTTATCGGCCTTGACTACAACCTGCCGCCGGCCCAGGCCAAGTCACTGCTGCTGCAACTGGCCCGCCAGCACCCCCTAGTACTCCATAATCCCGCCCCCGTGGTGCGGATCGCCGCCTTTGATGACAGCTCAATTCGCTATGAATTGCTGGCCTGGCAGGCCGACTATGGCCAGGGGCTGGGCCTGCGCAGCGACCTGCTGGAACAACTCTGGTACCTGCTGCGGCGCCATGGCCAAACGATCCCCTACCCGGTCCAAGACCTGCGGGTGACGGCCATGGTGGAGGCCGCTGCCCTGGTCGATGGCAACGACCAGAACGGCAAAGCAATCGCCCACAGCCAACAACTGGACCTGCTCCAAAAGGTCTCGATCTTTGCCAACCTCGCTGACAATCAACTGGAACAACTAATTGAAGCCAGTCAATGCCATAGCTATGGCCCCGGCGAAGCAGTGGTGAGGGAAGGGGACCAGGGCCAATCCCTGTTTCTGGTTAGCGCTGGCGAAGTGGAGGTGACTAAGCGTTTGGCCACTGGCGGTCAAATCACAATTACCCAACTGCACCGCGGCGAAATCTTCGGCGAGATGACACTCTGCACCGGCGAATGTCGCTCCGCCACGGTGCGCGCCACCTGCGAATCAAAACTGCTGGAGATCAAACGCGAAGCAATGGCGGCCCTGCTGCAGGAGGATCCCAGCCTGCTGGATAGCTTCAGCCAGCTAGTGAGCCAACGCCAAGCGGAAATCAACAATCTGGAATCAGAAGCTGCCTCCGCCCAGCAACAAGACCTGATGGAACGGATGCGCCGTCTGTTTAGCGGCTGGTTGCAGTGAGCCGTTCCGCCAACTGCCGCAGCAGGCCCCGCGAAAAATAACGGGAGCGATGCAGCAGTTCCTCAAAGGATTCGCGCGGCACCTGGAATGCCTTCAGCCCCTCAGGGCCCGCTTTCACAGTGTTATTGCGGGGGTTGCCAGTGATCACACCCATCTCCCCAATCGTTTCACCCGGCCCGAGGATCACCAGTGCCCCAGTCGGGATGCTGACCCGCCCGGAACCGGCCAACACCACCCCCAAGCCATCGCTGATCGCCCCCTCCTGCACCACCACCTCCCCGGGCTGCCAAGCATGGATCTCGCCCTGGCTAGCCACCCAAACCAGGCCCGCCGGCGGTAGATCGGCAAACAAAGGCGACGCCGCCAGGAATGGGAACTCAGCGGTATCAGGGTGGGGTTCCCCCCGGCGCTGGATCTCCAAGAAAGGCGAACTGGCCAGGCCCTGGCGGGGATGCTGCAAGCGGCGGGCGAGGCGCTCGGGGTGCCGCTGCCGCTCCAACATCAGCACCCAACCGGCCGTATCGGGGTCTGGATCTTCCCAGAGCAGGTCAAAGGCCTGCTCGAGGCTGCCCGCCGCCGCCATTTGCTGCGGCAGGGGCGGCAGCGCCGCGGCCGCAAGCCGGGGGTCGAGCAGTTGGGCCAACCCCTGCACCCGCAGTTCCATGGCCAGCAGCAGGGGGCGCAACATGGCATCCCTGCTGGCCTCTTGCTGGAGCAGGGTCAGTAGCGCTGCCTGGGTTTGCCACTCCAGCAACAAATGGTTGAGCCGCTGCTGCTCGAGGTTCCCCTTCGGCCCAAAGCTTTCAAGCATTTCCGCCCAACCTTCCCCACTGAGACCACAGCTGGCACGCAGCTGTTCCAAGCGTTCCGCCAGGGCTGGGCGGAGATTGCTGGGATCAAGCAGATCCATGCCGGCGGTAGCCAACAGGTCATGGATCGCCTCTGCCACCGCCTCCCTACGCAGGTCATCCACCTGGCGTTCGCGGGCATCGAGCCGCAACAGGTTGGGCTGCTCCTGGGCCAGCCAACGCATCGCTTCGTGGTGGTCCTGATCTTCAAGTTGCAGGGTTTGGCGCAGATCCTGCAGTTGCAAAAAGGCGGCAGCCCGTTCCAGACGGCCGGTGCGCAACATGTCGGCCACCACACCCCGGTAGATCTCGCGGGAGCGCTGCAACCCCACCGCCGGCATCGCCTTGGCAAGGGTGAACACCTCCTGGGGGGAGAGTTCTGCGAGCGAACGGCCATCCAGGGCCGCCGCCAACTCCGGCAAATCCTTTAGCTGGCGGCGCAGGCTCTCACTGGTGCTCTCCCGGCGATAGGTGGCCTGGTCTCGATCCCAACTACGAAACAGCCAAATCGCTGAAACGGTGAGCACCAGGGAACGAATTAACTGGCCCCCATGGGGCCCAAAGGCCCCCTGGCTCGGGTCCACAAACCAGAAGAAACTGTTGATCGCCGTAAAGGTGGCGATCAGGCGGGTGTGGAAAGTGGCGAGGCTGGCCGCCTCCCGCCGTCCCTCGCGGAGATAACGCCGTTGCTGCAGCTTGGCCAACGCCCGGAACAGGGCCACAGACAGCCAGGCGGCCAACACCAACGCCAGGGGCACTGCCACCAGGCTGGGCAATGGCAAGAAGGGAAACAATCGATCCAGGGCGCGCCCCGGTAAACCGGCGTCATAGGCCCAGAGCCCCGAACGCAGATAGATGAGGTCGCCGTTTTGGGCTGAGGCACCACCATCCATGCGCTGCATCAGCTCAAAGAAGGCCCACACCAACCCCGGATAGGAATACCAGGCCCAATCAAGACCCCGTTTGCCCGAGAGGTTCTGCCAGAAGGCCCGCTCGGCATCGATATCTAGGCAAGGGGCCTGGCAGGCCACACAGGCGCTCTGTTCCTTACCGCTATCCCCCAAGCTGCGGCACATCGACTGGGTGATTTTTGAATTGGTCCCGAGGTGGGCCGGGCTGCCCAGGGGACCGCGGGGGCCGGTGAGCACCGTCTGCACCGGTGCCATCGGACATACGTACTGGCACCAGGCCTTACCGCCATAGGCCCAGCCCACCAGAAGGGCCGCCGCCAGGGTTACCAGCAGAAACAGGGCCAAGCCCAAGGGGTTGCTGTTTACCACCAACAGGCGTAGACACAGGCCCGCAATTAATAACGACCACTGCAACTGCACGTGGTGGCGACCCAACCAGGAATCCGTGGCCACCTTCACCACCTCGGGCTTGCCCCCCTTACCAAGCCGGGTGCGCTGGCGACCAAGGGCCCGGAACAGCTGGGAGACGAAAGCGAGGGGACAGATGCGGCGCCAAAGCTCATGGCTCAGCAGCACGATCATCAACACACCACTGGGCACCACCACGCCCCAAAACAGGCGATTTCCCGGCTGATGGTGCAACAGGCAATGCAAATTGCCAGCCGAGCATTCCGGCACCAGGTTTTCTGGCATCGAGAGCGGCAGGAGCAGCGAAAGGATGATCAACAACCAGCCAATCAACAGCACCCAGCGCACGAGACGCGCCTGGGACTCAGACCAGCGACTGAAGATCTGCATGAATGCTGCGGCTGATTGGGCATGACCTTAGAAACAGCCCGGAGCTGCCACAAGCAACCGCCGCTCAACGGGCACAGAAACTCACTTGCAGGCTGAGTTGATCGGTGGGGGGCGGCAGTTCGCGCGGATCAAAGGCCGGCGCCGCCGCCATGGCCTTTAGGGCCATGGGTCGGGGTTGGGGTCCGCCCTCCAGCTGCACCTCCAGGGGCCGCAAGCGGCTAAGACCCAAGGCAGCGGCCAGCTCCTGGCCCTGGGCAAGGGCCTCCCGGTAGGCCTGTTTCAGCAACTGTTTGCGGGCGGCGGCATCCCCAGAGGCGGCGGCCTGGGCCTGCACCGGTTGCAACTGCACCCCCGCCAGGCTGCCCAGCTGCACCAAGCCATTGAGCTGCTCTGGTGCCAGCAAGCCACTCAATTGCACTGAGGCCTGGATCCGCCCGGAAGCGTTCCAGCTGCTGGGGGAACTCACCTCCAGCTGCTCCACCGCCAACCCCTGCAGCCCCTGACGCACCGCCCCCAGCCGCTCCTGCAACTGCTGCAGGGCCTGGGCCTGGTCGCGGTCCTCGGCCCGCACCGTAAGGCTGAAATGCAAACGCTCACTGGCCCGCTTCAGGCTGGCATTACCCCGGGCCTGGAGCAGGGTGCCCTCACAGGCAAGCTGCACCTCCGCCTTGCTGGAGCCAGGGCTGCCGCCAAGGGCCAAGCCCAGGCCCACCAGCAAGGCAGTGCCAAGCAGCTGTGTTCTGGTAACCATCAAAAGCCAAAACTGAGACAGCTCAGCTTGGCCAGCCCTAGTTACCGAGCGATGACCGCAGCGCTGCCATTGATGACGAAATCAAGCCCAGCCGCAGCGGCCCAGCTCAAACGCCTTCAAAACGCAGGTTGAGGTTGAGGCGTCCAGGCGCAATCGCCGTGGCCTGGGCCACCAGCACGGCCGTTTTGCCGGCGGGGGTGCCATCAACGCTGGTGCCGCCAGGGGGCTCCAGCACCAGGTTGAAGCCCCAGGGGCCCACCACTGTGTTGATCGAGCGTTCCTTGTATCCCTGGGCGCCCAGCTCCGCCTTGAGCTTGGCCAGCAACTCCTCAGGGGTGGCGGAAAGCTGGCTATTAAGGCTCGCCTGGCCCAGGCCATTGGCGGCAAACAAAGCCGCCGCCGGCTTCGGCAAGGGCAACTTGAGGCCAGCCAGCAAACCAGCGGCCGGGGCAGCCCAGGCCAGGGAGGTTTGCAGGCTGAGGGCGGCGCCAAGAAGTGGCAGGTACCAACGCATTGCAGCAAGGGCAACTGAGCCGTGAGATTAAGCGGATAGGGCCGCCAGCAGTTCCTCTCGGGCGGCGGCCAGGGCCGCTTCGAGGGCGGCTGGATCACGGCCACCGGCTTGGGCCAAGTTGGGGCGACCGCCGCCGCCGCCGCCACAGCGTTTGGCGACGCTGCCCACAAACTTGCCGGCCTGGAGCCCAGCCTTCACCACCGCCGGCCCGAAGGCCGCCACCAGGGCCACCTTGTCGGGTTCTGGAACGCCACCGAGCAGCACGGCGGCGCTGGCGCCGAGCTGTTCCTGGAGCTGCTGGGCTGCGGCCTGCAGACCATCGCCGGCCACCCCATCGAGGCGGGCCACCAACAGCTGGAAAGCTTGGGCTGCAGATCCCACAGTTTGCGCCTGGCTCACCAGGGCGGCCGCCTTGGCCAGGGCCAACTCAGCGCGGGCAGCGGCCAGGGCTTTGCTGGAGGCCTTGAGTTCCTCCTGCAGGGCGGCCACCCGCTCGAGGATTTCGGCGGGCTGCACCTTGAAGCGATCGCTGAGTTGGCGCACCACCGCCTCCCGTTCATTGAGGTAAGGCAACACCGCCGGGCCCGCCACGGCCTCGATGCGGCGGATGCCGGCGGCCACTCCGGCCTCGCTGATGATTTTGAACAGGCCAATCTCAGCGGTGTTGGCCACGTGGGTGCCGCCGCAGAGCTCCATCGACACGCCGGGCACATCCACCACCCGCACCACATCGCCGTACTTCTCGCCAAACATCGCCACAGCCCCGGCGGCCTTGGCCTGCTCGATCGCCAGCTCCTGCACCTCCAGGTCGTGGGCAGCGGCAATCCAGCCGTTGATCAGCGCCTCGATCTGCCCCAGCTCGGCCGGGGTCACGGCGCGGGGGGAATGGAAATCAAAGCGCAGGCGATCAAAATCCACCAGGGAACCGGCCTGGGCGATGGCGGGATCCACCAGCTGCTTAAGGGCCGCCTGCAACAGATGGGTGGCCGTGTGGTTGGCCTGGAGCCGGCGGCGGCAGGCGCGATCCACCTGGGCCTGCACCACATCGCCCACCGCCAAGCGGCCCCGTTCGATATGGCCGCTGTGCACAAACACACTGCGGTTGCGGCTCACCGCCTCGATCACCACGACCACACCACTATCTGCATCAGCCTCGGCAGCAGCACCGCTAAGCAGGCCCCGGTCGCCCACCTGGCCGCCGCCTTCGCCATAGAAGGGGGTGGAATCCAGCATCAACTGCACCTGGTCGCCGGCACTGGCCTGCGGGGCCGGGGCGCCGTTCACCACTAGGGCGAGCACGCAGCTGCGCTGTTCCAGGGCCCCGTAGCCCCGAAAATCAGTGGCCTCCAGCTCCGCGGCCAGCTGCTCAATGGCCCCCTGCAGGGTGAGGTCGATGCTCACCGCCGCCGCCTTGGCCCGCTGGCGTTGGGCCTGCATCGCCGCCTCAAAGCCGGCCAGATCCACCTGGAGGCCATGCTCCTCGGCGATCTCTTCGGTGAGTTCGAGCGGGAAGCCGTAGGTGTCGTAGAGCTCAAAGGCCTGCTCCCCGGAAATCTGCTGGGGCTTACTGGCCAGCACCTCCGCCAATAGCTTCTCGCCCCGCTCCAGGGTTTCGAGGAAGCGGGCTTCTTCCCGGGCCAGCTCGGCGCCGATCGCCTCGCGCCGTTCCAGCAACTGGGGATAGGCCGTAGCCATTAGCTCAATCGAGGCTTCCCCCAGCGCCGTAAGGAAGGGCTTGTCGATGCCCAGGAGCCGTCCATGGCGCACCACCCGCCGCAACAGGCGCCGCAGGATGTAGCCGCGGCCGAGGTTGCTGGCGCTCACGCCGTCGCTGATCAGCATGGTGATGGCGCGGCTGTGGTCGCCGATCACCTTTAGCGACGATTGGCCCTTGGCATCAAGCTGGCGGTAGTCAACGCCGGCCAGGGCCGCCGCCGTTTCAATCAGCGGATAGATCAGATCTGTTTCGTAGTTATTAGGCACCTGTTGCAGGATCTGGGCCATGCGCTCGAGGCCCATGCCGGTGTCGATGTTGCGGTTGGCCAGGGGCGTGAGCTTGCCCTCGGCGTCGCGGTTGTATTGCATAAACACCAGGTTGTAAAACTCGATAAAGCGCGAGTCGTCCTCCAGGTCGATGCCGTCGTCACCCAGCTCAGGCTTGAAGTCGTAGTAGATCTCCGAACAGGGGCCACAGGGGCCGGTGGGGCCCGAGGCCCAGAAGTTATCGGCCTCATCCATGCGGATGATCCGTTTGGGATTTACCCCCACCGTGTGGCGCCAGATCGCCTCGGCCTCATCGTCTTCCCGGAAGACACTCACCACCAGATTCTTTGGATCCAGCCCGAACACTTCAGTGCTCAGTTCCCAAGCCCACTGAATCGCCTGCTCCTTGAAGTAATCAGCGAAGGAGAAGTTGCCGAGCATCTCAAAGAAGGTGTGGTGGCGCGCCGTGCGACCCACGTTCTCAATGTCGTTGGTGCGGATGCACTTCTGGCTGCTGGTGGCCCGGGGGGCTGGCCGCGGGGCCTGGCCCAGAAACACCGGCTTAAACGGCAACATGCCGGCGATGGTGAGCAGCACCGTGGGGTCGTCTGGCACCAGGGAGGCGCTGGCGACGCGCTCGTGGCCCCGGGCCTCAAAAAAGGCGAGGAAGGCTTCGCGGATTTCGGCGCCGCTGCGGGGCTGGGCGGAAGCAACTGCCATGAACCGAAAAACCCAAGCGCCGAAACCCCATGATCCCGCAACGCCCTGCGGGGAGCCCCACCAAGTGGGGATTCATAGTGGGGCAGCCAGGGCGCTGCCGCCCACTGCCGCCACGGCCATGAGCCTGCTGCACGCCGTTTGGCTGCAGACCCCCGCGCAGCCCTGTCTGGTCCTCTGGGCCGACACCTGGCGGGTGGCAAAACCCCAGAAGTTGGAAGGGCTCAGCGCCCCCCGGCCCCATCCCCTCGCCCTAAACAGCGACGACCTAAGCGCCTGGCTCGAGGAGCTGGGGCGACTGCCGGCGGCGCCAGTGGCGGCAGAGCTGCAGTTCTGCCTGAGCCTGCCCAGCCGCAGCAATGGCCTGCCGCTGATGGCGGGTGAAACCCTGCCCAAGCAGCTGGAGTGGTGGCCCTGGCAATTGCAGGGCCTAGCCCTAAATGCCGCCGCCGCCGCCGACTGGCTGGGGCAGTTACCGCTCTCCGGCCAGCACCCAGAACTGGGGGAAGAACTGCTCTGGTGGGCCCACCTGCAGCGTTGGGTGCTGAGCCTGGTGGCCCGGGGTCGCTGGCTACCGGCCGTGCAGCTGGCCCCCCAGGCCCGGGCCCAATGGCAACCGCTGCTGAACCACGAGGAGGACCGCCGCCGCCTCGAGGACCTGGCCCTGCGCCTGCCCCGGGTGGTAACCAGCGGGGCCGGCGACCCGGAAGCAACGCTGGCCTGTCGCCGCCCCGGCGCCCGGCGGCTGGAGGTGGCGGAAATCGTGGCGGCCCTGGTGGATGGCCAGTTGCGCCAAAGCTTCCAGGCGGAGGAGCAGGGGCTAGATCCGCTGCTGGCCGCCTGGCAGCGGGCCCTCGGCCCCGGCGATGGCGGCCTCGAGCTCAGCCCTGAAGACGGGGAACGGCTGGCCACCGCCACCAACCACTGGCGCGAAACCGTCGCCGGCCGGGTGGCACCGGCCCGGGCGGTGCTGGAGCTGGAGGTGCCCCCCAACGACAGTGAGCTCTGGAAGCTGCGCTTTGGCCTGCAGGCGGAGGCCGACCCCAGCCTGCGGCAACCGGCCGCCGCGGTATGGGCCGCCGGCGATGGCGAACTGAGCCTCGGCGCAATCAATGTGCCCCAGCCCGGTGAACTGCTGCTGGAGGGCCTCGGCCGGGCCCTAGGGGCCTTTGAGCCCTTGCAACGGGGCCTGGAGGGGGCCGCCCCGGAAGAAATGGACCTGGCGGCGGCCGAAGCCTTTGTGCTGGTGCGCACCGCCGCCGCCAAGCTGCGCGATGTGGGGGTGGGGGTGGTGCTGCCCGCCAGCCTCAGTGGCGGCCTCGCCAGCCGCCTGGGCCTGGCGATCGAGGCGGAACTACCCAGCAACGCCAAGGGCTTCAGCATCGGCGAAACCCTTGACTTCTCTTGGGAACTAATGATCGGTGGGGTCACCCTCACCCTTAAAGACCTGGAGCGGCTGGCGGGCAAACGCAGCCCCCTGGTGCAACACAAGGGCGCCTGGATCGAACTGCGCCCCGGCGACCTCAAAAACGCCGAAAAATTCTGCGCCGCCGATCCCGCCCTCAGCCTTGATGACGCCCTGCGGCTCACCGCCAGCGACGGCGACACCTTGATGCGCTTGCCGGTGCATCGCTTCCTGGCGGGGCCCCGCTTGCAGGCGGTGCTGGAGCAATACCACCAACAGAAGGCCCCGGATCCGTTGCCGGCTCCAGAGGGTTTCATTGGCCAGCTGCGGCCTTACCAGGAAAGGGGCCTCGGTTGGCTGGCCTTTCTGCATCGCTTTGACCAGGGGGCCTGCCTCGCCGATGACATGGGCCTCGGCAAAACAATCCAGCTGCTGGCCTTCCTGCAACACCTCAAGGCCGAACAGGAATTGAAACGGCCGGTGCTGCTGGTGGCGCCCACCTCGGTGCTCACCAACTGGAAACGGGAGGCGGCCCAATTCACCCCTGAACTGCAGGTGCTGGAGCACTACGGCCCCAAACGGGCAGCCACGGAGGCCGCCCTCAGCAAAGCCCTCAAGGGGGTGGACCTGGTGCTCACCAGCTATGGCCTGCTGCAGCGGGATCGGGAGCTGCTGCTGGGCCACGACTGGCAGGGGCTGGTGATCGATGAGGCCCAGGCGATCAAAAATGCCAGCGCCAAACAAAGCCAGGCGGCCCGGGAGCTGGCCCGGCCCCTGCGCCAGAGCCGCTTCCGCATCGCCCTCACCGGCACCCCGGTGGAAAACCGCGTCAGTGAACTCTGGGCGCTGATGGATTTCCTCAACCCGCGGGTGTTGGGGGAAGAAGACTTCTTCCGCCAGCGCTATCGCCTACCGATCGAACGCTATGGCGACACCGCTTCACTCAAGGACCTCAAGGCCCGGGTGGGGCCCTTCCTGTTGCGGCGGCTTAAAACCGATAAATCAATCATCAGCGACCTACCGGAAAAACTCGAACTAAATGAATGGGTGGGGTTAAGCCCAGAACAAACAAAGCTCTATCGCAAAACCGTTGACGAAACCCTGGAGGCAATCCAGCGGGCACCGCTCGGCAAGAAACATGGCCAGGTGTTGGCGCTCCTCACCAAGCTCAAACAGATCTGCAACCACCCGGCCCTAGCCCTCAAGGAGGAATCCGTGGGGGAAGGCTTTGCCGCCCGCTCCGCCAAGCTGCAACGGCTGGAGGAAATCCTCGAGGAGGTGGTGGAGGCCGGCGACCGCGCCCTGCTGTTTACCCAGTTCGCCGAATGGGGGCATTTGCTCAAGGCCCACCTGCAACAGCGTTGGAAGCAGGAGGTGCCGTTCCTGCATGGGGGCAGCAGCAAAAATGACCGCCAGGCGATGGTGGACCGCTTCCAGGGGGATCCCCGCGGGCCGCAGCTGTTCCTGCTGTCGCTGAAGGCCGGTGGGGTGGGGCTAAACCTCACCAGGGCCAGCCATGTGTTCCACATCGACCGCTGGTGGAACCCCGCCGTGGAAAACCAGGCCACCGACCGCGCCTATCGGATCGGCCAAACCAAACGGGTGCTGGTGCATAAGTTCATCACCACCGGTTCGGTGGAAGAAAAGATCGACAAGATGATCCGCGACAAGGCAAAACTTGCCGCCGAGATCGTCGGCAGTGGCGAGGAATGGCTGGGGGGCCTGGAGATCAGCCAGCTGCGGGAACTGGTGAGCCTCAGCGAGGCCTGAGCGGCAAGCCAGGGGCCAGACTGGGCCCCTTGGGCAATGCCCCCATGACCAGTTCGACCACCACCCTCAGTAAGGAAGGCCTCGGCCAGCAGCCCTGGTGGGTGGCCGAGTGGATGGAACTGATCAATTCATACCGCTACAAGAAGCGGCTGGAACGGGCCTGGATCTATGCCCGGGAGGGCAATGTGCTCTCGATCCGTTTTGAAGGGCGCCGGGTGCAGGCCCGGGTGCAGGGCACCGAAGCGGAGCCCTACAAGGTGAAGCTCTGGCTTGATGTGCTCACCGATGAGGACTGGGAGTTCGTGCTGGAGGCCCTCACCCAAAAGGCCCGTTGGACCTGTCAACTGCTGGCCGGGATCATGCCCGATGACATCGAACGCGCCTTTGCGGTGAGTGGTAAACGGCTGTTCCCGTTCAAATTGCAGGAGGTGCGCAGCGAATGCAGTTGCCCCGATAAGGCCAACCCCTGCAAACACATCAGCGCCGTTTATTACCTGATGGGTGATCGCTTCAGCGAAGACCCCTTTGTGTTGTTTCAACTGCGGGGCCGTAGCCGTAGCCAACTGCTTAGCGACCTGGCCGAACGGCGCCGCCAACACCTGGCAGACGAGCGCGCCGCCCTGGGGATGCCCCCCCCGGCCAGCCCCGCCGCCGTCCCCCGCCCCGACCCGCTCAGCTGGTGGGCCTACACCGCCCCCCTCGACCCCGACCTGGTGGTGATCACCCCAGCCATGGCCGGCAGCACGGGGCTGGATGAGGCGGGCGACCTACCCCTAGCCGTGGAACCCCGCTTCCCCGAAGCCAACCAACTGTTCCTGGAACGCCTACGCCAGCAGGGCAGCTTGATGGGCCAGCTGGCCATGGCCAAGGCGATGGGGGCCGGTGCCGGGCCATGAGTCCAGCGGCAGCAAACAACGATCCCCCCTGGCTCAGCCCGCAGCTGCTGGGGCTCACCAGCCTGCTGCTGGATTCCCACCAACGGCTCTATGGCCAGCCGCTGCTGCGGGCCCAGGGCAGTCGCCTAGCGGCCCAGGAACTGTTTGTGCTCGACCGGGTGGTGCTTTGTCACGACGGCGCCGCTGACCCCCGCTTCATCTATGCGAACCGGGCGGCATTACAGCTGTTCAAGCGCAATTGGCAGGAAATGGTGGGCCTGCCCTCGCGGCTCAGTGCCCGGCAGCAAAATCACCTTGATCGCCGCCAGGCCCTCGAAAAAGCGCGGCGCCAGGAGGCATTGGAGGGCTACGGCGGTGAACGGGTAGATAGCCAGGGCCGCCGCTTCCAAATCCGCAACGCCCGGCTCTGGAGCCTGCTGGATGAGGAACGCCATTACCGCGGCCAGGCCGCCTGTTTCGGCAATTGGTGGTGGGAACCGTAATGGGTGGGGAGGGCCGCACCCCAAGGGCCGGTTCCCCCCCTGCCCTGCCCAAAGAAAGCGGGAAACACTTAGGTCACGCCAGCGGGGTCATACCCCTGGCAATCAACCCCGTGAGGACCCGAAAATGCTCACCCTTCGCAATGCCCCCTTCGAACTGTTTGAGAAGCTGGAGCAACAGCTATCCCACGCCGAACGGGTGCCCGCCGCCGAAGTGCGTGAAACCGATTCCGCATACACGATCAGCCTGGAACTGCCAGGGGTGGAGCGCACCTCCATCGATGTGAAAGCCACCGAGCGCAGCCTGGTGATCAGCGCCGAACGCAAGGCCCCAGAAGCGCCCACCGCAGCCACCGGCGACCCAGGCCAGGCCCAACCGCTAATCAGTGAGTTTCGCTATGGCACCTGGAGCCGCAGCTTCCGCTTCCCCCGCGGCATCCACCGCGATGGCCTCAAGGCCCATTACCGCGATGGTGTGCTTCAAGTAACCGCCCCTAAGGCGGAAGGCGCCGGCGCCGTAACGGTGACCGTGGGCGACTGACCAAGGGCTAAAAACCCGAGGTTTCGCAGCAAACAGCCGGGGGTCCCTGCAACAGGCGAGACTCAAGCTGACATCCATGCATGGTCTTCGGATGGAACTGGTTCGCGTACGCACCACCACGGCCCCTGGCTTGGGCCTCTGGCTCAACACCCTGCGCAAGGGCCTCGGCAACCTCGGCCACCGGGTTGAAATCATTGATAACGGTCCGGTTTATGTGGCCCTGCGGGCCAGCCACCCCGACATCGAGGGGCTCCTCTGTGTAGACGCCACCCTGCAGGCAGACCGGGACCAGGGGGGCCTGGAACTGCTCACCCGCCTGCGCTGGCATGGGCAACAGGGCAGCGATGAAACCCTGGTGCAGATGCGCAACAAGATCTCGGGCCTGATTGCCAACGGCCCTGGCCTCAGCCTGCGGGTCGCCTAGGCCCTTGCTGCTATCCCTAGGCTGATCACCCGCCGCCCCGATCCAAATGGAGCCCAGGCTGTCGCTACAGCTGGCTGAGATCGCTGCTGATACCACCACCCTGCGGTCCCTCGACTGGGATCGCAGCCGTTTTGACATCGAATTCGGCCTGCGCAACGGCACCACCTACAACGCTTTTTTGGTGCGCGGTGAACGCACGGCCCTGGTGGACAGCAGCCACGCCAAGTTCCGCAGCAGCTGGATTCCCCAGCTGCAGGAACTAATCGATCCCCGCCAAATCGATCAGCTGATCGTTTCCCACACCGAACCCGACCATTCGGGCCTGGTGGCAGACCTGCTGGAACTGAACCCCGAGCTGGAGATCATCGCCTCGAAGGTGGCGATCAGCTACCTGGAAAACCAGGTGCACCGCCCCTTCCGGCGGCGGGCGGTGAAAAGCGGTGATGAACTCGACCTAGGGGTGAACCCCAGCAGTGGTGTGCAGCACCGCTTTGAATTCCTCAGTGCCCCAAACCTGCACTGGCCAGACACGATCTTTAGTTACGACCACGGCACCGGTGCGCTTTACACCTGTGATGCCTTTGGGATGCATTACTGCAGCGACGATGTTTTCGACCGCGATCCAGGCGCCCTCGCCCCGGATTTTCGCTACTACTACGACTGCCTGATGGGCCCCAATGCCCGCAGTGTGCTGCAGGCGCTCAAGCGCGTGGAGGCGTTACCGGAACTGAAGCTGATCGCCACCGGCCACGGGCCGCTGCTGCGGGATCACCTCAACCTTTGGGTGGGCGACTACGGCGACTGGAGTCGGGAGCGCAGCAAAGGGGACCGCTATGGGGCAGTGGTTTACGTGAGCCAATACGGTTTCTGTGATCGCCTCAGCCAGGCCATCGCCCGGGGGATCAGCAAAACCGATCTGCCGGTGCAAATGGTCGACCTGCGCGGCACCGACCCCCAGGAGCTATCGGCCTTGATCGGAGAAGCCAGCGCCGTGGTGCTGCCCACCCCCCCGGCCAACCCCGATGCCGAGCTGCAGAAAAATTGGGGCACCCTGCTGGCGGCCCTCAATGCCAAACAACCGGTGGGGCTTTACGACGCCTACGGCGGCAACGACGAACCAATCGATGCGGTGGCCAGCCAACTGCGCAACCTGGGCCATGCCGAAGCCTTTGCCCCCCTGCGCATCCGCAGCGTCCCCGATGCCGCCGCCTATCAGCTCTGCGAAGAGGCCGGCACCGACCTGGGCCAACTGCTGATGCGTGACCGGGCGATTGCGGCGATGAAGGCCCTGGATGCCAACCTCGACAAGGCCCTGGGCCGGCTCAGTGGCGGCCTCTATGTGGTTACCGCCCGCCAGGGGGAAGGGGAAAGCAGCCGCAGCGGCGCCATGGTGGCCAGCTGGGTGAGCCAGGCCAGCTTTGACCCCCCCGGCCTCAGCGTGGCCGTGGCCAAGGACCGGGCGATTGAAGCGCTGATGCAGGTGGGTGACTGTTTTGTGCTCAACGTGCTGGCGGAACAGAACCACCAGACGCTGCTGCGCCATTTCCTCAAACGTTTCCCCCCCGGCGCCGACCGTTTCAGCGGCGTTGCCACCCTCGATACGGTGGCCAGCGGCGGGCCGGTGCTGGTGGATGCCCTCGCCTTCCTCGACTGCCGCGTTCAACAACGGCTGGAATGTGCCGACCACTGGCTGATCTATGCCCTAGTGGAAAACGGCAACGTGGCCGACAACGACGCCCTCACCGCCGCCCACCACCGCAAGGTAGGCAACCACTACTAATGACCAGCACCCCCCCCGCCCCCAGCAGCGACGACCGTTCGATGCTGGCCCTGCCCCTGGACAGTGGCCTCACCTGCCTGCGGGGCCTTAGCCCCCGGCGGCTGCGTTTTGAGGTGGAATATGGCCTCGAGCGCGGCACCTGCCACAACAGCTTCCTGTTTGCCGGCAGCCCGGCGGTGCTGGTGCATCCCCCGGGGGAAGCCTTCGCCGCCCCCTTCCTGGAGGCCCTGCAACAGCTGGTGCCCCAAGACCAGGCGCTGCGGGTGGTGCTGGGCGATGTGAACCCCAACCGGGTGGCGCTGCTGCAACGGCTGCTGGCCGGCTGGCCCCAGCTGCAGCTGGTGGCCTCCAACGCCGGCGCCAAGCTGCTGCAGGAGCTCTGGGGCCGGCGTAAACCCAGCCCCACCCCGGAAGCCGAAACCAGCCCAATCCCGGCCCTGCCGCCGCTGCAGGTGGTTAAGACCGAAGAGCTGCTGCCCTTGGCCACCGGTCGCTTTTTGCGGCTGCTGCCGGTGCCCACCCCCCGCTGGCCCGGGGGCCTGGTGGCCTTTGACGACCAGAGCGGCCTGCTGATGAGTGGCCGCTTTTTTGCCGCCCATCTCTGCACCAACAGCTACGCCGAAAGCCACCGCAGCGCCACGGAGGAAGACCGCAGGTATTACTACGACTGCTTGATGGCGCCGATGGCCAACCAGGTGGAGGCGGTGGTGGATCGCCTTGAGGAATTGCCGATCCGCAACATCGCCCCGGGCCATGGGCCGGCGATCAGCGAAAGCTGGCGCAGTTTGCTGAGTGATTACCGCCGTTGGGGGGAAGGCCAACAGAAGGCCAGCCTGGCGGTAACGCTGCTCTATGCCAGCGCCTACGGCAACACCGCCGCCATCGCCGATGCCATCGCCCAGGGGATTGCCCGGGCCGGGGTGCGGGTAAACAGCCTCAACTGCGAATTCAGCAGCAACGAAACCCTGCTGGAGGCGATTCGCCACTGTGATGCCGTGCTGATCGGCTCCCCCACCCTCGGCGGCCATGCCCCCACCCCGATCGTTTCGGCCCTGGGCAGCCTGCTGGCCGCCGGGGACCGCCAGAAACCGGTGGGGGTATTTGGCAGCTTCGGCTGGAGCGGCGAGGCCCTCGATCTATTGGAGGGAAAACTTACGGATGGCGGTTTCACGATGGCCTTTGCGCCGATTCGGGTGAAATTCAGCCCCGATGCCCCCACCCTGAAACGCTGCGAAGAAACCGGCACCGCCCTGGCGCGTCAACTGCAACAACAGCAACAACGCCAGCAGAAACGCAGTGGTGGCGGCCTCAATGAAAGCCGCAGTGATCCAGCGGTGCTCGCCCTCGGCCGGGTGATCGGCTCCCTCTGTGTGCTCACGGCCCGCAAGGGCTCCGGGGAGAACGCCCTCAGCGGCGCCATGGTGGCCAGCTGGGTGAGCCAGGCCAGTTTCCAGCCGCCGGGCTTCTCCGTGGCCGTGGCCCGGGACCGGGCGGTGGAGGCGCTGCTGCATGGGGGCGATTGCTTTGCGCTCAACGTGCTGGCCGCCGGCAAGGAACTCGGGCCGATGAAGCAATTCCTGCAGCGCTTCCCCCCCGGCAGCGACCGCTTTGCCGGCCTCGAGCTTGAGCTGAGCCCCGGCGGCCAACCGCTGCTGCCCGACGCCCTGGCCTGGCTGGAGGCCACGGTGGTGCAACGGATGGAGTGCGGTGACCACTGGCTGATCTATGCCCAGGTGAATGCCGGTGGCCTCTGGGATGAGTCCGGCCAAACGGCGGTGCACCATCGCCGCAGTGGCGCCTTCTACTGAGGGAGATCTTGGCCAGATCCACTCCATTTGTTGCAATTTGCTTGGAGGTTGCTCAAATAGTTTGTTGTTCTTGGGGTTAGCCAGTGCAGCCAAGCGATCTGGGCACTAATCCAAAGCGAACGGCACTGCTGAAGCAAACGGCACTACTGAAGCAAACGGCACTGCTAAAGCAAACGGCACTGCTAAAGCAAGCTGGCCTGCCAAAGCAAAAACCCCTGCGCTATCGAGGCTTTGTGCTTCTAGCCCAAGACGATCTGAGCTGGCTGGTGCGGCCGGAACGCAGCCCGATGAGCGTGCTGCCCTTCCGGGCCCCGGCCTGTTCAATCGCCGATGTGCAAGCCCTGGTGGATTGGCGCCTGGCCAAGCTCGGCGCCAATCAGCTGCTTAGCGCCTAAGCCGCCTGGGGCGGAGGGGTGGGCTCCCAGCAGTGCAGGGGCAGCACCAAAGTGGCCCAGGTGGCCTGGCGTTGGGGGCGGGCCCGGCGCGATTGCCGCACGCCAAAGGGCACGCGCACCACATTGGTGCCGGCCACATTCACTGTTTCGCCCCGGTCCAAGAGGTGCTGGAACGGTAATTGCGGCCCTGTTCCCTGGCTGTCGTTGGTACCCATGGTCCCCTTAAGCAGCGGTGACAAGGAAGGCACGAGCCCCTCCACCGCAGTTGCAACAGATAATGACTGAAAGGCAAGGGCTAAATCAAGGAGAAAATCTTAAATTTTCAGCGTTTAGGTAAAAAAGCCTGGTATTTAGCCCGCCAGGCGTTCCTATCCTTTCTCCGCTACCGCGCAACTGCACACCAGGTGGCGGTCCCCATAGGCATTGTCGATGCGGGCCACCGCCGGCCAGAGCTTGTTTTGCCTGAGGCCCTCCACCGGGAATGCCGCCTGCTGGCGGCTGTAGGGGTGCCCCCAGTGCTCCGCCGTTAGCGCCGCCAGGGTGTGGGGGGCCTGACGCAGCGGGTTATCGCTGGCGTCGGCCGTCCCCGCCTCAATCGCCGCCACCTCCGCCCGGATCGCCCGCATCGCTGCCACAAAGCGATCCAGCTCCGCCAGGGATTCACTCTCGGTGGGTTCCACCATCACCGTGCCCGCCACGGGCCAGCTCACGGTGGGGGCATGGAAGCCATAGTCCATCAGGCGTTTGGCCAGGTCTTCCACCTCAATGCCCGCCGAGCGCTTCAGGGGCCGTAGATCAAGGATGCATTCATGGGCCACCCGACCCTGGACAGCGCCTCGGCCCTTGGCACCGCGGTAAAGCACCGGATAGGAGGAATCCAGCTGTTCGGCCAGGTAATTGGCGGCCAGCAACGCCACCGCCGTGGCCTGGCGCAGCCCAGCGCCCCCCATCAGCCTGATATACATCCAACTGATCGGCAGGATGCTGGCGCTGCCCCAGGGGGCCGCAGACACCGCACCGATCCCCTGGTCGCCGCCACAGCTCACCAAGGGATGGCCGGGCAAGAACGGGGCCAGGTGGGCCGCCACTGCAATCGGCCCCACGCCGGGGCCGCCGCCCCCATGGGGGATACAGAAGGTTTTGTGCAGGTTGAGGTGGCACACATCGGCGCCGAAATCGGCGGGGCGGCACACCCCCACCTGGGCATTGAGATTGGCGCCATCTAGATACACCTGCCCCCCATGGCGATGGATCAGGGCACAGATCTCGCCGATGCCGGCCTCAAACACCCCATGGGTGGAGGGGTAGGTAACCATCAAGGCCGCCAGCTGGTCGCTGTGGGCCTCCGCCTTGGCGGCCAGGTCTGCCCGGTCGATGTTGCCCTCGCTGTCGCACTGCACCGCCACCACCTCCAGGCCGGCCAGCACCGCACTGGCGGGGTTGGTGCCATGGGCGCTGCTGGGGATCAGGCAAACGCGGCGCTGGCCCTGGCCGCGGCTGCGTTGCCAGGCGCGGATCACCAGCAGCCCAGCGAATTCCCCCTGGGAGCCGGCATTGGGCTGCAGGGAAACGGCAGCGAATCCGGTGATCGCCGCCAGCCAGCCCTCCAATTCCGTGGTCAGTTGGCGGTAACCACGGGTTTGGGCCGCCGGGGCAAAGGGATGCACCCGGCTAAAGGCCGCCCAGCTCACCGGCTGCAGTTCAGCGGCGCCATTCAGCTTCATGGTGCAGCTGCCCAGCGGGATCATGCCGTGCACCAGGGAGAAGTCTTTGCTGGCCAGCCGCTGGATGTAGCGCAGCAGCTCGGTTTCGCTGCGGTAGCGCTGGAACACCTCCTGGGTTAGCCAGGGGCCCTGGCGCCGACCAATGGCCCCCACGCCAGCGGCTGGGGCTAGGGCCTGGAGCAGCTCCGCCAAAGCCGGCGCCGGCTGGCCCTTGGCCGCAGCAAAAAATTCCAACAGCTGGGCTAGCTCAGCCTCGTCAGTGCAACTGTCGAGGCTGATCCCCAGGCCCGTGGCCAGGGGCAAAAGGTTGAAGCCCGCCGCCTCTGCCCTCTCCAGCCAGGGGCCCGGCTCCGGCAGCTGGAGCCGCAGGGTGTCAAAGGCCGGCTCCGCCTCCAGCCCGTAGCCAAGCTGGCGCAAGCCCAGGGCCAGGGCGGCCGTGAGCCGCTGCAGCTGCTCCGCCTGGGCAGTGAGGCCCTCGGGGCCGTGGTGCACCGCATAGAAACCAGCCAGCACCGCCAACAGCACCTGGGCCGTGCAGATGTTGCTGGTGGCCTTTTCGCGGCGGATGTGCTGCTCGCGGGTCTGCAGGGCCAGGCGCAGGGCCGGCTGGCCTTCCGCATCCTTAGAAACCCCCACCAAGCGGCCAGGAATCTGACGCCGATGGGCCTCAGTGGTGGCAAAAAAGGCGGCGTGGGGTCCACCGAAACCGAGGGGCAGCCCGAAACGCTGAATACTGCCCACGGCAATCTCCACCCCCAGCTCGGCCACCGGCCGCATCAACACCTGGGCGAGGGGGTCCACACAGGCGATCACCAGCACCCCCGCCGCCTTAGCCCGGGCGATCACCGCCGCGGGATCGGGGCAGGTGCCACTGGCGCCAGGCAGCTGTAACAACAAACCAAAACTGGCTTCGCTGAACTGCATCGCCTCGGGGGCCTCCTGCAGCAGCTCGATGCCGAGCGGTTCCGCCCGGGTTTGGAGCACCGCCAGGGTTTGGGGGAAGAGGTCGGCCTGCACATGGAAACGCCGGGCGCCGCTGGCCCCCCTAACGCTGCGGGCCAGGGCCATGGCTTCGGCAGCGGCCGTGCCCTCATCCAGCAGGGAGGCATTGGCGATCGGCAGGCCGGTGAGCTCAGTGATCAGCGTTTGAAAATTGAGCAGGGCCTCCAGGCGCCCCTGGGCAATTTCCGCCTGGTAGGGGGTGTAGGCGGTGTACCAGGACGGGTTTTCAAACACATGGCGCTGCAGTAGCGCCGGGGTCACACAGTCGTAATAACCAAGGCCGATCAGGCTGCGGCACGGCTGGTTGGCCGCCGCCCGTTCGGCCAATTCCGCCAGGGCCTGCCGTTCATCGCAACCCTCGGGCAAACCGGCCAGGGCCGCCGCCGCCGGCAGCAGGATCTCCGCCGGCACACATTGGCCGAGCAATTCCTCCAGGTTTTTGCAACCCAGCCGCTCCAACATCAAGGCCTGGTCCGCCGGCGATGGGCCCAGGTGGCGCGGTAAAAAAGGGCTTAAGGGGGCCTCCGGGCGGGCGCTTGGCATAGCAACCATCAAGCGGCCCCTTCCAGTTTGGTGGTGTAGCTGGCCGCATCAATCAGATCGTCAAATTGGCTGGGCTCACTGGCAGTTATCTCCAGCAACCAACCGGCGCCATAGGGGTCGTGTTGCAGCAGTTCCGGTTGATCGATCACCGCCTGGTTAACGGCCAGCACCGTGCCAGACAACGGTGCATAGATCTCCTCCACTGCCTTCACCGATTCCACGGTGCCAAAGCGATTGCCCCGTTCCAGCTGCTCGCCCACCGCCGGCAATTCCACAAAAACGATGTCGCCCAGCTGATCCACGGCAAAGGCACTGAGGCCGAGCCGCATCCCGGCAGTGCCGGGGCCGGCGTATTCATGGCTATCGGCGTACCGCAGCTCAGCCGGAAAGGAGAGGGCCATCAGGGGGAATTAGGGGTGGGTTAAAGAGCTGGCTGGAAAGCGGCGTAAGTATGTCTGAAAAATGCTCAACTGGCCGCATCCAAACGGCTGAGGGCGGCCGCCAGGGCGAGGGCGGCGTGGCTGCGGTGGGTGCCCCCCTGGCTGAAAAGCACATAGGGCTCCCGCAGGGGTCCATCGGCCGACAACTCACTGGTGCTGCCATCAATGAAGGTGCCGCCAGCCATCACCAACTCACTGGCGTAACCAGGCATCGGCGCCGGCACCGGATCCACATAGCCACCCACCGGCGAACAGGCCTGGAAAGCCCGACACACCTCCTGCAGGGCCCGGGGTTCACCAAAACGCACCGCCTGGATCAGATCGGTGCGTTCAGCCCCCGGTAGCGGTTGCACCGCCAACCCCCGGTCGGCAAACACCTGGGCCACCAGGTCTGCACAGATCAGCGACTCCGCCACCATCTGGGGCGCCAAAAACAGGCCCTGGAAGAGCAGGCGATGCAGGTCAAAGCCACTGCCCCCCTCCGAACCAATGCCCGGGGCCGTGAGCCGACAGCAGGCCTGCTCCACCAGCTCAGCCTTACCGGCCACGTAGCCGCCGCTGGGGGCGATCGTGCCGCCAAGGTTTTTGATCAAAGAGCCGGCGATCAGATCCGCCCCCACCTGGGGGGGTTCCAAAGCCTCCACTAACTCGCCATAGCAGTTGTCCACAAACACCAAACATTCGGGCTGCAGGGCTTTAACCCGTTCGCAGAGGCGGCCGATGCTGGCCACTGGCAGCGAGGGCCGCCAGCTGTAACCGCAACTGCGCTGGATCAACACCATCCGGGTGGGCGGGGCCAGGGCAGCGGCAAGGCCCGCCTCATCCACGGCCCCTGCGGCCGTGAGCGGCAGTTCGGCGTAGTTGATCCCGAATTCCGCCAGGGAACCCTGGCCCTGGCCGCGCAGGCCGATCACCTCCTCAAGGGTGTCGTAGGGACGGCCGGTGAGCGAAAGCAGCCGATCGCCGGGGCGCAGCACCCCAAACAGGGCCGCGGCGATCGCATGGGTGCCACTAACGAATTGCAGCCGCACCGCCGCCTTTTCCGCCCCCAGCACCCGGGCAAAGACGCGGTCAAGGGTGTCGCGGCCGAGGTCGTTGTGGCCGTAGCCACTCACCGAGGCGAAATGGTGGGTGCCGAGCCGTTCCGCTTGGAACGCCGCCAACACCTTGGCCAGCTGGGGTTGCACGGCGGCGGTGCGGCGGGCGTCACTGGCCAGCAGCCGCTGCTGGGCTGCCGCCACGGCCCCCCAGGCGGCGTCGGTGGCCAGGGGCCAGGCCGGGGGCTGAATCGCTAGCACCACAACAGGGCAAGGCTCCCCAGCCTCCCCCAGCACGGATTCCGGTGGGGTCCCCTTGGCCAACTGGATCTAGCTGAATCACCTGCAGCTTCTTGCCGGTGGGAGCTTCTTGCCGGTGGGAGCTCCTGGCTGGCGGCATCCCTTAACTGGTGACGATGGATCGATGCCATAGGCGTTTTACCAAGCGCCGATCGATACCAAGGGCGTTTTACTAAGCACTGATCGATGCCGAGCTGGCCGCAAAAGCACAAAAGAAAACGCCGGGGCGAGCCCCAACAGCTCCGCCGCTAGGCGGCCTTGCGCAACTGCTCCAACAGCTGATCGGCACTGGGGAGCCCTGCCGGGGAGAGCCCCACCGCCACCAGGGTCCGCTGCAGATCGGGCAATTCCGCATCCAGCTCGGCGGCGCTGTAGTCGCGCAGACCGGCCATCACCGCGGCGAAGCGCTCCCGCCGCTGGCGTTTCTCCACCCCATAGGCCGCCATCACGGTGTCGCGGCATTGGCGCCAGGGGCGCCCCGCCGCCAACAGTTCCGCCAGGGCAGCACTCAACACCGGGGCCTCCTGCTCACTGATGCGCAGGTCAAAACCCGGAGGCACCGCCCGCAAGCCCACAAAGATCTCCAGCAGCTCCCCCGCCCCAAGCACGCTGCCTTCGGGCCCCACCAGGGCTACGGCCGACTGGTTTAGGGCCGCCAACAGCTCCGGATCAGCGGCAAGGGCGGCGGCCGCCTGGGGGGAAAGCTGTTGGCCCGCCTGGGCGGCGGCCAGCCAGCGGTTGCAGCCGCCCAGGGCGAGAAACACCTCTGGGCCGGGGGAGGCAAGCTTGCGGTTGCGCAGGTTGGAGAGCTGGGAACTGTGGAGTCGTCCCAGGTCTAGGCGCTCCGCCAGGGAGGGCAAAACCCTGTGGGACCAGCCATTGCGCTCATGCCAGGCGCGCACCAAAGCGGCAAAGGCCCCATGGCCGGCCTCCAGCTGCTCCCGATAGCCCACGCGTGATCAAAATTCGTATTGCCCGCATTTTAATCATTATTCACTCTCCACAGGACCTCGGAGCGCGCCCAGATCCACCCCCTTGCCTAATCCGAATCCGTATTGCTAGGATTCCTGCATCGAAACCTATTCGTCTCGAATGACCGCTTCCCTGGGTCGGCTTCCCATCGCCGCCATCACTCCCCCCCGGCGTTCCGCCACCCTGCGCCATCCGCGTAAGGGCGAAGCCGAGGGCACCATCCCCAAGGGGGCCCGCTGGGGCACCCTTGGCTTCATGGTGGCGATCCACGTGCTGGCCATTGTCGCCCTACTGCCCCAATTCTGGAGCCCCACCGCCGTAGCAACCCTGCTGGTGCTCTATTGGGTCACCGCCTGCCTGGGCGTAACCATCGGCTACCACCGCCTGCTGAGCCACCGCGCCTTCCGGGTACCCCAATGGCTGGAACGCTTCTTCGCCACCTGTGGGGCGATCAGCTGTCAACACGGCCCGATCGACTGGGCCGGCCTGCACCGCCACCACCACAAGTTCTCCGACACCGACGCCGATCACCACAACAGCCACCGCGGCTTCTGGTGGAGCCACATGGGCTGGATGTTTGAAGAAATCCCCGCCATGGCCTCCGTACCCCGGCTCACCGGTGACTTGGCCCGCGACCCCTACTACCGCTGGCTGAACAAGTACTTCCTGCTGCTGCAACTGCCCCTGGCGGGCCTGCTCTTCTGGATCGGCACCGTGACCGGTGCCGGCGGCTGGGCCCTGGTGCTCTGGGGCATCCCCCTACGCCTGGTGCTCGTGTATCACATCACCTGGCTGGTGAATTCCGCCACCCATTGCTGGGGCAAGGTTGTGTACCCCAGTGGCGACGCCTCCCGCAACAACCGCTGGGTGGCCGCCCTCACCTTCGGCGAAGGCTGGCACAACAACCACCACGCCTTCCCCCATTCCGCCAAGCACGGCCTGCAAGCCGGTCAGATCGACCTCACCTGGCAGCACATCCGGCTGATGCATGCCCTGGGCCTAGCCACCCAGGTGCGCCTACCGGTAGGCCAGAGGCACCCCGCCCGCTAAGCTCAATGGTTGGCCTTCTCGGCAGCACTCAGGAATCCAGTCCCCATGGCTAAGCGCGTACAAGTAGTCCTTAACGAAGACGTTCTGAGCCTCGGCAAGAGCGGTGATCTGGTGGAGGTGGCCCCGGGCTACGCCCGCAACTTCCTCCTCCCCACCGGCAAGGGCCTAAGCGTGACCCCTGCGGTGCTGCGCCAAGTGGAACACCGCCGGGCCAAGGAGGCCGAACGCCAGGCCGCCCTCAAGGCCGCCGCCGTGGCCTTCCGCACCGCCCTCGACACCATCGGTCGCTTCACAATCAAGAAGCAAACCGGTGGTGACGACGTGCTGTTCGGCACCGTTACCAACGTGGACGTGGCCGAAGCGATCGAAGCCGCCACCAAGCAGCCCGTCGACAAGCGCGATATCACCGTGCCCGAAGTGCACCGCACCGGCAGTTACAAGGTGCAAGTGAAGCTCCACCCTGAGGTGGTTGCCGAAATCAACGTGGAAGTGGTTAGCCACTGAGCAACAAAGGCGCCACGATGGGGGGCTACTGCCCAGTTAATCGCCCATGGTGACTGTCCCGCTGAGCGGCCCAGAACGGGAACGGCCCCGCCGGGACAGCGCTGACCTGTTCGAGGCAACCCCCGATCAGCTGCCCCCCCAGAACCTGGAGGCGGAGGAGGTGGTGCTCGGCGGCATCCTGCTGGACCCAGACGCCATCGGTCGGGTGGCAGATCTGCTGCAGCCGGAGGCCTTCTACCTGGGGGCCCACCGCGATATCTATCGCACCGCCCTGATGCTGCACAGCCAGGGCAAACCCACAGACCTCACCGCCATGGGCGCCTGGCTGGCGGACACCGGCCAGCTCGAGAAGGTGGGGGGCACCAGACGGCTCAGTGAGCTGGTGGAACGCACCCTCAGCACCGCCTCGATTGATGAGGTGGCCAAGCTGGTGATGGATAAGTACCTGCGGCGGCAGCTGATCCGCTCAGGGAACCATGTAATCCGGCTGGGCTTTGACCAAAGCAAGCCCATGGACGTGGTGCTGGATGAGGCGGAACAGGAAATCTTCGCCATCAGCCAGGCCAGACCCAGCGGTGGGCTGATCCCCACCGCTGAAATTCTCACCAGCACCTTCAACGAGATCGAAAGCCGCTCGCTCGGCACCGCCGTGGCCGGCATCCCGGTGAATTTCTACGACCTCGATGCGATCACCCAGGGGCTGCAACGCAGTGATCTGATCATCGTTGCCGGCCGGCCGGCCATGGGCAAAACCTCGATTGTGTTGAACATCGCCAAGAACGTGGCCCAGATCCACAAGCTGCCCGTTTGCGTGTTCAGCCTAGAAATGAGCAAGGAACAGCTCACCTATCGGCTGTTGTCGATGGAGGTGGGCATCGAAAGTGGTCGGCTGCGCACCGGTCGCCTGCAGCAGGAGGAATGGCCATTGCTTGGCCAGGGCATCAATAGCCTCGGCCAGTTGCCGCTCTTCCTAGACGACAAACCCAATTCCGGCGTTTTGGAGATGCGCTCCCTCTGCCGGCGGCTGATGGCGGAACAGGGCAAGGAGCTGGGGCTGATCGTGATCGACTACCTGCAGTTGATGGAGGGCTCCACCCCTGACAACCGGGTGCAGGAGCTGTCGCGCATCACCCGGGGCCTGAAGGGCATGGCCCGGGAACTAAACGTGCCGGTGATTGCCCTCTCCCAGCTGAGCCGTGGGGTGGAATCCCGCACCAACAAACGGCCAATGCTCAGTGACCTGCGTGAATCAGGCTCGATCGAACAGGACGCCGACCTGGTGCTGATGATCTACCGCGACGAGTATTACAACCCCGACACCCCCGACCGCGGCATCACCGAAGTGATCGTGACCAAACACCGCAACGGCCCAGTGGGCACGGTGAAACTGCTGTTTGAACCCCAATTCACCCGTTTCCGCAACCTGGCGGCGCCGAGCGGTCATTAGGGCTAGCCGCTGATGGGCGGTAGTCGATCAGCAACTGCAATAGAAATGTAATTCAGCCCACACATAAGCTGCCAACAAGCACCGTAAGTTACGCCTATCTCAAAGGTGGATTTATGATCTTTCAGGGTCAACGATTGCTGCGCTGGATATCATTGGGCCTGGTGGCATTAGTCATCAGCGTTGGGCTTGCAACGGCCACCATGGCCAGGACTGGTGTCACTGCCCAGCAGCTGCTGAATTCCGTCGAAGGAGCCTTTGGCATTACAACAGGCCAGCGCAGAAACCACACCAAAGGGACATGCGCCAGCGGCGTCTTCATTGCCAACAGCAAAGCCGCTGAATTTTCCCGATCGCCGCTGTTCTCCGGCAAGCCCCTGCCTGTGGTGGCACGCTTTTCGCTGGCAGGTGGCAAGCCCAAGGCCCCAGACACAACCAAAAACCCCCGGGGTCTTGGGCTGCAATTCCAGCTGCCGGGCAATAAGAAGCTGAACATGGCGTTGATCAACACACCGGTGTTTGGGGCGGCCACACCGGAAAGTTTCAACGACAATTTGATTGCCTTAGCGCCAGATCCATCCACCGGCAAGCCAGACCCTGAAACGATCAAAGCATTCCGTGCCAGCCATCCAGATAACAAGGCACAAACATCATTCCTTGCGGAGAAAAATCCTCCGGTGAGCTATGCCAATAGCAGTTATTACAGCCTCCACGCCTTTAAATTCACAAATAAGTCAAACAAGAGCACCCTTGTGCGCTGGGAATTTGTACCCCAGGATGGGGAGCAGCGTCTCACAACCGATGAACTTGCCAACTCCCCGGCAAATTTCCTTGAAAAACGGCTGATCGAGCGCAGCAAGGAAGGACCGATTAAGTGGGATCTTGTGTTGACCATAGGTCGCAACGGTGATGTGGATAACGACCCCTCAGTTGCCTGGCCAGAGAATCGAACCAAGGTAACGATTGGCAGCCTCACCCTTAACTCCGCATCAGCGCAAGCTGGCGCAGCCTGTGAAGCTGTGGTCTTTGACCCTCTGGTCCTCGGCGACGGCATCGAGGCCACTAATGATCCAATCCTCCAGGCTCGCTCCGGTGTGTATGGACTCTCATTCGCCAAACGAGTCTCCAATCAATAGCCACGATTAGCCGCCACAGTCAGCAAATTCACCAACAAAACCATGGGCCAACTTCAGAGCATCCTTCAAGCCAATCAGAGCTACGCCAACAACTTCGGTGCCAAGGGGGATCTCGCCCTGCCGCCCGCCCGTAAAATCGCCATCCTCACCTGCATGGATGCACGGCTCGATCCCGCCCAATACGCAGGGCTGAAGGAAGGTGATGCCCATGTAATCCGCAATGCCGGCGGCAGGGCCAGTGAAGACGCGATACGCTCCTTCGTGATTTCCTATAAACTCCTCGGCACCCAAGAGTGGTATGTAATTCACCACAGTGACTGCGGCATGGAGTTCTTCACTGATGAAAAGATTCGCAATCTTCTCTCCCAGAGCCTCGAAACTGCGGTATTGGGTGCAGGTGGCTTTGAGGATGTGGGTCAGGGACCAGGCTCGGAAGCTGGTGACTACATCGATTGGCTAACGATCAAAGACCGTGAAAAAAGTGTGGTGGAGGATGTGCGTCGCATCCGAGAGCACCCCTTAGTGCCCAGCCGCATTCCCATCTACGGCTTCGTCTACCAGGTCAAAACTGGCATACTGCAAGAAGTGGAAGAAGCCACCGCCATAGGTGCCGCCCATTGAATGATCAAGCCCTGTCACTCAGCAACAGCCTCGATCTCAAAGGGGATCGGGTTTCGCAGGCTGTTGGCCACCGGTGAGTAGTAATTGGCATGCTCCACGATCGCCCACAATTCGTCTTGGC
>Ga0209297_1000164_pt1 | contig 44420 bp, 38 predicted proteins | sample S_130805_MF_Meta_FD_187322 | JGI IMG/M metagenome (GOLD analysis project Ga0209297, IMG submission 187322) | Freshwater microbial communities from Lake Simoncouche, Canada to study carbon cycling - S_130805_MF_MetaG (SPAdes) (version 2) | ecosystem: Environmental > Aquatic > Freshwater > Lake ...
CACCTGTTTTAGCTGCAACATTATTAATAGCCTCTTTAACTGATTCGTTTTTACTAATCTTTATGTTATTAATATCCCCTTGATTACAATAAGGAAATTTAGTGCATTTCTTCTTAATTTTAACAAATCCTCCACCTGGTATTTGAGTCTTTCTACTTGGTCCCCAATCTTTCTTCTTAGTTGATTTGGCCCACATTGAAGGTGATTCATAACCACCGACTGAACCTGATGTTGTCGCTTCTTTAGCTTCTACCTTTTCAACTTCACTCTCCTTTAATTTAGGATTTTCACTTCTACTTCTCTCCCAAAACGCATCATCTCCACCAAATACTGGTCCTGAATATGCTCCTGATGAACCTGAACCTGTTGCTTCTTTAGTTTCTTTCTTTTTAGGTTTCTTAGGACCCTTATCATCTGTTTCTCCTTTAACCATATTTCTTAATATAGTATTTAAAACATCCATAGTTAAACCAGGAGTCTTACCTCCAGGATAATATTTAGAGAAACCTGTTTCTTCTTCTTTAGTCTCTTCTTTTTTAACTTTCTTACGTCCTTGGCAATGTGCCCTTTGACTAAATCCTTTAGGATGTGAACAATCTATAGATTTCTTATACTTTTCACTCCACTCTTCACTAACCTCATCTTGTTCTTGAGTTTCTTTCTTTTTAGCGTGTAATAATTTGTTAATACTTCTTCTAATCATCGGAGTACTATCTTCTGATTTATCCTCTTTCATACCTTGTGAATATTTTGCGTGGTCTATCATAGTTCCTTGGTTCATTCCCACTGCACTGAACGCTTTATCTAAACTTTTCTTGTATAAATTTGCTGATGATTGTGCCATTATTATGCGTTTTTAAGTCTTGGTTCCCAATAACTTCTATTCATCCACATGAATTGATAGAATTCTCTGAACATTCTTAATGTGATATCTTTAATATCACCTTCGAGTTTACCTCTTTTAATTTCTCTACCAATTTTTTCAATTAGTTTGTCTTCGTATTGTTTCATAGTGCTTTGACCCATAAAGTTTTTAATCTCTTTACGCATCAATACTTCTATTTCTTTAACTTCTGAACTTGTTAGTGCCATTATTTTGTAATTAAGAAAAATGTTAATACGGCTATAACCCCTGTTCCTAAGATTGATTTGAACTTACCTTTTACTTTCTCTTTCTTTAGGTCCCACTCTACTTTTTTAACATAACCGTCTAACGTGTTATACTTTTCATTTTGAGTATCAATGATTTTAACATAGTTAATCTCTTTTTGTTTCATTACATTGATAACGCTGTCTTTCAACAAAACTTTACTTTCAGTCACAACCAATAAAGAATCACTCAATTTAAGTTGAGCTTTGGCTTCATCACCACTTTTTAAATCCTTAATAATTTTTTTCACAGTTGATATTGGAAAGGATTTAACTGGTTCCTTACTACTTGTATCTGTTTGTGAAAAAGCTGTCAATGTCGTTGTCAGTATAGCTATCAACGCGATTAATTTCTTCATGATAAATTTCTTTTATTATTGTCTTTTGACCTTTTATTTTGTGGATACTATTATCAATTTCATCAATTTTTTTATTGTATACTATAATACTACTATCCAATTTTTGTTGTTCTTTATACATGTCTTTGATGATTACATTAAGATAATCAATCTTTTGTTCCGACATTCTCGTTATTGGCGTTAATACAAATATCATCCAGTATAGTATGAATAAACCAAAAATTCCAGCAAGAATTGTTTTGTAATTTACTTTGATAAAATTTAAAATAATCTGTACCATATTATTCAGGTGATTCTTTTGTTTTCTTTCTACTCGCAAGTACTTTACCCCATTTAGATTTAAACTTTTGATAGTACTGTTGTAGTTTGTTTATTAAGTCAAGGAATTCAGCGTCAACTTTAAGCATTTGACCGTTGATGTATATCCCACTGTCTTCTCCAATAGTGAATATGAAGTCCAAGTCTCCGTCAATAAGTTTTCCTGACCACTCAACATTGTTTGGGTAGACATTCAAAGTATTAAAGTCCGCCAAGTCTGATACTTCATTTACGAACTCATCCATAGTTTCTTGGAAGGCGATTTTTTCATCAGATGTAATATCCAAATCACTTCTGTTTTTACCATGTAACGCTAAAATACCTCCAGAGATTCTATATCTTTGTATTTTATCTTTTTGAGTTGGTTCTTCACCATCTTCAACTTCCGTATTGGCAGTTTCATACTCATTATCTTGTTGAATTCTACTTTCAACGTCGCTGGCAACATTTATTTGTGTGCTCTGTTCAAATAAGAACTTAGACTTTTTTAATAGAGATTTAATTTCGTCGTATCTCTCGTTATGCAAATTGCTCATTTTCTAATAGTTTTCTAAAGGTTTCGAAGTTAAATGATGGGCTTAGGTCAGTGAAATTAGAGTCAAAGTTACTTTTGGTAACTATCCCCTCAAAGTTCTCAATACCAGCTACTTTGGTATTATGTCCTATACATCTATTATCTATTCGAAGAGTTTCGTTTATTTGGTTACACAAGTCCGCAGTTGATTTGAGTTGGGCGGTCGTGTAAGGTTGCCAAAAAAAGTAATCTCTCCATTTTTTTTCGTACACCTGTTCATTATAAATACTTCCTTTCCAGTTAATATAAGAGTTTGTTAATGGTTTCTTTTCTAACCATCCCAAATTCTCCAAACATATAATAATGGAGTTACGATTTATGTTTTCATTCTTGAAATAATTGGTGTGTGAGGTGTTTGACAGTAATTGTAAAATTTTACCGTCTCTGGCGATAACGTAATTGGGTATCCTATCAAACTTCCCGTTATACCTAAATTTAAGGGAGGCCAAGTATTCCTCGACCTCCCTTGATGTATGACACAGGATTATTTGTTTCTTTTTCTTTTGTTTACCCGTTGGTTTGAAATCTCCATATTTTTGGATGTTAAGCATCTCTTCGTAAATAATTCAATACCTTTTTCTCAGGTTCGTTTATTTCTTCTGTTGGTATTTCAAGTGTCCCAAACTTTTGTTCGTTTAATTTGATTAACTCTTCCTCAAGTTTTTGTAAGTCATCTTCTGTTGGAGTATACTTTTCGTTTTCAATCAGAGCTTCTTGTTTACCAGCTGCAATACTTAACGCATCGATGTCAACTTCAGATAGTTTAGGTAACTCAGGTTGTTTCTTTTTATCCTCTTCTTCAAACTTAACTAACATGTGTAAGAATGAAAGAGAAATTAATGGTAACATACCGCCAGCAAATAACGCCAAGAATCTTTTATGACCCGCAACATCACCTACCCCAAGGAAACTAACTAATGGGTCAACTAAGTCTACCCAGTCCTTAAATGATTGTGAGTTGATGTCAATGTATTGATAAGCAAAGAAGATGTTACCTATGAACTGAATCAAGGTAACAATACCAAATGGGAAATAAACTTTCTTACCCATTTGTGCGGATATTGCCGCCAATGCCGATAACGCAGCAATCTCAATACCCACAGACAAATATATTGCCCAACTAAATGGATTAGATAAATTATACCATTTAGTTACGTGTGATATCGACACAAACGCCACGGTCAATATCGGGACCAAGAACGCAATGTAGATTATAGTTTTAAAGTTCTTTTGAAACCAATTCATTATTTTTTCGTGTTTAATCTTTTTATCTCATCTTCGATTTCAGTTTGTCTTCTTACGTCAAGAAGTTTTCTATCAGTTGCTTGAATCATTCTTTTTTCTGCCTCAAGTCCTGAAATCTTTAATTGAGCATCCAACTCTTGTTTTGTGTAAGTTGAATCTTTAATACTTTTAATATCTTTTTTAATTGCTGTCAACTCTCTTGAGTCTCCGCAACTTTTAAAGAACGTTAATACGGCAATCACTAATATGATTATTGTGAAGTTATTTTCTAAAAATTTTTTCATAATATTTTAATTTAAATTTATCCTTAAAATATAAAAGGTGTATTAAATAAATACACCCTTTACATCAATTTATAGATATTCGAAGAGAATACCTGTCTCATTTCTTAACTTTCGAAGAGCTTTTTCTTTAATTTGTCGTACCCTTTCTTTGGTTAAATCGAAGTCATTACCTATATCCTCCAAGGTTCTTGTTGAACCAGATAACCCAAAATAGTCTTGAATAATTATTTTTTCTCTCTCATCCAAAACGTCAAGCATAGATAACAATTTCTCCTTTAATGTTTGTTCTGTGGATAAATTAGCATCCGCCAAATCGGCATTAGGATTGTTCAAGATGTCCAATAAGGTATCACCTTCTTCGTTGAGTGGATTGTCTAAGTTTACGGTATAAGGTAGGTTTACGAATTTCTCAGGTAGTTCAACACCTGCTCTATCCAACTCTTTTTTTGCTTTATGTAGTTCTTGAACCACATTTACTGGTAGACGAATAGTTCTTGCATTCTCATTCAATGATTGCAAAATAGATTGTCTAACCCACCAAACGGCATAAGAGATGAATCTCAATCGTTTAGACCAATCGAAGTTCTCGATTGCTTTCATCAATCCAAGATTACCTTCCGCAATCAAATCGGGTAGGTCCAATCCTTGGTTTTGATATTGTTTACTTACGGTAATTACAAAACGTAAATTACCTTCCAAAAGTTCTTTTTGAATTTCTTTTGTTTCTTCTTCTGTGATAAAACCAGATAGCATTCTTTCAGCTAACTCTCGTTCTCTTTCAGGAGTCATTACCTTCAGCTTACGAATGTCCTTTAGGTAGTGACTAATTTCTTCTTGATTAATAGGAATTGATGATTTTTCTTTCATATATATTATTTGCTGTATGTTTCTAAAATATCTTTTTCAAATGGGCTTAGAGATTCCATCCCGTCAACCAAGACCTTATCCAATATTTGGTCAAGAGATGGTTTTTTATATAAATTCTTTTCTTTCATTTCTTCCAAAAGTAATGCCACAAACTCATCATCATCTTCTGACTCCATAAAGTCCAAGTTGTTTTTAATACGACTCATATCTAATTTCATATCCAAACCCTCACCAGGATTATCCAAATCAAACAAATGATTATAGACATCATCGTTAAGACATACCGATACGTTGTCAGTTATAGTGTTTAAGAAAAAAGAATCCGATACTCCAAAAAGAACTCCTTTAATATATTCAAATATTTCTTCCTTGTTTACCTCGGAAGTAAAGTGGAAAATTAAAACACCCTTGGCGTATTGAAATTTAAGGTTTTTTGAATCCACAATTGGTGTTACAGACAACGCAATTTCTCTACACATAGAGTCGTCGAATGTTCCGAGTACTGTTAATAAATAGTTATCCATGTTTATTTTTAATTTAGACAAATGTAATGATTTTATTCTAATTAGGGGATTTCAATCCAACAACTTCTGAAAAATTAGGGTATAATCTATCATATATCTCAACAATATTATTTCTATGCTGGATGTTCATAAACTCTCCCTTTCCTGGTAAAGTCAAGTCAGTGGTAATCGCATAAAGGCCGCAAGATGTTTTCAATTCTTTCTCAAAATCAACAGACGCCTTTGCTTGCAGAGTGTTTTCCCTAATAATCTCAACAATCTCAATCTCATTTCGACCCGCGTATCTTGTTTCAGAAAATCTTGATTGGACTGAATTTTTAGTATATCCTATCTTTAACATATCTACACCTCCTACCTTCATATGAACCAAATACACAATGTGTGGACCAAAACAAGTGTCTACTCTGTTGTATATGTAATCGATAATTTTTGGGTATTGTCGAATAATATCATTTAACACCTCAATTTTTACATTAACGTCTTGACCCTTTGAACGTTTATATCTTTCGTATAGTTCCATATTAAAAGTATATTTTTCCTTTTTCTCCTGAATGTTGTTCGTACCACTTACCATCTTTGTCTTGCCAACAATATGGGTTGGTTGGGTCCACCTTCCATCTATACTTTGAATAGAAGTCAAAGTCTTTCTTCAATAGGTTAGACTTGTGTGAGTCATGGAACTTTTGATTACCCCACCACTCAGGGTAGGTTACTGATTCATCAATCACTTCGTAGTTCATGGTGTTCTTAAAACCACGTCTAACCCACTCATCAATACTTGCATTCAAGTACATCTTAAGTAACGGTACGTGTTTTCTCCACATAACAGAACATGGATGGTTTAACCACCCTTTGTAGGGGGTACCATCCAACTTTGGTCTGCCAAGTATTGCATTGATAATTTGAAAGGTCTCAACTCTTTGTTTACCTAAACGTTTGTCGTCAAGTACCTTTAATGATTCGTTAATGTCTGAGTATGGTAGGAATGTTTGCATGGGGCAAATATATGTAAATTAGTTAATAATTGTTTCAATTTCTGTATTAGATACGTATTTTTTAGTTTTTTCTTTATGACATTCGTTACATAGAATTTGACAATTTTCTTCAGTTGTTGGCCCAGCCTCATTGTACTCCAAAATATGGTCTGCTTGTGCTTCTGATAATAGAATTTCTTTTTCACAAGATTTACATTTACCTCTTTGATTTAACCATACTACTTCTTTAATTTCTTTACTAAAAATTCTAGTATTATCCAAGGCGTCTACACCATAGTTTAAATTAAAAAGTTCGAGTTCAACATCAAATCTAAGTTTATTATTACCATTTACACCTCCTCTAAACACTTCAAAAAATCTATTGTATTTAAGCACAAACCCTTTCTCCTCATCGTTTAATTTGTCAATGATTTTAGATAACCTTTTATATTTAAGAACTAACTCAACAAAGGTGTCTAAATATTCACCAAATTTTTCTTCGGTTCTAGATTTACCAATAATTCTTCTCAAGTAAACCATCAAAACAACCAAATCTATTTTCATATTTAGATTAATTGTTTTAGTTGCTTGAACTATCTTATCATTATTTGATATGAATGTTAACGCCCAAATAATTTCTTTCTTAATGTTTTCTAATTTGTCTTGGTTTAGAATTGTCTTATGAAATCTCATAAGAATTTTATGGGTAGGATGAGTGTGACTTATTTTATCTTCATAAAATCTACAGATAAATCTTTCTAATATTTCATTTAGTTCTTTTCTCTTATTTTGTCGGTTAATAACTTTCTTACCAACTCCGTTTAAACAAAAATTAAGTAACCCTCCATTAATGATAAGATTATTAACATCACTTTTAAAACTATTTCTAATTTCTGCTTGAGTTAAAGCACTTGAATCATTCCATCTTTGGAATACATATGTTTCAATACTTTCTCTTTCCTCTTCAGTACAACTTTGAGTGTCGAGCACAATTACAGGTAATTTACATTTTCTAAAATGTTCATTAACCTTTGGTTCTTTTTTCCATTTTCTACCTTTCCAAAAACTATTTGGTTGTCCTTCATAAGTTATTTCTAAATTATTTTCCAAATATTCTTTTAAAGATGATAATCTTTGTTTACCGTCAACCACACGATAGTATTCAAAACCGTCATCATCTCTTTTATACATCTCCAAATAAATTGCAGGAATAGGTGTGTTAGACATAAATGAATCTACTAACTTAATTTGTTGACTTTTGTCCCACACATCACCTCTCTGAAACCACGGATTCAAATCCAAACGTTCATCCTCTATTAATTGCTTTATGTCACCCCCAAGAAGTGGTATTGCTTGTTGGGTTACTTTTGTTCGTAATAACTTTTGAGCAATTTCATTTACCTCTTTAATTTCTACAACCTCTTCGGTCGATAATTTTAATGTATTTTCCATAAAATGAATTTTAGATATGAATTACAAAGATACACATTAATTCATCATAAACAAAAAAAAGTCTCACTATTGTGAGACTTTTGAAATATTATCTGTTTTTGTAATCTTAACCACGTTGTTAGACCAATTATTGACCAACGGGTTATGGGTAATAACGAATATCTTCTCGAAGTATTCCTTCATCTTGGTAAAGAATTCCCCAACCATTTCAAGGTTATCATTCGATATCTTCCCGAATACCTCATCCCAAACAATGATGTTCGGTTTTGGTAAAGAACATACCTTAGATAGAACGGCTCTCAAGGCCATCGCTGCAATGGTTCTTTCGTAACCTGAACCTGAAACCATTAGTTTCTCAATACCTGTTGAGTTGTCAACCATGATGAATTCAACCTCGTTCTTATCATTGATACGAATCTCCAAGTTGAAGTAACATGAGTCCTGAAGTAATCTCTGAAGTTCAGAGTTAATCAATGGCATCATTGTTTTCATAATCATCTTGGTGATACCGTTCTTACCGTAAATTTCAACGTAGATTTTGTAAATCTTCTCACGTTCAAACTCCTCAGCAATTTTAAGAATGATACCGTTATTCTTTTCGATACGAGCTTCAAGGTTTTCGATTTGAGTTGAATTGGTAGTTTGAATTCTCTCGTACCCTCTCTTCTCTCCAATCAATTCGTCGATACGTAAACCTGCTTTCACAAGTTGAGCTTCGATTTCATTGTTCTTTTTAATCTTGTCCTGAACCTCCTCGTATCTCTTAAGTTTGTCTTTGACGCCAGCTAACTTCAACTCATTGGATTCCAACGATATCTCGTATTTCTCCTTAATAAGTTTGTTTCTCTCGTACTCATCAAAGTCTTTCTTAAGTTGAGTGTAGGATTTTTCTTTCTTGTCAAGTTTTTCATACTCTTTTTCAAGAGTCTTAACTTTCTTTTCCCAATCCTTTAACTCATCAATTTTTTTCTTTGTGAGAGATGCTTCCATCAATTTGATTCCGCAATGCTCACATTGAATCCCATCACCATACTTTTCAATTAAGGTTTTGATATCCATAACCTCCTTGTTGGCAATGAGTAGGTCATCTCCCGTTTTTCTTAGTTCATCTTTAATCTCATCATGTTTGTCTTCGTGATAGAAGTCCTTAGGTTCAACGATTTTGATTTCATTGATTTGCCCTTTGATTCTTTCACTTGAACCTTCAAGGTCTGAAATCTCAGATTGTAATTTGATAGGATTAAGAACAATCAAATCTTTGTCCAAGTCTGTGAATTTGGACTTAAGTAAATTGTCCTTGTACTCTTGTCCCTTCTGAAGTCTGGCATCAACATCGCCAATTTTATTGGTCATGTCTTTAATCTCATTCTTCATTTTGGTTATCTCTTCGGTAGATGTCTCGTTGTCTTGTTTCAAAGACTCCGTGTTGTACACGTTTGACATCATACCCTTTGAGAACTCAGAGTAAATTTCCTTACCTGTCTCTTCCTTCTTCTTCAAGAATTCAAGACCTAAGAAACGGCTTAATACCTGACCACGAGCTGTTGGTTTCGCCTCTAATAAATCCTCAAGGTTAGACGCAGTTGTAACGATTGTCATCAAGAAGTCATCCATCGTTCCGATAGACCTTTTCATGAAGTCTTCTGTCTCTCTACGTTGTTCACCTGTGAAGTTCTGAAGTTGTCCGTCAGCAAGTTTTTTAAAGAACTCAAGTTCCGTCTTAACATTCCATTCCCCAGCTTTGGATTTCTTTCGTTCAATCTGACGAGCAATAACATATTCCTCTCCGTCAATCACGATGTCACCCTTAACACTAACTTTGTTAATGTCTGTAAATCTATTAAAGATTTCTTCTGCCTTCTGGGTCTTCGTAGTGGTGTTAAAGAACAAGAACAATAGTAAGTCCACGGTCAATACAGTCTTACCACCAAAGTTAGGTGGGTCTGACTCAACCACGGTAATACCGTTGCACTTCTCGAAGTCGATTACTTGGTTCTCACCATAAGATAAGAAGTTACTAAACTCTATCTTTTTGATGTACCATCTTTTGAATGGAGTAACCTCAACTTCGTTGGCTGCCATTCTGTTTTCCACCGCAAGGTCAATATTCATAACTTGGTCCAAGTATTGGTCTTGTCCCTTAGATTCAAGTAATGACTTGATTAACTCCTTTTGGTAGTTTTTGTCCATGATGTTCACAGAAACATCAACGGTTTGTTGTGTATCATCAGTCGTCTTCACCTTCGTGATTACGTTGATGTTAGAAGAGGCGTACTTCTTCATGAAGTACTGTTTTACCGACTTAATCCTCTCTTGAGTAAAGTTCTCTGGTGTATCCTCCCAAATGACTTGGATGTAAGGATTTTCCAAAGTAGTTGTATCTAGCTTTGTAGCCATATGTTTGTAATTAAACGTTGGTGGTGGATTGAATAAATCCCATTTCATGTTTATGCTGTTGGTTGTTGCTCACCAGGTTTATTAGCGTCGTATTGTTTCTTCAAATCCTCAAGTTGTTTCTTCATTGATTCATCAAACATTTTCTGCATCGCAGTTTTTTGAGCTTTAAGTTTTTGATTTCTCGCAGCAACTTTCTTTCTGTGTTCTTTAGCGTTTTTGCCCATTTTAAATTTTATTTAGTTATTGTTACGTATATTAATAATCCCCACATAAGGATATAAAATAAACCCAGATGCCATCCTTTTATCCCTTTCATTTTCTTATAGTCCTTTTTCAGTTATTTTAATTTGTTCTTTTATTACGTTATTCTCAGGGTCAAAAAGTTTCCCATTCAAATATTTTTTAATGAGTTTACGACCTTCTTCCTTAATCATTGAATCGATATCAGGTTCCGTCTCGTTAGAAATGTTCATAATATCTAACACCTTTACGGTAATCGTATATTCTGCACTAGTTCTTTGCATTTTAGTCTTGTTTTGGTCTATTCATTTCGTACCACTCAATGATTGAGTTAATCGCCCATACTGAACCTGACGCTAACATACCATCAAAGAACCAAGATGCGAATGGTGTAACACCAAGTATTTCGTGTACAGGTGAATATAAGAAAATTCCGTAAAAGAATCCAATCCATGTAGATGCACACATCATACATTTAATCATGTTACTAACGAAAATGAAAAATCCTCCGAATGGTGTATTTGGATTGTCTGCCAGTTTGTTAATGAAATTTCTCGGCCCGTTGAAAATGCTTCCGTAAACAATGATGTTAGTCATACCGTAAGCCATAACCATCCATAGTAATAATTGTGTTATCATAATTTGTGTTTTAATTTATCTATATAATTTATCGTCCAAGTTGGACCCTTTTAAAAATAATGCTTTCTTATCATCGTTAAACTTTTGAATATCTTCAATAGTTTTTTCGTACTCTCTAATCTGTTTGTCTTTTTCGATGTTATCTTGTTTCAACTTCTGAACTGTGTTCTGAAGTGCTTCAAGTTTTGGTTTCAAACTATTGTCAGTTGTCTCCTTTTCTACAACAACTTCTTTAACCACCTCTCGTATCACTTCCACCTCTTTAGTAACCTCTCGTATCACTTCTACCTCAACAGGTACCTCCTTAATAACTTCTACTGTTTCAGGTGGTCTGTTCTCCAACTCTTGTATTTTTAACAAAAGTTCATTTGTCTGAGTGTTGTCACTAATATATTCTATTTTTGTTACAACTTTCTCAACAGGAACTTCCTTAACTACCTCTTTAATAACTACTTTATCAACAGGTACTTCTTTGATTACCTCGACTATTTTTTCAACAACTCTTTCAACAGGAACTTCCCTAATAACCTCAACTATTTTTTCAACTTGGACTTCCTTGATAGTTTCAATTGGTTTCTCAATCTCAACATATTCAATCCTCACAACTTCTTTCTCTTCAACTACAGGTACCTCAACATACTTGATGACCTCTTTAATTACTTCTTTTTCTTTTGTTTCAACCCCCGCATTTAACAAACCATATCTTTCAATGTTAAATCCAACTGTAAAGGAATCCTTGACAACTGAACTAATTAGTAAGTCGTTAAGATTACAATAAGACAATAAGTCTTTATGTTCAGTTGTCGTGAGATTAATTTTTATTTCCATATTAATAATTAACTAACTTTTCGGTTCCTTCAACCAAATTGTCAATTGAGTTAATATAAAATGATAGGAATGGTTTAGGGTTTGGTAAGTCAACGAAGTCATACTCATCCTTGGCAATATCATAAACCCCATATCCATGTTTGGTAACTTTCTCTCCAAAGTTTTGTTGGATGGTCGAACCAATCATATAGGCTTTCTTTTTACCAGGTATGTCAAACACTTGTCTCTTATGGATATCACCACATAGTACTAGGTCACATCCTTTAAATTTACTCACATCAAACCCGTCTTCAAACTTGTATCCGATGTCGGTATATAAACCTTGGATAGGTCCGTGGAATAACCCAATGTTCTTGTTTGTTGATTTGTTGATGTCTGGTGGGATGTTGTGCTCCATTAATGAATATACACACCAATTAACATTATCGTCCTCGTATACTCCTCTATTCTTCAAATAAACGATGTTCTCGTTGTTAAGTGAATCTATGATTGGAGTAAGGGCGTCAAGTCTGGTGTTGTTGTTCTCAAGGAAGTCGTGGTTACCAATGATTACAATAGTTTTTGCAATCTTGGAACATTCTGTTAATATCCATGCAACAAACTCTATAAGTTCAGGTGTCATTTGGTTCTTTGAGTGAACCAAATCTCCTGTGAATACTATTCTATCTGGCTGAAGTGTTTTCCATTCTTTTAACGCAGATTCAAGGATGCCACGATATAAATCATGGTCCTTGAATAATCTTACGTGTAAGTCTGAAAAATGAACTAATCTATTAATCATTAATTAATGTCTTTTCGTTTTCTTCGAAAGGATTAAATCCTTTATTTATGTGTCCACAAGATTCACATTTGTAAATCGGGAAAGGCACTGTTGTATCTTCAGGTGAGCCCGTCATAAGAGCAGGAACACGTTTAAGATAAATAACCTCTTTGAAATAGATTCCGTCACAACTCTCGCATTTGATAGTTGGACAATCTCTTAAATTAATTTTTGGTTTCTCTAATTGCATATTGTGTTTTATTTAATTTAGTTAAGAACTCATCAACCTTATTCTTCACACTTGAAGTATAATTCTTTGCGTCGGCATCATCAAGATTAGTTAAAGATTTCTCAAACTGTTCAAAGTTTAAACCTGTTAAAGCTCCGACAAATGAATCCACAATGTCTTTATCTTTTTTGATTAACTTCATCTTCATAAAGTAATATCTAACTGCTGTAAAAATTTGAAACAATTCATCTTCAGTCCATTTACCATTTTTAAGTTGGTTTACATTAATGGTGTTATCAATAACGTTGTATGTTGTAATGTCACCATTAAAGGCACAATCATTGTATTCATGATAAAAGGCAACTTTAACATAATTTTGTTCTTTGGTTTTTGACTTATCAATAAGATAAGCAAGAAATCCATTTTTAGAATATCTTGTAAATGTATTTGGGTCGTTTCTACCTGCAGTACACCATTTTGTACCCGCACCATATTTCAATGACCCCCTATGAGTTACTGGTTGAATTAACAAAAATCTATCATTTTCAAGAAGTACGTTTACATGTTCGTCTCTATTAAATGTTTTATCGTCTTTCGCTATTTCAGCATTATCAATAACAAACCTCAATAAAGCCAAGTCGGCATACTCTTTGTGATAAATGTCTTTGTTAGTAATGTACGGTAATAAATCATCGAATTTTTTAACAATATCGATAATAACCGAAGTATTAACATAGATTAACACGTTTTCCCTGTTAACCCATGTTCTTAACATAAATTCAAGGTATTTTTTTGTTGGTGTAAAATCCGCGTCAACAAATTTGTTAAATGTTGCTTTTGTAACTTTTGGATACTTGAGTCTTAAATCTTCTACTTTTGACATGTTATCTTCTTTATAATTCTCAACAAAGATAGATAATAAAATTCAATTTTACAAATAATTTTTCATATCCATGTCCATGATAATGTCAATTAACTCCTGTGGTACTTTATATTCGTCATATTGGGAGTCATCTTTAAGATGTGATATAACACATCCAAACAATTTGATGTCCTCGTATTTGGTTCCTTTTAACATCTTCTTAAGTAACTTACCGTAGAATGGTAATTGAAGGTAATAGTGACCTAATGCAGTATCAGGGTACTTACCGAATGGTGTTTTAAGTCTTTTTGTATAATTTGTTTCTAAAAAATTCTTTGGTTTGTTAGTTTTCCAATCGGTAATTACCAATCCAAACTCAGTCTTAGTTCTATTCATCATCAACCAAATCTTATCGGGTTGTCCTGTGTATCCCAACTCAGGGTCTCCAAGTACCATCTCCGTATCTAATAGAACCGCACCTCTCTCTTCCATCAACTTGAGGTACTTGTTACCAGCGGCAATCATATTGTCTCCCTTCATAATCTGTGTTAGGTCACAGTCAAATATTGGTTGTCTTACCTCTTTATAATTTCCATTACGTTCTATTACGTTTTTCTCTAATACAAAGTGGACTCTACTTCCCATGTTAGTAGAATACTCACCAGCGGCTGCCCATTCTTCAATCAACTCTTGTTGTCTCTGTGGGTCCCCACCTGCTTTATTGTATGCCGCCTCCTCGGTTGGGAACTCAGTGTAGAACTTCTTTAATACTTTAGAAACTGAAGGGTAATCTTTTTTACCATTCATGGTGTATATGTGGTTTTCCTCCTCAAAGGATAATCCAAGTTCTTGTTGTCTCTGAGCAATTAACTCTCTAATTTCTTCCGCTACTTTATTTAATTTCATAGTAATAATCATCTATTTGTCCTCGTAAATCACAGATGTCTTTATCACCAGGTAATTTAACAATTTTTATTTTGTTATATAATCTACCACCATTCAACTCGTGGTATAATTTTAATCCGTCTTTCCATGCGTCACCATCCGTACAGATGATAACATTTCCATTGGCTCTGTTGTATAGGTTTTCAAATAACAACTTACTCATCTTCTTACCTAACATCACAATAGAATTCTCTAAGAAGAATCCGTCAAAGGCACCTTCTACCAAATAAACATCTTTCTCCCAGTCAATAAGTCCTTCGTTGAATATGATTTCATCTTTAGGTACTGTAGGGTTCTTGTACTTCATCTTATTCTGTACCCAAGCACGAGCAACAAAATAGTTCAAAGCACCTTCAGTGTTGAATGATGGTACAATGATTCTGTAGGCGAAGTCACCTGATACAGTATAACCTATCTTGTACTTCTCAATAATATCTTCGGTAATACCTCTTGAGGTAAGATACCTCATGGCTTCAATGTGCGGTATAAATCTTGGGTTGGAATCCTTAAATGTAGTATAACCTTCAGGTAGTCTTAACTTAGGTCGTTTAAGGTCTTCTTTCTTTAACTCCTCAGGTTTGATTAGGTTGTATAATTTCTTTTGGGCTTTGGTTCCGTGTTTGTCAAATAGTTTACCGAGTGGTCCTTGAGTTCCAAGAGTCTCTCCACAAGACCAACATTTGTATACGTGTTTACCGTAGTTAATCTCCAAGTTACCCTTACCATCACCATGGTCTAACCCCTTCTCTTCGGCACAGACAGGACAGTCAAATGATATCTGACCTTTGGATTCGTAGTGTTGTTTGGGTCTCCCCAATACATCCGTAAGTAACTCAACTAATACTTCTATCTCATCTGACATATTACAAATATAATAAATTATTTTGTAATGTCATCTTTTGACTCAATACCAACGATGTTGTTTCTCCACCATTTACCAAATGAAGTGTTCTCTTTAATTCTCTTATCAATAAACACAATTAAAAAAAAGAACAATGATGTAAAAATGATAAAAAAAATCCATATGTAAGCGATTATAACCATACTATATCCATTTTACTTTATTAACGTTTTGATATTCTTTGATGTTCTCCCCGAAATAATTCATTCTAATCTGTACATCTTTCAGTACTGACTTTCTAAGAAATCGATTCAGTTTAACTTTGGAGATTCGATATTTACCTGAAGTTAGGATATCCGAGCTATGCCAATCTCTATTTTCATTAGTAATTCTAACAAAAATCTCACCTTTAAATTCAATATCAACTTCATTTCTAAATTGATACTTTCGATAATTTTTAATTGTAACTATCCCTCTAACACTAGAATTATCAACAGGGAATTCTCCCCACTTGATAAGTGATTTCTTGATAGCTTTTGATGTGGTGTCTTGAATTAGATATCTTCCCATACTACAAATGTACGGAGAGTATTTGACATTACCAAATTTCTTTCATCTTCATATAACCAAGAGCGGCACAATAAGCATCGGTTTGGTCATAGTTTTCTTTCTTGAGTGTATTATTTTTGGTATATTGCCAAGTGATTTGTGGTTCGCGTTTAGCAACTAATTCCCATATTATAACTTTCTTATCTATGTCTTTAGGGAGACCACCAAATAAGACGTGTTTTCCTTTGTCATTAGATTGAACTAAATGTGGAAAGGCAAATTTTCTTGAATTATAAGTTGAGATAAATTCAGGTACAATTCCTAATATCTCGTAAACTTCTTTACACACTAATGTATTGAATCTCATTAAAGTTCCAACTGTATATACGTTGTTTGAGTTTAAAAGTGGCTCTTCGATAACCACACTGGTAATTCCCATACCAACATAGTCTCTAAGTTTCTCTCTAAAAATATTACTCTTTAAAATAAGTTCTTCAATCTTATTCTCAACCTTTGGTTTTGGTATAGGAGAAATATGAGTTAACTCTAATAAGTTACCTGATTCAATGTCGAATAAAGCCCAACCGATTGTTTTGGTGGATACGTCCAATCCTAATACTTTAGGAGAGTCCGTCTGAATGTTTTTTACCATAATTAGAAATCTAATTTAACTACATATTGCTGAATACCTTGACGTAATTCAGGTGACTGTAGTTTAGATATAACTATAAGGTCTTTATTAGAATCGTAAAGCCCAATTTCAGTAACATATGACTTTGTACCTTTTGTCCAAGTTGGATTCGATGTATCTGTGAATTGATTTCTACCTAAATTGATAAGGTAGTTCATCTCATAAATTGTCGCTGTGATGTCAGTTTCTAAATTACCGTAGAAGTAAAACTCATCTCCAAAGTTTAATTGATTGGTACTTCCGTTAAGTGGAATATCTATGTAGTTGTTCAGTTGATAAAGTGTTGCTCCTGTTGTTGGATAGTAATTATCAGTGGTAATTTGGAATGTAGTTCCTGTAATACCATTCATAGTAATATAACCATTTGATAGAGTCATTGCAGTTGTAACATCAATTTCTCTCCAAGCAGTTGGTGATGGTCTTGTATCACCTGTAACTATTTGACATAATAACTTCATAGAAGTTGCTGAATATCCTGAGAATTGTTCTTGAGACATAAATGTAAACTCGTCTCCAAATCTAACCGCAACGTTTTGTGTATTGGCAGTAACCGTAGCATTAGGTTGAATAGAACTATAGTAGTTACAGTGAAGTGAACTTGTCGCTCCTGAGTTTGTATCAAATCTATATGTTATCCACATTCTTTGAGTAGGACTTGTCATTACACCTGATTGAACAACGCTATCGGATGAACAAGCATTAGGTGTTAATAATGAAAGTTTAGGTGCTGGTAATGTCCAGTTTCTGTTAGACTTATAAGACATTGCAGCAATCACTTCCTCGTCATCAACAACAATAATTTCTTGGTCAGGAAATACCTTACCAATTCTATTCAAGTTACCATTACTATCTGGATTAGTATCCCATAAATGATAGTATCTGATACCTGGGTCATTCATATCAATGTTCTTAGTTGATTTGATATAATATGGTGTACATAAATCATAACCTGGAGGGTCAATCCAAAATGTTTGACCAATCGTAGTACCTGTAGATTTATGCCACATTAATGTTGGCATAGTTAATCTGAAGTGTCTTGCCAATCCGATATCGTCAGTTGGATTTTGTGGGTCATAAGGTTGTGTTGCAAATTTCTCACCATAAACGTTATCAATATCTTGATTCGTATAGTGTATAATTGCAATAGCCTTTTGTGCTTGTGGTCTAACTATTATTTTCTCATCAAATGAGTTATAATAATAGACTTGGCTTGTGTCTGTTTGTCCACTTGGCTCTTGGTATCCTAAGTACTCTTTAGTACCAATATAAGTAACTGAACCATACTTAGTGTAATCCTCGTAAGTACTTGCAAAAAGACCTGCAGGGTTTTCACTCCATGGAATATTCATATTCCAAATTAAAGTATTCTCACGATTTCTAACATCACAAGGTGATTCAAAATTAAGTGTGTCTGTTTGCCAAAAAGGAGCTGGTGTAATAAAATCGTATAATTGGGTCATCCCTGATGGATAGACATACATTCTACCATAATATAAATCGGTAGGTAATCCTGTATAAGTTGGTAATGCTCTATCTAAAGTAATTGTAAATGTACTACCTGTTGTTCCTGTTACAGGATTCATATTTTGAATTCTATAAGTTAGGATTTGATTAGTACCAAAATCACCACATCCACCATAACCATCTAAAACAATGGTTACGAAGTCATTAATTTCAGGAGTTCCTGTAGTTGTTTGATTACAAACATTTATATCGAATTCAATCTGTATTGATGTTTGACCAGTCATCGTTGACATGTCAATCCAATAATTAGATGTAATAGTATATGCCGATGATGTTTCTATTAAAGTATTACCTGTTGTAAAGAATCCTTTAGGACCCGCGGCATTATATACCGATTGGATTTTGTTATCCATAAATGGAATACCATAAGTGTTTCCCGCACTTCCCTCTACATAATATGGATACTTAATGTTTTGTTTGTTTGATTGTGGAGAACCAGTATCATTTTGGGCATTAAATGCTGGCATCAAAATATTATTATTAGTTTGATTGTAATTTGTTACAGCACTGTAACTCACCTCACTATCTCCAATTTGGAAATATGAAATATTGAAGTCTCCTTGAGAGATATTTCTTCTTCCCACGTCGGTTAACCTCGTGTTAATCAGTCCTGCAGTATTTTTAATGATATATGCCATTGTTAATAAATATTCATTCTATTTTTTTATGTTGGGTCCACAACAGGTCGTTTATTATGAGATACCACTCCTTCAACAACATATGTATGAGCATCATTAATTTCAAATTTGATAACTTCACCAACACCTATACTTTCTTTCGATACTAATTCTTCTAATCCATTAATTGTTTGAAGTTTATCTCCTAAATTAATGTCTTCTATTGAAATGTATTCACCAAATTCAGTTAAGAATTTATGAGAATTTGATACTTTTAATTCTTTAGTTCCAATTATTACTTTCACCCTTGGTTGATTTTGAGTTTCCATACTTTCAATAGTATAGTTACTCCATTCATTGGTTGTTTCATGTTTAGTATAAACTAAATCACCAACATTTAAATCTTTAGCTTTAACCCAACCACCTTCTACCATAATTAACATGTCAGGTGTTGGACATCCTGTTCCTCCTCCACTACCTCCATCGGTACAATCAATATAAACTGCCAAACAAACAGTATTTGATGGATTATTAGTATCTCTTAATCCAAAGTAGTATGTTCCGTTAGGTACTGATAGATATGATTTACTTGTTCCAACAGAAATCCAGCTAGTTGAACTTAACGCTGAACCACAATCTTCATAGTAATCGTTTGTCATTTGATATTGCCCTGAACCTCCTTGGAATAAATTAAATATTACTCTACCTGAACTAGTTGAGTTACAAATGTAACTACTTTGAGCACTTACTGTCGTTACAATTGGTTGAACCCCTGGCGTGAAATCTAAACTATTACTATTAATTGACACAAACTGTGCGTCCGCAACAACATTACAACAACTACATCCGTTAATTTGAGGTGTAATTAATTGTGCAAATATTTCTTGGGTTAAGTTTGTTAAACAGTTATCGGTATTTTCTCCATCAGTTATAGATAGTGTTGAGTTATCAATAATTATGACAGGAGAAGTATTACTAATTTGTAGTGTATATGTGTCTGCCTCAGTAACCACAGTTTGTTCTGAAGGACTACAATTAGGTCTTGTACCTGTTGTGGTAGTTGATTGTGTTACACTTGGTGTTTTAATAACACCTCCTTGTGTAATAGTAAATAAATCTGTAATTGTTCCTGTTCCAGGTCCATTATAAGTTTTAGTCGAAGATAATACTAAACCAAAATTTAATGTAACTCCAATAGGTAATTGAGGTGTTGTTACAACTTGTACCGTAGTTTGTCTTGAATTAAAATTAGGTGTTATACTACTCACAACATTGTCAGTATTAGCACTTATTGTTAATTGGTAAGTTACAGGTATTGCGTCATATCCAACTGTAACAGTTTGTACTAATGTATTTCCTAACGCGTCTTGTATTGTTACTGTATAAGTGTTTGGACATAATCCATCAAATATATTACTACTTTGATATGTGTTTCCATTATCGATAGAATATATATACGGTGCAGTTCCATAACTCGCATTAACTGTAATAGAACCATTACAATTAGATGTTGAATTACAACTACTATTTTCAGTTGTTAAATTGGCTTGTAAAGGTATTGTTGGAGGACAGTTACCTTGGTTCATCGTAACCGCATACGCCTCAGTTCCACCAACAATTACCCATCCGTTATCAGGATACAAAGATGTTGTTGTACTTACAAATATACCACCTCCAACAGGGTTATATGGTGTAGACATATTTGATTGAAGAATCTCCCAACGATTTCTTGATATTGACCACACAATGTTAAGTTGTCCGTTGTACGTCCAAGTTGTCTTACCGTTTCTATTACCATTACCAACAAATTGGTAAGGTCCAATTGCAGTATTTTGAGAAACTGCAATGAAACATAATTTTGGACAAATACCTGAAGGTGTTACAGTTGGAGTTGCAGTTTGTGTTGGAGTTGCTGTTGCAGTTGGAGCTAATAATGAACACACAGTACTTGCTGTATAATCACCATAGTAATCCACAACAACAACCTCATAAACTCCCTGAGGTATACCAACTAAAGTTTGACTTCTTTGTCCTCCTTTCCAATAGAAAGAATAAGGACTTGTTCCACCAGTTACGGTTAAGGATAAAATACCATCTAAAGATGTTGATGTTTTTGGTATTAAAATTGGCTTACATTGAACACCCATTTCAAACAAAGTGAATACATCACAATCGTTTTTAAGTTTAAGAACTTGACTGTTAGTTGGTGTTTGAGTTGGTGTTTTGGTTAGGGTTGGTGTTGTTGTATTAGTCGGTGTTATTGTAGGTGTTGGAGTTTGTGTAGATGTATATGTAGGAGTTTGTGTTGGAGTTGGTGTTGGACAAATTATCGAAGCGGCAATATCCATTTTAACTATACCATTTGATGGTTTGGTATAGTCCATTGTTATCTTTAACTGACTTTCAGTACCTTGTTGAAAATTACCACAACAATCGGTATAATAATAATCCCCTGTAGTATAAGCCTCTCCACAACTAATTGGAGTTGTAGATGGAGTTGGGTTAGGAGTTCTTGTTTGTGTTGGAGTTGTAGTTAGTGTTGTAGTTGGTGTTGGTGTTATTGGCGCACTCGATGTTGGAGTAGGAGTTGGAGTAGGAGTCTCTGTTGATGGCGGACATGGGAAACTCCCACAAGCCGCTCCAGGATAAAATGGTCCTTGTCCTGATAAAGTACCTGCAATAGCACAAGTAATGGTAAAACTACCTCCATAATTAACATACACCGCATTTGGTACACCGTTACAATTTGTCCAATAGATAGTGCCACTAGCCATTGCTTGGTAAGTATAAGAGAAACAATTTCCACAATTTGACGCCATCTGTTTTTGGTTATTTTTTAGTGTTACCTATAATTATAGGTTTTAAGTCTTTTTTGTATAGGTTTATCCGTTATGTAGTTGTCGGTGTCGGTGTTGGTGATGATGTTAATGTCGGTGTTGGAGTAATTAAATTAGTGCAAATTGCATAATTAATAATTGTTCCTGATGTATCTATTTGGACTGAATAGAAGAATCCACCCCATGCCATCAGAATCCACTTGTTCATTCCATTGTATATTGAATATAAAACTCCATTATACAAATTAGAATAAACTTTAACACCGATAACAGGAATTGTGTTGGCTTGGTTTATATAACAATATAAATTGTTAACACTCATTACGTCACCACAAGTACTGGCTGAAGATGTGTAAGAATTTTGTCCAATTGCATGGATTGAGACAACAGGAGTTGCTGAAGGTGTTTGAGTTTGTGTAGGAGTCGTTGTGATAGTTGTTGTTGGCGTCATTGTCATAGTTGGTGTACGTGTAGGTGTTTGTGTATTAGTTTGAGTATTGGTTGGTGTTTGTGTGACTGTAGGTGTAACACTCGTTGTTGGAGTTGGTGTAATTAGAATTGTATCTGTATCAATACATCCATTAACATCAACTATCTTAATAATATAATCAGTTAAGTCATAGGGGTCTGGAACATCAAAACTAAATGGGAATGTACCAACCGTTCCTACGGATACACAAGACGCACTCATAGAATCACAATAATATATTTCTACAGGTGTGTTTGCTGTTACAGATGTTATTGTTACTAATTGGCCCATTATTGTACGATTGTTGTTCCCGTTATGGTGCAGTTATTTGAGTCAATAACTTTTAACATATAAGACACTGAATTATTATATGGCGCTGGTATATCAAACACATATGGTATCACAGATGTTGTTGATATATAAAAACATCCTGTCCCATTTGATTGACATATGTAGACATCATAAGGAGATTGACCTGTTATACCGCTAATTGTTACTTGTACCGCCATATTAATAAATACTTTAAAATCTATTTGTATTATTGAGGAAATACTCCTCGTCTGTTTCTAAAAATGTTTTTACGTCAAATACAGATTTTAATACTTTATCAGGATTATTCAATATTCTATTAACGATTTTTTCTTTTCTACCAGGATATTCTTCATGTACACCTTCAACCAAAAATTCTGTCAATTTGGTTATACCTTCTTTTTCTCTAATATCACTAATAGATTTTTCTTCCCCTATTTGTTTTACAATGTAAGATGTCTTAATGTATTTTAATTTATAATGATTAAAATTAGGTGAAGTTATTTCTTCATAGGAAACTTGCGGTAGTGGTTGTTCGAGCCATTGTATATCAATTAAAAATTTGTATTTATTTAACGACAAGTCATACATGATATTCATATATGATTCCAAAACATCTTGGTTTTTAATTTCACCTGTTATGCAAAAATCAACGTCCCAAGTTTGATTAAAATCATATAAAACTCCTCCCATTAGATACAATTCATATTCTTCAAGAATGTTTGTTTTGTTTTTAAGTTCAATTAAAAATTCTTTAATAACATTGTAGGACGGTCGATTCCAAATATTATTTGTTTTTACCTGTCCTCTCTGATAAAAAAAATATTGATTGTTTTCCGCAGTTTTTTTAAAAGTACTCATAGATTATTAACTACCTCCGCCGCCGCCTCCGCCGCCTCCACTGCCGCTTGAATTATATGCGTCAAAACATGTTTGACAGTCTACATATCCTTGGACAACAAATTTTGTGGTATTTGAGTTTATATAATAATCTGTTACAACACCATCATAATTTACAATATTATAACAAGTACTACTTGTGGTAACACTAACAATATTTCCTCCATTAGCTGCGAAATTATAAATTGGTACACTTGTTGGTGTATATATTGTTACGTTTTGTTCACTTCCATCACAAGCGTTTGCAGTATATTTCCTATACGTTGGACAGTTCCCACAACTAATAATTGGTGTTATTGGTTTATAAACTATATAGTTTGTACTCTGAGATTGAGAAACACTATCGATAGTACAACAGAAATCTCCTGTTGGGTCAGACACCGTCACAATATCTCCAATTACAACATTAAAGTCTATAGATTGAGTATTAGTACCCGCAAATCCAAACTCAAATGTATTGAATGTGATTGGTACTGGTGCAGTATAAAGACTCTTAACCACAACCGTACCTCCATTATCACATCTTGTGGCGTTAAAGTAATTGTAAGTAGTTCCTCCAATTACGGCTGCCTCACATGTTGTACAATCAGAATATGTTTGTGAAGATGAGCCGTCAAAATAGTTTCCTTGAAAAGTTACCGTAATTACAGATGGAGGTGCGATATATGTCGAGTCGAATCTATTAATGTATGTCCAACAATAACCTTGAGTATCTTTAAAGATTGCACCAGGTTGATTAGCGAACGACACAACTTGTGTTTGAATCATTTGTGTTGGTACTAAGTTAGGGAATATTGGTGAACAACTTTCATATACGTAAACATAATTAGGTGTTGCAGATGGTGATGGTGTTATTGAAGGTGTTGGTGTTTGACTTGATGTAGGTGTTTGAGTTTGTGTTGGCGTTACAGGTGGAGTTGTTCCAACAGTTGCTGTTTGTGATGGAGTAACACTTGGTGATGCAGTAACACTTGGTGTTGGCGTTTGCGAACTTGATGGTGTTATTGTAGGTGTAGTTGTAACCGTAGGTGTCGGTGTAGGTATAATACTACAGTACTCACAAACTGAGTAAAGTTGTACAATATCTCCAACCACAGTGTTTGATGAGAAGTTTGAATCATCTCTAGTATAACTAACACAATGATATCCTCCATTAAGTTCAACTAAAATAGTCATTCCAATTACAACAGGAACTCCACTAAATGAAAGACCGTCGGTAACATAAAACTCTTCACCTGATAGACAATCAGTAAGTACCTTAACAGACACACAACTAAATGTCTCATCTAACATATTAAATGTTACTTGTCCTCCCGCAGCAACAGTATTTGTTAATGTCACAGATGGTGTTAATGTTATTGTAGGTGTAACCGCTGGTGTATATCCACTCATACTGAATGAAATACCCACTCCGTTACAAATATCACCCGTAGGTGTTGGCGTTGGTGTTACGCCTATAGCGTTAACATCAAAATTAACATCATCACAGGCAACACTTGGTGTTGGTGTTGGAAGTGGTTCCCAATCACAATCAAAATATGCGTTGAAATCGAATATTGAACAATTGACTTGAGTTGGCGTAGGTGTGGGACATATACCAGTATTAAAATCGTTTGCCGCAATATCAGGACAATCCGAATAACATGGTGATGCACCTTTCAATAAACAGTCTCCACCAATAGTTGTGGATAGACACCAATAAGTTTCAGTTACCGAACTATAATAGTAAATTACAGCTGCACTTGTTCCGTCTCCAGAATAAGTTGGTGCGTCGTTATATGTTGAACCTGCAGTATAGTTACCACTATAACCCGATAAAGATGGTAAATGAGTATAAAAACAAAATTCAGAGTACGTACATCCTGTAGGAGCGCTGTATAACATTGGAAAAACTTCCTCCGTTGATGATGGAGTTGGTGTAGGTGTTGGTGTAGGGTTTGGGCTAGCGTCAGGAGTAGGTGTTGGAGTAGGTGTTGGGCATTGAGTTTCTCCTCCTGTAAAAATTACTCCATTAGTTGAATATATAGGACCTTCTTCAGCATAGGTAATCACTTTAGCAAATCCTGTAAATCCAGTACCTCCTACTATGCTATATACATACCCTTCAGTTAGTGTCCCTGGGATATTCTCAAATCTGAATAAGTTTGCGGAATTGTTACAGTCCTCAAATAAATAAATGTCGTATGGTTCGCTCATGTCTATAATAAATAACCAGATTCTGGCTTTTTATACTTTTTAAAAGATAGTTTTATTAAAAAACAAATAAAGACACCAATAATGTATATTTATGAGATATGAAACTTCTCAAAACGATAGAGAAAATAATCAAGGAAGCTGAAGAACAGTACAATCATGCTTGTGAAAGTTGTGTACCTGTTGAAGAGCTCGATAGGTTGGAAAAACATTACAAAGACTCTTTAAAACTTTTAAAGATGTATAAAAGTAATGAAGATAAAAAGACCGTTATCAAAAAATAAAGATGGATTTTTAATTTGACTCTTACTATATTTTTAACAAAGTATATCTATATGTCAAAAAATACAAAATTCGAAAAATCATACGTATTATACGCAACTGAAAACTATATTGATATTGTAAGAATGTCTTGCAAATCAATTAGAACATTTAGTAACTTACCAATCTTTGTTTACTTACTTGACTCAGACTTAAAGGTAGATATTGAAAACACAATAACAATTAATTGGAAATCTAACTTTACTGGAGTTGATGATACAAAAAAATCTTCGACCTCCAACTACTACATTGATAGAAGTAGTCAAAAAATATATGAACTATTAATTCAACGACCTTTAATTGTTAAGGACGCATTGGAGAACTATTCTGAAGTAGTTGCATATGTTGATAGTGATTCAATCGCAACTCAATACTGTAACAGAATTTTTGACATGTATAATCCAAAACTTGACTACCCCTACTTTGCCGAGGGTATTTACGAATACTTGCACATCAATGGTCGTGGTGGTGCTGAGACAAGAGAAGACATGAGTACGACCTTGGAACATCCCGCATGTGAGTTGTTCGGAGCAAATCAATACATCAGACAGAAATACAGACAAACAGGTTACTTTGTTGCAGGTCCTAATACAATAGACTTCTTAGATGAATGGTATTGGATGTGTACTCACCCTAAAGTCTTAAAAAACTTCCAACATTACGCCCCATACCACGAGGAAACAATCGCCAACGTATTATTATGGAAGTATGGTCGTCTTGATGGATTATCATACATCTATATGAATGGTGACAATCAAACCATAGATAAAGTCTTTAAAGAAGAACTATTCACAGGAACTCCAAGAAACTTAGGTCCTTGGTTTAAAATCCCTGGTAATGAAAAAGACTTATTATTTGTACATGGTGAAAAGAGAGGATTCATTCAAGAAGAGATGATTGAGAGACTGAAGATTAGAGCTTCAGGTTTGAGAACTAACTACAATATTGACCCTAAGAAAAATTGGGGTGATATCTTATCTCAGTACTTATTAGAGTACTACTCAGGTAAGAAATTGAATAAGAACGATGTATTCTACTTTGACGATGCATCTTATATGTTGGATAAGAACGGCAAGATTGTCGGTATTGGTAGTTCAATGAAATACGTTAGAAAAGACGATTACGTTTGGGGTACTGGTTGTATAGATGAACATCATGTTGGTGATAAACCAAAAAAAGTTTATTCTGTACGTGGTCCGTTAACAAGAGACGTATTACTTAAAAGAGGATGGGATGTACCTGAAGTTTATGGTGACCCCGCTCTTCTATTCCCTCAGATTTATAACCCAACTATCGAGAAGAAATATAAGATTGGTTTAATCCCACATTGCGTAGATTTTTATTCACTTGACGGATTAAAGGCAATCAACCATATGGAAGACATGGGTATTAAGATTATTAATGTAACTGCAGGTATTAATGAATTCATAGACCAACTTAAAGAATGTGAAACGATTATATCATCAAGTCTTCATGGATTAATTGCTGCAGACGCTTATGGTATTCCAAATTACAGAGTAAAAATCTCTAAGTTAGTACATGGTGGTGATTTCAAATATGAAGACCATTATGCATCAGTTAAGAGAGAACATTATGAACCATTCCAACTTACAGACACAACAACTTTAGAAGAAATTAATTCATTAAAGTTTGAGACAGGTGATATTAGTTTGGTTGACAAGTTATTAGAAGATACTCCGTGGAATGACCCTGATTGTAAGTACATTCAAAATGCCCCTGAGAATAAGATAAAGGTATTATTCTTGGCACCTCACCTATCTACAGGTGGTATGCCAGGGTTCCTATTAAGACGACTGGAGCTAATCAAAGCTCATTCACCTGAAATAGAATTATTCGTTGTCGAATATTCTAACTACAGTCCATATTATGTCGTACAAAGAAATAAGATAAAAGAATTATTACCATCAACTCACTTTTTTGAATTAGGTGAAGATAAGATGGATTTAATCAAGATAATTAAAGACAACCAAATTGATATTGTTCACGTAGATGAAATGATTGAAGGGTTTGATAGTTTTAATCAAGTCTCAAGGTCACTAATGAACGAACTTTATTCTAATGATAGAACTTGGAAAATGGTTGAGACTTGTCATAATGTTTGGTTTGACCCAGGTGCTCACAAGTTATACCATCCTGACGCATATGCTTTCTGTACTCCATACCATAAAGAAAAGACATTTGTAAATGTTCCTTCATATGGTGAGGTATTAGAGTTCCCTATCGAGAAAAGATTTAGAACTAAAGAAGAACAGATTGACGCTCAAACAGAATTAGGTTTTGACTCGTTTAAAACCCACGTAATTAATGTTGGTCTTTGGACTTCAGGTAAAAATCAAGTTGAAGGTGTTGAGATTGCAAGATTGGTTGAAAAATCCCACCCTGATATCCACTTTCACTTCATCGGAAATCAAGCTCCAAACTTTAAACAATATTGGGAGCCAGTGATGAACGACTTACCATCAAACGTAACCATTTGGGGTGAGAGAGATGACGTATCTAACTTTATGAAAGCTGCGGATGTATTCATGTTTAATTCAACTTGGGAATGTAATCCGTTGGTTTTACGTGAGGCTGCGTCTTATGGTCTTAAAATACTTGCAAGAAATTTACCTCAATATATGGATATGTTCACACCTTATATTACCCCTATTGATGAGGACATTAACAACACTAAAGATAGTTTATTATCTTTAATTATAAGTCAGAAGAACTATAATGTTCCTGAAGGTCAGGGTGAGAAATTTGCTTTGGACCACCTTAAATTTTATGAACTTGTGAATAGTAAAGAACCAAAACAACAAACTAAAATAAACTCTGATATCAGAATCACACAATACTTTGTTAATCAACCATTTTTGGAAATAAAAGGTGATAGTGATTCAACATTTGAAATCAAGTTTTTTGATGAATACGGAGTTTGTCATTACCATAATAAAACCAAAGCCAATCATTGGTTTAAACTGAATCGAGAGTACTTCACCAAATGGAATACCAAGGTTTGGGAAGAAGGTACTTTAATTTATGACGATACGTTAAATTATAAGGGTAAGAAAGTCTTTATATCTTTTGACAGTGGTTCATTAGGTGATACAATTGCTTGGATACCGTATGTATTGGAATTCAAAAAGAAACACGAATGTGATGTTGTTGTTTCAACTCACAAAAACTTCTTATTTGAGAAGGTTTACCCTGAACTTGAGTTTGTTAAACCAGGTTCAACGGTTAATGGTATCCATGGTATGTACGTTATCGGTTGGTTTTACAACCCCAATAAAGAACCTGAAATGCCAAACACAATACCTTTACAACAGGCAGCAACAAACATCTTAGGATTAGACTATACTGAGATTCAACCAAGAATTGATTATGTGGTAGGTGAAAGACCTTACGAACAGAAATACGTTTCAATTGCAACAAACTCAACATCAGGATGTAAGTTTTGGACTAAAGAGGGTTGGCAAGGTTTGATTGACCACTTACATTCATTAGGATATAAAGTGATTAATGTTTCCAAAGAGAAAAATCCGTTTAAGAACGCAGAACAAATCTCTGATACTTCAATGGAGAACACAATGAATGTTATTCACCATAGTGAGTTCTTTATCGGTCTATCGAGTGGTTTGAGCTGGTTAGCTTGGGGTATGGGTAAACACGTTGTTATGATTAGTAACTTTACTGAACCTGACCATGAGTTTACAACCAACTGCACTCGAATCGTGAAACTTGACGTTTGTAATGGATGTTGGAATAGTCCGATTTATAAATTTGATAAAGGGGATTGGGATTGGTGTCCTGTTCATAAGGGAACCAAGAGACAATTCGAATGTCATAAAACAATTACATCAAAAATGGTAATCGACCAAATACAACACTTATTATAATGGATACAAGTAAATTCATATGGGAACCTGAATGTCATGAAGGATTTAGAGAAATCGTAGAACAAGAAATCTTCGTAGATAGAGTTTATGAAAAATTTTTTGAGGTTGAGGAGGGAGATGTAGTATTTGATGTTGGAGCTAGTTTAGGTCCATTCACTTACTCTATTTTAGATAAGAAACCTTCAAACGTATTTACGTTTGAGCCGAGTTTTGAAGAGTTTAAAACATTGGTTTTGAATACTCGTAAAGGACCTGTTACTCACATCAATAAAGGTATTTCCAACCATATTGGTGAGTTTCAGTTTGAATATGTGTTTGATGTAGGAGATAACGAAATCTTTTATTCAACAACATTCAAAAAAGTAATTGAGGATTACAACATTCAAAAAATTGATTTTTTAAAATCGGACTGTGAAGGTGGGGAATACGATATCTTCAACTCAGAAAACCTATTGTGGATTAAACAAAATGTTAAAAAAATTGTTGGTGAGTGGCATTTAAGAACTCCTGAACTAAAAGAAAAGTTCCGAATCTTTAGAGACACTTACTTAAGACTTTTCCCTAATTTTAAAGTTAGGTCCTATAATGGATTTGATATTGAGGAGAGACTTTGGACCGATGAATTTATTGAAACTTTTACCGAAATAATGATTTATATTGATAACAGAGATTAATTCTCTGTTTCAATATCTATCTTATCAACATCTTTTCTTTCACCATACACAACATAAGAATATTCACAATTATTACCTCCAATACTAATTACAGAGTTTAATATCTCTTTAACAAAAATATTCTCTCCGCAACTTGAAGTTATTGAAATTGTAACTGTTTTCATATCAACAAGCCATTCCCATTCAACAGGAAATATAATGTATTTGGCACTTGTTTTACCCCTAAAATATACTCCATTTTCAGGTCCTTCTAATGAACCATGTCTTAATGTATATCCTTCTTTATTTCGATTAGGAACCACGAAAGATTTGGATGTGGCGTATACGTTACCATCAGTATCAACTCTAAAATTAGTTCCACTTTGGTTACCTGTCTCTATTGTATCACCTGAACCAGTATTAACCAATTTAAACTGATTTGCATTTGAACCACTGAATGTGATTGAATTCGTATTTGAAGATACAATTCTATTTGAAGATAAAGTACCTCCTGAATAGTAAATCTCTAATATAGTTACATTTGTTGTATCATTTTGTCCAACAAAAGTAATAACATTATTTAATACTGTACCACCTGTTAATGTTATGAAAGATGTTGAATCAACATTTCCTCCAGGTGCAGGTGCATAATAAACAACACCCTCCGCGTTAGCAATTAACACATTTTCTTCATTACCTGTTGCAACTCCAATAACCCTAAACCCATTATCAGTTATGTTTATTGTTAATACGTTTGTTGGATTTAAAAAATTAATTCCTGTATTAATACCACTCCAAGTTATTCTTTTAACTGTATTAGTTGATGCAAATAATTGGTTAGTAGATACATCATAATAAAATCCATTATTTGCATATTCAACTGGATGATTTGTTGGTGTGTGACTTGGCGTTTGTGTAGGAGTTGCGGTTGATGTTAACGTAGTTGTTGTTGTAGGCGTTTGTGTAGGTGTTGCAGTTGATGTTAACGTAGTTGTTGGCGTAGTTGTTTGTGTAGGAGTATTTGTAGGTGTCTGACTTGTTGTTATTGAAGGTGTAGAAGTAGAAGTATTTGTTGGAGTTTGAGTCTGACTTGTTGTTATTGAAGGTGTAGAAGTAGAAGTATTTGTAGGCGTTTGAGTCTGTGTAGAAGTTATAGTGTTTGTTGGCGTAGGAGTATTTGTTGCAGTTAATGTAGTTGTGGTAGTAGGTGTATTTGTTGATGTTTGAGTAGAAGTTATAGTATTTGTTGGTGTTTGCGTACTAGTTGCAGTTACAGTATTTGTAGGCGTTTGTGTATTTGTTGGCGTTTGTGTATTGGTAGATGTTACAGTATTTGTAGGTGTTTGAGTATTAGTTGGCGTTTGTGTATTAGTAGGTGTTTGAGTACTAGTTGAAGTTAATGTAGTTGTGGTAGTTGGAGTATTAGTTGGCGTTTGTGTACTCGTAGAAGTTATAGTATTAGTTGGCGTTTGTGTATTAGTAGGTGTTTGAGTACTAGTTGAAGTTAATGTAGTTGTGGTAGTTGGAGTATTAGTTGGCGTTTGTGTACTCGTAGAAGTTATAGTATTTGTTGGAGTTACGGTATTTGTTGGCGTAGGAGTATTTGTTGCAGTTAATGTAGTTGTAGTAGTTGGCGTATTTGTAGGAGTTTGAGTACTAGTTGCAGTTAAGGTAGTTGTAGTTGTTGGAGTATTTGTTGGCGTTTGCGTACTAGTTGCAGTTAATGTAGTTGTAGTAGTTGGCGTATTTGTAGGAGTTTGCGTACTAGTTGCAGTTAAGGTAGTTGTAGTTGTTGGAGTATTTGTTGGTGTTTGCGTAGGTGTTGCGGTCAACGTTGTTGTTGAAGTAGGAGTATTTGTTGGTGTTTGCGTAGGTGTTGCGGTTAATGTACTTGTTGTTGACGGTGTTGGCGTTGGAGCAATTGGTGGACACCCCATTAAGAATTCCCAAGCAGTACCTACTATAGGTGCAGTAATAACTACTAACGCGGTTGTTGGAGATGCTAAAGTTTTATTAAAACTTGAACTTCCAGAGCCTCCCCCTGAAACGTTTGGATAACCTAAAGCATTTAATTGAGCATTATATGCAGAACTACCTCTAAATCCTGTATCAATAACAAGAGAGTTATTCCAATAAACTTGGAATTGGTCAGGTACAGTATAAGCGTCAAAGTCAAAAGTAATATTACCTGTTCCAGCCCCCAACTGAACAGTAATTTCAAAATAACCTCTACCACCACTACCTCCATTATATATAATATTACAGTCAGTATTACCTGTAATAATTGTGTATGGAGTTGCGGTTGGTGTTTGTGTTGGCGTTGCAGTTGTAGTTGGTGTTGGGCTAGCAGTTAACGTAGTTGTTGATGTTGGGGTTGGGGTTGGGGCAATACAAGAAAAAGGGTATTTAGTTCCTGATGGACTTGTAGACCAATATAAATTAACATCAAATGATGTATCACTACCAGAGGTTCTTGTTATATTATAAGGCCAAGCTTGTGCAACAGATAATGTTACATAAGTTGAACTAAACGCATACCCTCCACCACCTGCTGCACTAACAGTTAATGAACTATAAGGGCTATTAGTACTAAACGTATCACCAGCACCCGCAGGTACCGCAGCACCTAACCATATATAAAGAGTTACACCACTATTATTAACTACAGTACCTACAGGGTTTGCGTTAAAATATGAAGTCCAAGGTAATTCTCCCGAAGTAAGACCACAACTAGGTGGGGCGACAGGTGTTGAAGTTGGAGTCGCAGTTAAAGTTGTTGTAGTTGTTGGTGATGGAGGTATTGAACATACTGTGTCGTCAAAACAACTTCCGAAAGATTCTTCAGTTGAGCAAATTAATGCGCTTGCATTTCCTCCATAAATGTATGATGGATATGTTCCAGTTTGTAAACAAAGATAGTATGTATTGTAACCAGGATATTCAATACTATATGGTATACCAAACCATATTTCATTATGATATACACCACTATTATCGGTCCATGCAATATATAATTGGTCTGTACCATCGTTTGTCTCATCACAATAAATTGGGGCTTCCCCGTTGGCTATTTTAATAGTCCAACAAGTACCCGCGGTTGTTGGAGTTGGAGTGGGAGTTGGTGGTACGTAAGTTGGAGTGGGAGTTGGTGGTACGTAAGTTGGAGTTGGGCTTGGAGTTGGTAATAACTCACAATCTGCTGTACCAGCATTTACGGAACTATATGTTGGTAGTGAGGCATTGTTGTTTTGGTAATAATATAAAGATACAAATCCTACGTCATCATTATTACAAATTGCGTTTGGATAATAACCTGCACTAAAAACTGTTGTTGTAAAATCACCATTACAATCGTAATAAGTAACATACATAACACCATCAGCATTAGGTGGTGTATTACCAGTTGCATTGTCTAAATCAAGTTGGGATATAGATAAACTATATGAAGTACAAGCCATTAGGTATTAAATTTTTTCGTCAACAATCATTTTATCAATATCTTTTCTTTCTCCATGGATAATGTAAAAACAATTTACATTATCTGTACCATCAAGGTTATATATTTCTATTTGAGTTGTTGAGATGGATTTAATCACATATTTTTGAAATTCACCTATTGGTGTTATTTGAACCGTTATTGTATCCTCATCAACCAACCATTCCCAATATTCAGGTAATTCAATAATTCCCAAACCACTAAGTTTACCCCTGTGGTAAACTCCGTGTTCAGGACCCTCCAAAGACCCATGACGTAACATGTATCCTGGTTTAAGTTTGTTTGGTATTAAGAATGATTTTGAAGTCGCAGATAAGTCACCATTTGCAGTTACGTAGAAGTTGGTTGACACTCCGCTCACCGTCTGTAATACTTTATCTGTAGGTGTATTACCTGTATAAACTATTTTAAATAAGTTTGCATTTGAACCTGAAAAAGTTAATGAATATGTTTGAGTATTAACAACTCTATTACCACTTAAAGTACCATCAGTATTATAAAGTGTTTTAATCCCTGTAATATTTGAGATGTTTCCTGAACCTTGAACTATGATAGATTCATTTGAGAATGTTCCTGCGGTGATGGCATTAACTGTGAATGTTGTTGTTCCGCCAGAGCTATTAGTTGTTGTTACAATATTGTTGTTAACGGTAACACCAGTTACTACGTCATTTCTATATTTAATATAACCATTACTATCAATAATTAAAAAATTGGAGTCATTTGATTGACTTAATCCAATTAATCTTAATGGAGGATTACCTGTAGAACCTGAAACAGTAACTTGAGCCGTTAAGGCTGCTCTTGCAGTACCAAATCCAACTTTACCTGTTGCATCAATAAATTGAGACAATATACCGTCAGTACCAATAGAAATGGTATTATAGTATGCAGATGCTGACCTTGCGTTGTAATAAAATCCTTTAAGTAATTGTGCCATAAAAAAAAAGTGTACTTATTGATATAAATACACTTTTAAGTTGTTATTTTGAATTTTATTCCAATTAATTTATTGGTTTATATTCGAGTAAGACTTTTTCAACGTCTTTACGTTCCGCATGGACAATAAAGTAAGTATTAATTATTCCGTTGTGAGAGTTAATTTCAATTTGATTATCTTTTACATCAACCACAAAGTGAGTTATTGCTCCTTTGATTGGTGTTAAGTGAACCGTAATTGAATTCTCGTCTATTAAACCTGTCCAATAATCAGGTAAATTAATTATATTTTGATTAGTTTTACCTCTAAAGTAAACTCCGTGTTCAGGTCCTTCTAATACACCGTATCTTAATCTATATCCTTCTTTTGTTGGGTGAGGGATATCAAATGATTTAGATGCCGCTGTTAACGCTCCTGTCATTGTAGTATTACCTGTAATTGTCAAGTCAGTACCATCAAACCTCATATTAGATTCACCATTCAATTGACCTACAGTTCCTGTTGCAGTTACAACGTAATTGTTAACATTGTTAGTAATATTACCTAAACCACTTGTTCCTGAAGTACCTGTTGTTCCACTAGTACCTGTTGTACCTGAAGTTCCACTAGTACCTGTTGTACCTGAAGTACCTGAAGTACCCGTTGTTCCTGTTGTACCACTTGTTCCAGCAGTTGCCGAAGTACCTGAAGTCGCAGATGTTCCACTTGTACCTGAGGTTCCTGTAGTACCGCTAGTTCCTGTTGTTCCACTTGTACCAGCTGTTGCAGATGTTCCTGAAGTTGCAGATGTACCTGAAGTACCTGTCGTACCACTTGTTCCTGTTGTTCCTGAAGTACCAGTTGTTCCTGAAGTTCCCGTTGTACCACTTGTTCCAGCAGTTGCCGAAGTACCTGAAGTCGCAGATGTTCCACTTGTACCTGAGGTTCCTGTAGTACCGCTAGTTCCTGTTGTTCCACTTGTACCAGCTGTTGCAGATGTTCCTGAAGTTGCAGATGTACCTGAAGTACCAGTTGTTCCTGAAGTTCCCGTTGTACCACTTGTTCCAGCAGTTGCCGAAGTACCTGAAGTCGCAGATGTCCCACTTGTTCCTGACGTTCCTGTAGTACCGCTAGTTCCTGTTGTTCCACTTGTACCATTTACACCAGATGTACCACTTGTTCCAGCAGTTGCAGATGTTCCTGAAGTTGCAGATGTCCCACTAGTTCCTGAAGTACCTGTTGTTCCTGACGTTGCAGATGTTCCACTTGTTCCTGACGTACCTGTAGTACCTGATGTACCAGCAGTTGCTGATGTTCCTGAAGTACCACTAGTTCCTGTTGTTCCTGAAGTACCACTAGTTGCAGATGTTCCTGAAGTTCCACTTGTACCCGTAGTTCCTGATGTACCAGCTGTTGCTGATGTTCCACTTGTTCCTGATGTACCCGTAGTTCCTGATGTACCTGTAGTTCCTGATGTACCTGTAGTTCCTGAAGTTCCAGCTGTTGCCGAAGTTCCTGACGTACCACTTGTTCCTGTAGTTCCTGATGTACCTGACGTTGCAGATGTTCCACTTGTTCCTGATGTACCCGTAGTTCCTGATGTTCCAGCTGTTGCTGAAGTTCCTGATGTACCGCTTGTGCCCGTAGTTCCTGAAGTTCCACTTGTAGCCGAAGTACCTGATGTACCACTTGTTCCTGTAGTTCCTGATGTACCACTAGTACCTGTTGTACCTGATGTACCACTAGTTGCAGAAGTACCACTTGTTCCTGAAGTTCCTGTAGTACCTGAAGTACCACTAGTTGCAGATGTACCACTTGTTCCCGATGTACCTGTAGTTCCTGATGTACCACTTGTAGCGGATGTTCCTGAAGTACCACTAGTTCCTGTTGTACCTGAAGTACCTGATGTTGCAGAAGTTCCTGACGTACCACTTGTTCCTGAAGTTCCTGTTGTACCTGAAGTTCCACTTGTTGCAGATGTTCCTGAAGTTCCTGATGTACCCGTAGTTCCTGATGTTCCTGCAGTTGCTGATGTACCTGAAGTTCCAGATGTACCACTTGTTCCTCTTGTACCAGAAGTTCCACTTGTTCCTGATGTTCCATTTGTGCCTGCCAGGGCCATTACTGCCCAACCACCATCAAAAGGATTATTGTCTATTTGTACTTGTAGAGATATGTAACTACTACCAAACAGTTCAACAACATCGTTAATCTGATATAAGGTTGAACCATTATAAGTTCCTCTCCAAGTAAAGGATGTACCTGAAGTTCCACTCGAACCACTCGTACCTCTAGTTCCACTTGTTCCTGATGTACCTGTAGTACCTGAAGTTGCGGATGTTCCACTAGTTCCTGAAGTACCTGTAGTTCCTGATGTTCCTGTTGTACCACTTGTTCCAGCAGTTGCTGATGTACCTGAGGTTGCTGAAGTACCTGAAGTACCACTAGTTCCTGTTGTTCCTGACGTACCTGTTGTACCGCTAGTTCCTGAAGTTGCAGATGTTCCTGAAGTTCCTGTTGTTCCACTTGTTCCTGTAGTTCCACTTGTTCCACTTGTTCCTGTAGTTCCACTTGTTCCTGAGGTTGCAGATGTTCCTGAAGTTCCGCTAGTTCCACTTGTACCTGATGTACCCGAAGTTGCAGATGTTCCACTTGTACCTGACGTTCCTGTTGTTCCACTTGTTCCTGTAGTTCCACTTGTACCTGAAGTTCCTGTTGTACCACTTGTTCCCGCAGTTGCGGATGTACCTGAAGTAGCAGATGTACCACTAGTTCCTGAAGTGCCTGCAGTACCTGTTGTACCACTTGTTCCAGCAGTTGCAGATGTTCCACTAGTTCCTGACGTTCCTGTTGTTCCTGACGTTCCTGTTGTTCCACTTGTTCCTGTAGTTCCACTTGTTCCTGATGTACCTGTTGTACCACTTGTTCCAGCGGTTGCTGAAGTTCCTGAAGTTGCAGATGTACCACTTGTTCCTGTAGTTCCACTAGTTCCTGATGTTCCTGATGTTCCTGATGTTCCTGTAGTTCCACTTGTACCTGAAGTTCCAGATGTACCTGTAGTTCCTGAAGTTCCACTTGTTGCAGATGTTCCTGAAGTTCCAGATGTACCTGTAGTACCTGAAGTACCACTAGTTCCACTTGAACCATTATTTCCTGATGTACCCGAAGTACCTGTTGTACCCGAAGTACCTGTTGTTCCTGAAGTACCTGTTGTTCCTGATGAACCGCTAGTACCACTTGTTCCACTTGTCCCTGAAGTACCTGTTGTTCCTGACGTACCTGAAGTCGCAGAGGTTCCACTTGTTCCTGATGTACCTGTTGTTCCTGAAGTTCCTGTTGAACCACTAGTTCCTGAAGTTCCTGTTGAACCACTAGTTCCTGAAGTTCCTGTCGTTCCTGATGTACCTGTTGTACCGCTTGTTCCTGTCGTACCTGAAGTACCATCTATTCCTGAAGTTCCACTTGAACCAGATGTACCTGTTGTACCGCTTGTTCCTGTAGTTCCTGATGTACCACTTGTTCCTGTAGTTCCTGATGTACCTGTTGTACCTGAAGTACCACTAGTTCCACTTGAACCTGATGTTCCTGTTGTACCTGAAGTACCACTAGTTCCCGTAGTTCCTGAAGTACCGCTTGTTGCTGATGTTCCTGAGGTTCCACTTGTTGCGGATGTACCCGAAGTACCACTTGTGCCTGATGTTCCACTAGTTCCTGTTGTACCGCTAGTTCCTGCAGTACCTGAAGTACCTGTTGTTCCTGAAGAACCACTTGTTCCTGAAGTACCTGTTGTTCCAGCAGTTCCTGATGTACCGTTTGTACCTGAAATACCCGAGGTTCCTGATTCACCTGACACACCTGATGTTCCTGAACTACCTGAAATACCATCTGTTCCACTTGTTCCTGAGGTACCTGATGTGCCACTTGTTCCTGATGTTCCTGAAGAACCTGATGTTCCGCTTGTTCCTGATGTTCCCGTTGTACCACTTGTTCCTGAAGTCCCTGTTGTACCTGAAGTACCTGAAGTACCCGAAGTACCACTAGTACCTGTTGAACCACTAGTTCCTGAAGTCCCTGTTGTACCACTTGTTCCCGAAGAACCTGCAGTACCCGCAGTAGCAGATGTTCCTGAAGAACCTGAGGTTCCTGTTGTACCGCTTGTTCCTGTTGTACCGCTTGTTCCTGATGTTCCTGTTGTACCTGAAGTACCACTAGTTCCTGAAGAACCTGAAGTCCCTGTTGTACCACTAGTACCTGAAGTCCCTGTTGTTCCTGAAGAACCTGATGTTCCACTAGTACCAGAAGTACCTGTTGTACCGCTTGAACCGCTTGTTCCTGAAGAACCTGATGTTCCGCTTGTTCCTGAAGTGCCTGTTGAACCACTTGTTCCTGATGTTCCTGAAGAACCACTTGTTCCTGATGTTCCTGAAGAACCTGAGGTACCGCTAGTTCCTGAAGAACCTGCAGTTCCAGCAGTTGCTGAAGTACCCGAAGAACCGCTTGTCCCTGAACTACCAGATGTTCCTGTTGTACCACTTGTACCTGAAGTACCACTTGTTCCGTCTATTCCTGATGTTCCTGAAGAACCACTTGTTCCTGTTGTACCTGAAGAACCTGATGTACCACTAGTTCCTGTTGTACCGCTAGTTCCTGAAGAACCCGAAGTACCTGTTGTACCTGAAGTTCCTGATGAACCTGATGAACCTGATGTACCACTTGTACCTGTAGTACCTGAAGAACCTGAAGAACCACTAGTTCCTGTTGTACCACTTGAGCCGCTAGTTCCTGAAGAACCACTTGTTCCTGTTGTACCACTTGTACCCGATGTACCTGTTGTACCACTAGTTCCGTCTATTCCTGATGTTCCTGAAGAACCACTTGTTCCGTCTATTCCTGATGTTCCTGAAGAACCACTTGTTCCTGTTGTACCACTTGAACCTGATGTTCCTGTAGAACCTGATGTTCCACTAGTCCCTGTTGTTCCTGAAGAACCACTAGTTCCTGTCGTACCGCTTGTTCCATCTATGCCTGATGTTCCTGAAGAACCGCTTGTACCTGTTGTACCTGAAGAACCACTTGTACCTGAAGTACCACTAGTTCCATCTATTCCTGATGTTCCTGAAGAACCACTTGTTCCTGAAGAACCGCTTGTTCCGTCTATTCCTGATGTTCCTGAAGAACCACTTGTTCCTGAAGTACCACTAGTTCCATCAGTACCTGAAGTACCATCTGTTCCGCTAGTTCCTGATGTTCCTGATGTTCCACTTGAACCTGATGTTCCTGATGTTCCACTTGAACCTGATGTTCCTGATGTTCCACTTGAACCTGATGTTCCTGAAGTACCATTTAATGTTGAGGCACTAATAGTGTGTAATTGTCCATTAGCGTCAATAGTAACCACCAAAGGGTCGACCGATTGGGTCAACCCTGAGATGAAAATTTCTCCTGCGCTTCCGAGTTTTATTCTTTTAATCCCATCCGTTGATAAAAATAATTCATCGTCAATCGAATAGAAAAAACCTTTATTAAGTGCCATATGTTATATAATTTGTACCCATCCACCTGATTTATAGATATATAATCCTTCGTCTCCGTCTGTTTGATATACTATTAAAGCCACATCAACTGCCGACATCGTTAGATTATTTCTCTGAGTTTCTGTTAATCTTGGGAACATGATTCCTCTTGTTCCAAATATTTCGAATATTGCGTTTACGGTTGTTCTTGTTGTTTGTCCTATTACTATCGTATTTCCTGTTCCTCCTGTTACCTCAGCAATTGGTGTTGTCGTATCTCCAATAGTATCTGTTGAAGTGAATTTAACAATTGTGTTAAGTGTTCCTCCTACTGCGACTGAGGTTCCTGAAGTACCTGTTGTACCTGAAGTTCCACTAGTACCTGTTGTTCCTGAAGTACCTGATGTTCCGCTAGTTCCTGTTGTTCCTGATGTTCCTGATGAACCACTAGTTCCGCTTGTACCCGTTGTACCTGAAGTACCTGATGAACCACTAGTTCCATCTGTACCTGAAGTTCCTGATGTACCACTTGTTCCTGAAGTACCATCTGTACCGCTAGTACCTGATGTTCCTGTTGTTCCTGATGTTCCTGATGAACCTGATGTTCCTGTTGTCCCTGAAGTACCACTAGTACCACTAGTACCACTAGTACCTGTTGTGCCACTTGAGCCGTCTGTTCCTGAAGTACCACTAGTTCCTGTTGTACCTGATGTTCCTGAAGTACCACTAGTACCTGTTGTACCACTTGAACCATCTGTTCCCGAAGTACCGCTAGTCCCTGTTGTACCTGAAGTACCATCTGTACCTGAAGTACCTGAAGTTCCACTTGTTCCTGATGTACCACTAGTTCCTGATGAACCACTAGTACCCGTTGTTCCTGAAGTTCCTGAAGTTCCTGATGAACCACTAGTTCCTGTTGTTCCTGAAGTTCCACTAGAACCACTTGTTCCTGAAGTACCACTTGAACCACTTGTTCCTGAGGTTCCTGAAGTTCCTGATGAACCACTTGTTCCTGTTGTACCATCCGTTCCTGAAGTTCCTGATGAACCGCTAGTACCTGATGAACCTGAAGTTCCCGTTGTACCTGAAGTTCCCGTTGTACCTGAGCTACCTGATGTTCCGCTAGTACCTGAAGTACCACTAGTTCCTGATGAACCTGAAGTACCACTAGTTCCTGATGAACCTGAAGTACCATCTGTTCCGCTAGTCCCTGATGAACCTGAAGTTCCGCTAGTTCCATCTGTACCACTTGTTCCGTCTGTTCCTGAAGTTCCTGATGAACCTGAAGTTCCTGAAGTTCCTGAAGTACCGTCTATACCACTAGTACCTGATGTACCATCTATACCACTAGTACCTGAAGTACCATCTATTCCGCTTGTTCCTGAAGTACCATCTAAACCTGATGTACCGCTAGTTCCTGATGTTCCTGATGTTCCTGAAGTTCCGTCTATTCCTGAAGTTCCGCTAGTTCCTGATGTTCCATCTATTCCGCTAGTTCCTGATGTTCCATCTATTCCACTAGTTCCTGATGTTCCATCTATTCCACTAGTTCCTGATGTTCCATCTATTCCTGAAGTTCCATCTGTACCGCTAGTCCCTGAAGTACCGTCTGTTCCGCTAGTTCCTGAAGTTCCATCTGTACCGCTAGTTCCTGAAGTTCCCGAAGTTCCTGTTGTTCCACTTGAACCTGAGGTCCCTGTTGTTCCCGAAGTTCCTGTTGTTCCCGAAGTTCCTGAAGTACCACTTGTTCCGTTAACCCCACTTAATCCTGAAGTACCTGATGTTCCATCAGTTCCGCTAGTACCATCTGTACCCGATGTTCCATCTATTCCACTAGTTCCTGAAGTACCGTCTGTTCCGCTAGTTCCATCTGTACCTGAAGTACCGTCTGTTCCGCTAGTTCCGTCTATTCCTGAAGTACCGCTAGTACCATCTGTACCCGATGTTCCATCTATTCCACTAGTTCCTGAAGTACCGTCTGTTCCTGAAGTACCATCTGTACCTGAAGTACCGTCTGTTCCGCTAGTTCCGTCTATTCCTGAAGTTCCTGATGAACCTGAAGTACCACTTGTTCCATCTATTCCTGATGTACCTGAAGTACCGTCTGTTCCTGAAGTACCATCTGTTCCGCTAGTTCCATCTATTCCTGAAGTACCGCTAGTTCCTGATGTACCTGAAGTACCGTCTGTTCCTGAAGTACCATCTGTTCCGCTAGTTCCATCTATTCCTGAAGTACCGCTAGTTCCTGTTGTACCACTTGTTCCGTCAGTACCTGAAGTACCATCTGTTCCGCTAGTTCCATCTATTCCTGAAGTACCGCTAGTTCCTGTTGTACCACTTGTTCCGTCAGTACCTGAAGTACCATCTGTTCCGCTAGTTCCATCTATTCCTGAAGTTCCACTTGTTCCGTCAGTACCTGAAGTACCATCTGTTCCACTAGTACCATCTATTCCTGAAGTACCTGATGTACCATCTGTTCCACTTGTTCCGTCAGTACCTGATGTACCATCTATTCCTGAAGTACCACTAGTTCCTGTTGAACCTGAAGTTCCGTCTATACCTGAAGTACCGCTAGTACCTGATGTACCATCTATTCCTGAAGTACCACTAGTTCCTGTTGTACCTGATGAACCTGAAGTTCCACTAGTTCCTGATGTACCTGATGTTCCTGATGTTCCACTTGAACCTCGTGCTCCTACAAGACAAAGTGTAACTCCTGCCTGTGTTTTATAACCAGGATTTTGAGAATATGTAATAACCGCGACTAAAGCTCCTGTTGAAGCGGTATAACCGCTAATTAAAATATCTTCTATAATATTATCAGGTGCATATACACTTAATGTTTGTCCTGGTGCCCATGACATATTTGGATACGAAGGTCCATTGTAGGGCTGTCCTACCGATTGAAAATAATAATCACCAGCTAAGAATGGTGTACAAATTAAAGGTGATGTTCCTGATGTACCACTAGTTCCTGAAGTACCGCTAGTACCTGTTGAACCTGAAGTACCACTTGTTCCGTCTATACCTGATGTACCTGAAGTTCCACTAGTTCCATCTATTCCTGAAGTACCGCTAGTTCCTGTTGTTCCTGATGAACCGCTAGTTCCTGTTGTTCCTGATGAACCGCTAGTTCCTGAAGTACCCGTTGTTCCTGATGAACCGCTAGTTCCTGAAGTACCACTTGTTCCGTCAGTACCTGAAGTGCCATCTATTCCTGAAGTTCCGCTTGTTCCTGTTGTACCTGAAGTACCGTCTGTTCCACTTGTTCCGTCAGTACCTGAAGTGCCATCTATTCCTGAAGTACCACTAGTTCCTGTTGTACCTGAAGTACCATCTATTCCACTTGTTCCATCTATTCCTGAAGTACCGCTTGTTCCTGTTGTACCTGAAGTTCCATCTGTACCTGAAGTACCATCCGTACCGCTAGTTCCGTCTGTACCGCTAGTTCCGTCTGTACCCGAAGTACCATCTATTCCTGAAGTACCTGAAGTTCCGCTAGTTCCTGTTGTTCCACTTGTTCCGTCAGTACCTGATGTACCATCTGTTCCACTAGTACCATCTATTCCTGAAGTACCGCTAGTTCCTGTTGTACCTGAAGTACCATCCGTACCGCTAGTTCCGTCAGTACCTGAAGTACCATCTGTTCCACTTGTTCCGTCAGTACCTGATGTACCATCTATTCCTGAAGTACCACTAGTTCCTGTTGTACCTGATGAACCTGAAGTTCCTGAGGTACCATCTGTTCCACTAGTTCCGTCTATTCCTGAAGTACCTGATGTACCACTTGTACCTGAAGTACCATCTGTTCCACTAGTTCCGTCTATTCCTGAAGTACCTGATGTACCACTTGTACCTGAAGTACCATCTGTTCCACTAGTACCATCTATTCCTGAAGTACCGCTAGTTCCTGTTGTACCTGAAGTACCATCTGTTCCACTAGTTCCGTCTATTCCTGAAGTACCTGATGTACCACTTGTACCTGAAGTACCATCTGTTCCACTAGTACCATCTATTCCTGAAGTACCGCTAGTTCCTGT
>Ga0209297_1000167_pt1:0-42500 | contig 44183 bp, 27 predicted proteins | sample S_130805_MF_Meta_FD_187322 | JGI IMG/M metagenome (GOLD analysis project Ga0209297, IMG submission 187322) | Freshwater microbial communities from Lake Simoncouche, Canada to study carbon cycling - S_130805_MF_MetaG (SPAdes) (version 2) | ecosystem: Environmental > Aquatic > Freshwater >...
AGCGATGAATTTGAAAATAATTTATTTAAAACAAAATCTGATTTAAGTCTTTTGCCAAAAGCGTATCAGTTTTGGGAATGGGAAGCTAGTATTTCTAATGCCGACAGCACTAAAAATAAAATTAAACTTTTTTATAAAGAGAGAAGAGATAAATTAACTTACAACTATACATTAAAAGATAGTACATATGCAACTAATATTGGATTAAAGAGTTCAATTTATTCTATTAAAAATAATCCGATAACTCTTTTAATCACTTATCGTAAATTATATTTGAGTAATAATATTGTTGGTAATTCATTAAACCCAGATAATACATTATTAAACCGCTTAGAATATAATCCACGTTATTTTAAGGGGTTTATAACCGCTGGATTTTTTTTCGAAACAGGATATGGCTTGGAAAATAAACGTGAATTTTATTATTTAGAAGTGCCAGCTGGCCAAGGTCAATATGCCTGGATAGATTATAATAATAATGAAATAAAAGAATTAAATGAATTTGAAGTGTCAAAGTTTATCGATCAAGCAAAATTTATTAAAATATATACTCCTACAAATGCCTATACAAAAGTATTACAAAATCAACTTAGTGTTTCGTTAAACATTCGGCCTGCTGCAATATTAAAAAATAATAGTAAGGCATTAAATCGATTTGCTAATCGCTTTAACATTCAAACCTCTGCCAGATTTGATAATAAAATAAGTAATACAAATAGTTTAGATAATTATAATCCTTTTTTAATTGTAAAAGATACATTTTTATTGGCTAATAATAATAACATTAGACAAAGTGTATTTTTTAACCAATCGTCAGCTTTTTTTGGTGCAGATTATACTTATTTGAAAAATGAGTCTCGTCAACTTATAATTAATGGTATTGAAGGGAAATATTTGTTATCGCATGAAATAAAATGGCGCCTTAATTTTTTTGAATCCTGGGCTATTAATAGTAGTAATATTATAAGTAAAAAAGAAAATAGCTCGCAATTTTTTCTAGCTCGTAATTTTATAATTGAAGGCTTTGAATCAGAACAAAAACTTATTTTTCAACCCAATACGATTTTTCGATTAAGTTCTATTTATAAATACAGCGAAAAAAAGAACGTACTCTTTTCGCATCTTGAAAATAATATAAACCCTCAAAAAGCGTATATAAATTCGTTTGGATTTGAATTAAAATACAATCAAACCGAAAAAGGAAGTTTAAATGCTCGATTTGATTTAATTAAAATTAGTTATAACGACCTTAAAAACTCCGCACTTTCTTATGAAATGCTTAATGGTTTAAGTAGCGGTAATAACTTCACTTGGGAATTAAGTTATCAAAGAAATATAAATGAAAATATTCAAATAAGCATTAATTATAATGCACGAAAAACAGCTCAAGCAGATTTAATAAATATAGGGGGAATGCAAATAAGAGCTTTTTTTTAAATTGATAATCTCCAATAATAATTTTTTATAGAGAAAAATAAATAAAAACAAAAATTAAATTTCTCCTAAAACAGTTTGTGAGCCTCTTACTAAATCGCCTAATTTAATATTTAATTTAGTGCCAATAGGTAAAAATAAATCTACGCGAGATCCAAATTTAATAAATCCCATTTGCTCGCATTGTTCAGCTATTTCTCCTTCTTTACAATACCAAACTATTCTTCGCGCTAAAGCTCCGGCTATTTGACGAAATAAAATTTCTGTTCCATTTTTATGTTTAACAACAATAGTTGTTCGTTCATTATCAGTACTACTTTTTGGATCGTAGGCTACTAAAAATTTACCCGAGTGATATTTAAAAAAACTAATAATGCCACTAATCGGAAATCGATTAATGTGAACATTTGTTGGGCTCATAAAAATACTAACTTGTAATCGTTTATCCTTAAAATATTCGCCTTCATTGGTTTCTTCAATAACAACAACTTTGCCATCAGCAGGGCAAATAATCAAGTTTTCGCCTAAAGTATATTTACGAATCGGATTTCTAAAAAATTGAACAATAGTAATCGTTAAAATACTACATAGCACATAGGCAAACCAATGAGCTATTTGAAAATTTGGAAAAAAGTAATGAGCAATGAAAATAATTATAACGCTAAAAACAAGCACTAAAAATAAACTAGCATAACCTTCTTTGTGAAATCTCATATTTTATTTAAAATTTTAGTAAATATAATGGAAACTGATTAAAATGTAGCAATTTTTTTATTGAATAAATAATTATTATTATCGAAAAACACAATAAAATACTTGTCAATTGATTAAGCTTTCCTAATTTTGTGACGAATTAAAAAATATGTTAAGCCATGAGTAAAATTAAAGTAGCCAATCCTGTAGTTGAATTAGACGGCGATGAGATGACCCGCATTATTTGGAAGTTTATTAAAGATAAATTAGTATTACCATACTTAGACATTGATATAAAATATTTTGACTTAGGCATCGAACATCGTGATGCAACTAATGATCAGGTTACCATCGATTCTGCTGAGGCAATCAAGAAATATCAAGTCGGAATTAAATGCGCCACTATTACTCCAGATGAAGATAGAGTGAAAGAATTTAAATTAAAGCAAATGTGGAAATCACCAAATGGAACTATCCGAAATATTTTGGATGGGACCGTTTTTCGTGAACCAATTGTTTGTAAAAACGTGCCACGTTTAGTTAGTAATTGGACTTCGCCAATTATTGTTGGCCGTCACGCTTTTGGCGACCAATATAAAGCAACTGATTTTGTTGTTCCTGGTAAAGGAAAATTAACTATGAAATTTGAAGGCGAAGATGGAAAGGTTATCGAACATGAAATATATAAATTTAATGGCCCCGGTGTTGCAATGGGAATGTATAATGTAGAAGAGTCTATTCGTGGGTTTGCTCATTCATGCTTTAATGTGGCATTAAATAAAAAGTGGCCTTTATATTTATCAACTAAAAATACGATCTTAAAAAAATACGATGGTCGTTTTAAAGATATTTTTGAAGAAATTTATCAAGCAGATTATAAAGCAAAATACCATGCTGCAGGAATTGTTTATGAGCATAGACTAATTGATGACATGGTAGCTAGTGCACTGAAATGGAACGGAAGTTTTGTTTGGGCTTGTAAAAATTATGACGGTGATGTTCAATCCGATTCGGTTGCTCAGGGCTTTGGTTCATTAGGTTTAATGACTTCAGTTTTAATTACCCCTGATGGAAAAATTATGGAAGCCGAAGCAGCTCACGGAACTGTAACTCGACATTTTAGAGATCACCAAGCTGGTAAACCTACATCTACTAATCCTATTGCTAGTATTTTTGCATGGACGAGAGGCCTTGAATTCAGAGGTAAATTAGATAATAATCAAGATTTAATACATTTTTCACAAACCCTAGAAAAAGTTTGTGTAGAAACTGTTGAAAGTGGAAAAATGACAAAAGATTTAGCAATTTGTGCTTTTGGAAATAAAGTAAATCATGGCGAACATTATTTATATACCGAAGAATTTTTATCAGCTTTAGATGAAAATTTAAAATTAGCTTTAAATAAATAATAGCAGCTATTTTCTTTAATTTTTAAATAGATTTATTTTTTAAATATTTCTTTTTAATTGAACTAAAATTAATTAACCACAATTACAATCTTTTTTGCAAGCTTGTTTTTTTTTGCGAATAATAAGTTTTACAATTAAAAAAGATAAAGCTAAACCAAGAATAATATAAACAGCTATTTCTTGCATAGGTCTAATTACTTAAAATTGGTAATATAAGTTTAGATAATTCACTGCCAACATGTACTTTAATATCACAAGGCACAAAGTCTTTATCCTCGCAAGTATAAATATCTAAAAATTGCTGTGGATTTCTATCAAAAAGCGGAAACCACGAACTTTGAATTTGTATCATAAGTTTATGCCCTTTTAAAAAGGTATGAGCTAAATCTGGTAATTCGAATTTAACTGTTTCAATTTTTTCAGGAGTAAATGCCTCTGGTGCATCAAATCCGTTTCTAAAACGACCACGCATAATTTCGCCTCGCACCATCATTTGATAGCCTCCCATTTCTGTCTCTTGCTTTATCCCTTTGCAACAGTATGCACTTTCGTAACTAAAATTATCAGGAAATACATCAATTATTTTAACTACAAAATCTGCATCACTTGAACTTAAACTTACTTTTAAATCGGCAATTACACTCCCTGCTAAACTTAAGTTTTCAGTTAAAGATTCTGTTTCAAAAACTAATACATCAGGTCTTCTTGATGCAAAACGCTGATCGTCTGTCATGTATTCGCGCGTGCGATTTAAATGAACATCTTCAGTATAAGGCACGGGTTTATTTGGCAAGCTCGTGTATTTTAAAAAGGTATTTATATTTTTTGTTTTTTCAAAAGACAGTCCGTTTTTTTCAGTTAAATAAAGAGATTTATTTACAATTTTTTTTGGAGGCCAACTTTCAAAGTTTTTCCATGCATTTTCTCCACTAAAAAAAATAGTTGCTTCGGCTATTTTATCAAGGCTTCCCTTACCTTTTAAATAATAATTAAAAAATGGCACCTCTAAATCATTTTGATAATAGGCGGTAGTATTGTTTCCAAATCTAATGTTTCCAAGATTTGAACCTTCTCCCCGATGCCATCCGCCGTGAAACCATGGCCCCATAACCAATTTATTAGTTGTAGTAGGCGATTGTTTTTCGATGGCTTTATATAAATTCCAAGCACCAAAACAATCTTCAGCATCAAAGGTACCGCCAACGACCAAAATAGCAGGTTTAATATTTTTACAATGTCTTCTTGCATCTCTCGCTTTCCACCAATTATCATAATTGGGGTGTTGCATTAAATCATCCCAAAAGCGAATACTGTCCATGTAAGGTTTAAAATTTTTTAGAGCCCCCTGTTTTAAATAAAAATGATAGTTGTCTTTCTCGGGGATACTAAATCCTTTAGCGCTTTCAGTTGTTGGTTTAGGCCTATTTTTACCAAAGCCTGAATAAAAACTAAATCCATCGGCTAAAGCAAATGCTCCGTTGTGATGAAAATCATCTCCAATAAACCAATCAGTAACTGGGGCTTGAGGGCTAACAGCTTTTAACGCAGGATGATTGCTAAGCGCGGCCATAGTGCTGTAAAATCCAGGATATGATATGCCAAATACTCCAACATTTCCATTATTATTCACCACGTTTTTTATCAACCAATCAATTGCATCAAAAGTATCACTAGATTCGTCGATGTCTTTTTTAGTTTTCTTATTTTCGATATAAGGTCTAACGTCTACAAATTCGCCCTCACTCATGTATTTTCCTCTTACATCTTGCATCACAATAATGTATTCTTCTTTGGCATAATTTATCCAGTGTGTTGCATATATGCGCGAAGAAAAATTATCCTTACCATAAGGAGCGCAGGAGTATGGTGTTCGCATCATTATGATTGGATGTTTATCGGCAGTTGATTTAGGCGAATAAATTGTTGTAAATAATTTAACCCCATCGCGCATTTTAATTAGGGTTTCTTGTTTGGTATAATTGGCATATACCCATATACTATCTTTATTTTGAGCAATACCAATAAAGCTCAAGCTCAAAAATCCAATTAAAAAAAACTTTTTAAACATGTATTTTATAATTATCGTTTTAATAATTAATTTACTGTAAAAGTAAGTTTTTTTGATTAACAATTTATAGTTTAAAACATTGGAAACATTCAACTTAAAGATTTATTCATTTCAACTACTTTTAATGGATAATGAGTTCAGAGAAAACGAATAAATTCAGAGAAAATAGTCAGACAGTCTCCATTGAAGAAAACGATAAATCTTCGGCTCATAAAAACGACATAGAAGACTATGAAAAAAAGCCAACTGAAAAGAAAATAAAATCTAAACCCACGCCAAAAGTATCTGATAAAGCTGCTAAATTAGAAAATAAAGTTTCTTTTATTGAGCGATGGAAGCAATTCATGGCATTTTATAAAAACGAGCAAACACAAAAAGCAATAGGCTTGTTTGTTTTATTAATTTCTTTTTTCCTATTCATTGCTTTTGTATCTTATTTAACAACATGGGAAATAGATCAAGATAAGGTTTTGGGGTCTGTTGCCGACCTTTTTTCACCCGATATCAAAGTGCAAAATTGGTTAGGAAAAATTGGTGCCCTAACCTCTTATTTAATTATTTACAGAACTTTTGGATTAGCTACGTTTATTTTGATTCCGATTTTATTTATGATTGGAATTCGAAAATTATATCAACGGCAATTAATTAATGTTAGCGCCTTTAATGCTAAGTGGTTATTTACTATGGTTTGGCTTTCTTTAGTTTTAGCAAAAACATTTCCTAATCAATTACACATTTCTGGCGGTTGTTTTGGCTATTTTATGAACGAACAAATTTCTAATTATTTTGGCAATGTGGGCTTAATTATCTTGTATGTTTTTTCGATGTTGCTATTTTTAGTTCTTACAATTAATTTATCTTTCAAATGGCCATTAAAAAAAATAATTGCAGACGACAAACAAATTGAAGATGAACTTGAAATAAAAAATGATGAAACCAAAGATGCTATAATTTTTAATTCCTCATTTAATGAAACAAAAGAATTAATATTAACATCCGAAGAAGAAGCTGCATTATTAAATTTCGAAGTCATTTCAAAAAATCCAGAAAACAAAGCTGAATTAAATGAAATTCCCTTAAAGGATAATACTTTAGATTTTGAGGTTTTAGAAACTAAGGATGAGCTTACTTTATTAAACCCATCTAACGAACCCTCATTTGAAATTGAAACACCACTAGCAGAGGCAGATGTATTAGATGATGAAAATAAAGCGTCTAAATTAGTTGAACAATTTGGAGAGTACGACCCTACCTTAGATTTAGGATCTTATAAATTTCCAACATTTGATTTGTTAACCGATTATGGAGACGGAAAAGGCAAAGTAACTCAAGAAGAATTAGTTGCTAATAAAAATAAAATTGTAAATACCTTAAGAAATTTTGGTATTGAAATTGAAAAAATTATGGCTACCGTTGGCCCAACAGTAACCTTATACGAGATTGTTCCTGCGGCCGGGGTTCGCATTAGCAAAATTAAAAATTTAGAAGACGATATTGCATTGAGTTTAGCTGCATTGGGCATTCGTATTATTGCGCCTATTCCAGGTAAAGGTACTATTGGCATTGAAGTGCCAAATCAAAATCCAGAAATGGTGCCAATGAAAAACATTTTAGCTTCTGAAAAATTTAATAATTCAACTTTTGAATTACCTATCGCTTTAGGTAAAACAATTAGCAACGAAATTTTTATTGCCGACTTAGCAAAAATGCCACACTTGCTTATGGCCGGAGCTACTGGCCAAGGTAAATCAGTAGGGTTAAACGCTGTACTCATTTCTTTATTATACAAAAAACATCCGTCACAAGTTAAATTTGTTTTGGTGGATCCTAAAAAAGTAGAATTAACTTTATTTAAAAAAATAGAACGTCACTTTTTAGCCAAACTGCCAAATGCAGAAGATGCTATTATTACAGATAATACCAAAGTAGTTCATACACTCAACTCTCTCTGTATTGAAATGGATAATCGTTATGCACTTCTTGAAGATGCTCAAGTTCGTAACATAAAAGAATACAATGTAAAATTTGTTAATCGTAAATTAAATCCAACCGAAGGGCATAAATATTTACCATACATAGTTTTGGTAGTAGATGAATTTGCAGATTTAATTATGACTGCAGGTAAGGAAGTAGAAACCCCAATTGCTCGTTTAGCTCAATTAGCAAGAGCTATTGGCATACATTTAATTATTGCAACTCAACGCCCTTCAGTAAACATTATTACTGGAACTATTAAAGCTAATTTTCCTGCCCGAATAGCTTTTAGAGTTACTAGTAAAATAGATAGCCGAACTATTTTAGATTCAGGTGGTGCCGACCAGTTAATTGGACGTGGCGATATGTTATTAAGCACTGGTAATGATTTAATTCGTATTCAATGTGCTTTTGTTGATACGCCAGAAGTTGAAAAAATAACTGACTTTATTGGCAACCAAAGGGCCTATCCAAGTGCTTTTATGCTTCCTGAATATGTAGGCGAAGATGGAAGCGATGGTAAAGAAGAGGTAGATTTAAGTGAACGAGATAAGATGTTTGATGAGGCCGCAAAATTAGTTGTTAATTTTCAACAAGGCAGCGCTTCTTTCTTACAACGTAAATTAAAATTAGGTTACAATCGTGCCGGTAGGATTGTTGATCAGTTAGAAGCTGCTGGATTTATTGGGCCGTTTGAAGGTAGCAAAGCAAGAGAGGTATTGGTAAAAGATATGGCGCAACTAGATGAAATAATAAAAAAAATAAAAAGCAAATAAACTATTTTTAGATTATTTAAAATTTAAAATAATATTTAACCCGTTAAACCTTTTATATATTTGTCTATCAAAAATAAAAAAAATTATAAAAATAAATTATGAAGAAATTACTATTGCTTTTTTTTAACTTTTGTTTTTTAGTTTCGATTTGTCAGGATCAAGATCCTAAAGCTAAACTCATATTAGATGATTTAAGTAAAAACACCAAAACTTATAAAACTATTTTAGCCGAGGTGGCATTTACCATGTATAACAAAGAAAAAAAAGCCATTGAGAAACCTCAAATTTGGAAAATACAAGTTAAAGGACAAAAATTTCGATTGGAAATACCCGGCACTTCAATAGTTTGTGATGGAGTTACTTTGTGGAATTATAATAAAGATGCTAAAGAGGTAACCATAAAAACCTTTGACCCCTTAAGCGATGAACAAAATCCTAGTAAAATTTTTACTATTTACGAAACAGGGTATAAATACACCTATGATACAGAAAAGAAAGTTGGATTAGTTAATTGCTCTGTCATTAATTTATTTCCGGCCATAAAGCCAGAAAAGAAAAAATTTCATACCGTTAAATTATCTATTGATAAAATAAAAAAACAAATGATTCAGTTAATAATGTTGATGAAGGATGGAGGGACTCAAGTATATGACATCAAAAGTTTAAAAACAAATTCAGATTTGGCTGACAAATTATTTGTGTTCGATACAAAAGGGCTTAAGCCTGATCAGATAAACGACGAGAGAGATTAATTTTAAATATCTATTTACTAGCCCCTCATCTTCTTGTAAGTAATAATTTACAAACTATAAGCAATTTCATTATTGTATTATAATTAAAAGCTATTATGTCTTTTTGTTACTTGAAAGCAATATATTTAAATTTAAGCAAATTAAGTTATTGTGTATTAATTGTGGGACAAAATTTAATTAGAAAACCCTTAACTTTTGATAGTCAAGGGTTTCTGATTTTTATTAGTGGTACCTCCAGGAATCGAACCAGGGACACAAGGATTTTCAGTCCTTTGCTCTACCGACTGAGCTAAGGTACCTCACCAATTAAAGAATGCAAAAATACATAATTTATTCGTTTGTCAAAATATTTCCAAAAAAATCTTAATATAAATTAAGCTTCGTTTATAAAATCTATCTTTATGGCAATGAATTTAGTTTTAGATTTTGGTAACACGCGTATTAAGTTAGGCCTTTTTAATAAGGATAGCCTCATACAATCTAAATGTTATAATTCTGTAAATGAGTTATTAACTGATTTAAAACTGTTTCCTAAACTCACACATTGTTTTATTTGTTCTGTAACCCCGCAACACGAATTAGTTTTGGAGCAATTAAAAAAATTAGCAAACACTAGTTTATTTAGCGCACAAACTAATTTACCCATTCAAAATTGTTATAAAAGCAATCTTACCTTAGGTTCTGATCGAATTGCGGCCTCGGTAGGTTCTTTTTGTTTATATCCAAATCAAAATGTTTTAACTATTGATGCTGGTACTTGTATAAAATATAATTTTGTAAATAGTCAAAATCAATTTTTAGGTGGCGCTATTTCTCCTGGTATAGCAATGAGATTAAAATCAATGCAAGAAAATACAGCGGCTTTACCCTTAGTAAAAATAGATTTAAATTACAATCAATTAGTTGGCGAAAACACAAATCAATCTCTTTTAAGTGGCTCTTTAATAGGGTCTGCTTGCGAGATTGAACAAATGATTGCGCGATATAAACTCAACTACGAAAATTTGCAAGTTGTATTAACAGGTGGCGATGCCGATTATTTGTCTAAACAACTTAAAAATCGTTTCTTTACCAACCCAATAATTATCATTCAAGGTTTAAACAACATATTAACTTATAACATTGAAAAACAAAATTAATACTTTCTTTTTTTTGCTAATAATTTTGCCAGCAATAGTTTTAAGTCAACTCAATACGTTTAGTCCTTATTCCCGTTACGGTTTGGGCGAAATGTCGCCAACAACTTTTGCGCATAATTTAGGCATGGGTGGCACTTATATTGCTCTAAAGCCCGATTCTACAATGCCTATATTTATTAATACTGGTAATCCTGCATCTTATTCTTTAATTAAATTAACCACCTTAGAGGTAGGTGGTTCTTTTTTGAATTCTAATTTTACTAGTGGGAGTAATTTAATAAAAAAATGGACAACTAATTTTTCATATGGAGCATTAGGTTTTCCTGTGATGAAAAATGGTGGAGCTTGTTTTGGTATTATGCCCTATACCAATGTTGGATATGAAACTCAAGCAACAAGTAATGAAATCGGAATTGGAAATGTGACCTATAATTATAATGGAGGAGGGGGCTTAAATAAAGCATTTATTGGCTATGGTCTTATGCCTTTTAAATTACAAGTTATCAAATTTAAAAATAAGCGCCTTTATATACCCGATTCTTTAAAGCGTTTATCAAAGTTCGAATACAATTCGATTTTCCTTGTAAAACAAATAATGAGCGATTTATCAATTGGCTTTAACGTAAATTATATTTTTGGCAATATTCAAAATAACACGAAAGTTATTTATCCAAACTCTCAATTGTATAATAATACGAATAGAGTTAGGAGCGTTTCGTTGGGAAATTTTACAGCAAATTTTGGAGCTCAAACAGCAATTTCAATTGATTCGGTAAAATCAAAAAATGGCAAAAAAAGAGTATTAAATGAAAAATTAAAATTCACTTTTGGTTATTTTATGGCCTTAAACAATTCTTTAAAAGCAAATTATAATACTTTTATATATAATTATACAAGTGATAATTTTGGAAATGAATTTATTCGTGATACTGTATTATTTCAAACAGATAAACAAGGTGATATTACCTTGCCCTTAGAGCAGGGATTTGGCTTAGGATTTAAAAAAGGCGAACGATTAAATATAGTGGCAGATTTTGCAGTAACAAATTGGCAAGATTTTAAATATTTAGATGCAATAAACGAATTTAAAAATAACACAAGAGTTTCTGTGGGCGCCAGTTTCTTGCCTGAAAAATATGCAGTTGGCAATTTGTCTTATTTTCGTCGTATTATTTATCGCATGGGTGCTTCGTATCAATCGGGTTATATAGATATTAAAAAAACTTTACTTGCAGATTATTCAATTACAGCTGGTATTGGTTTGCCGGTTGGCATCGGAAGATCATCTTCAATGGTTAATATTAGCACTCAATATGGACAAATGGGAACTTCATTAAATAATTTAGTTAAAGATAATTATTGGCGCATTAATATTGGCTTTACTTTTTGCGACCGATGGTTTCAAAAATTTAAATACGATTAATTCTTGTTTAAACAATTTAGTATATCGATAATATGTTGCTTGTCTTTAATGGCCTGTACTAACGATATGAAGGAGGTGATGATATTACCTAAAAAAGAATTAAGACCAAGTCAAATTGGTGACAGTGTTACGCTTCTTTATTCTGATAGTACTCAACTTAAAGTGGTTTTAAAAGCTAACCGCATGTTAATATTTAATAAAAATGTTACTGAGCCTTATACTCTTTTACCAAAAGGATTATTTGTTACTTTTTTTGATGATCAAGAAAAAGTGTCGGCCACACTTAAAGCTAATTATGGAATTAGATATGATATAAAAAAACAAATGGAAGCTAAATATGCTGTTGAATTAATTAATAAAGATGGCACTAAACTCGAAACTGAAAAACTAATTTGGAACGAAGTTACGCAAAGAATTTACACTGATGCATTTGTGAAAATAACTAATCGTAAAGAAATTATTATGGGAACAGGCATGGAAAGTAATCAAGATTTTACAAAATATGAAATTAAACATGTAACGGGGCAAATTCAAATAAACACGGATGAAAAATAATAATGTACAACACAGAATTTTTGTTTTTTTAGAACGTCTATGGCTTTCCTCAGCAATTTTAAGCGTTTGTTGTATGGCTTATTTTTTAATAACTAAAGATAACGACAGCGCTGTTTTCTTTTTTGGTTTTTTTATTTTATCGTCTTTATTATATTTAATGCGAAAGCGACAAAGAGCTCGTTTTGAAGCGCAACTAAAAAAGAAAGAAGAAGCTGAGCATAAAAGTAATATTCAAAATAATTAATTATAACAAATGTTTCTTGTCCTTTTAAAAGAAAGTTTAATTTTTGCATGGCAATCTTTAGTGTCTAATAAATTACGTTCTTTTTTAAGTTTATTAGGAATCACCATTGGTATTTTTGCTATTATTTTAGTGTTTACGATTGTAGATGGGTTAGAGAATAATATCCGAGGTAGCATTCAATCTTTAGGTAATAACGTAGTTTACATACAAAAATGGCCTTGGACTTTTGGGCCCGATTATCCATGGTGGAAATATATAAATCGTCCAACACCAAAATATTATGAATTAGACGAGTTGCAAAAACGATGCAAAACAACTCAAGCTATTGCTTATCGTTTGGGCGCTCGAAAAACAATTAAATATAAATCAAACAGTATTAAAAACGCATCAGTTGCGGGAATTTCTTATGAATTTTATAAAATTAAAAACTTTGATTTAAGCGATGGTCGTTATTTTACTCAAAACGAAATAGAAGCTGGATATGCTGTTGTTATTATTGGTGCTAATATTGCAGCTGGCTTATTTCCAAATCAAGATCCTGTCGGAAAAGAAATTATAATTGGTGGCCGAAAAGCAAATGTAATTGGAGTAATTAAAAAGGAAGGCGAAAGTTTATTAGGCATTAGTTTCGACTATCAGGCCATTACCCCATTTAATTTTGCCCGATACATTATTGATACTAAATCTGAAAATTCAGACCCTACCATTTATGTAAAAGCTAAAAATAATATTTCTAATGTCGAAATGATGGATGAATTGACAGGCTTGATGCGTGCCATCAGAAAAATAAAACCAATTGCAGAGCCTAATTTTGCTCTCAACGAAACGAGCTTGTTGAGCAAAGGCTTTGATAGTTTATTTGAAATTATTGGAATAGCCGGCTGGATTATTGGAGGATTTTCCATATTAGTAGGTGGCTTTGGCATTGCAAATATTATGTTTGTGTCTGTTAAAGAACGAACAAATTTAATTGGCATTCAAAAAAGTTTAGGTGCAAAAAATATTTTTATATTAATTCAATTTTTAGGCGAAAGTGTTTTACTCAGTTTTATTGGTGGTTTTTTTGGTTTATTACTTACTTATATAATAACAATTTTAGGAAAAGATGCTGTTGGAATGGATATAGGCTTAACAGGCACTAATATTATTTTAGGTTTTACCATTTCAATTTTGATAGGAATTATAAGTGGATTTATTCCAGCGTATAGCGCTTCGCAATTAGATCCTGTTGAAGCAATTAGAACAAATTAAAATATTAATAGTTTTGAAACGACCCCGAATTATAACCGCTTTTTGTATTATCGGATATTTATCAGTAATCTTTACTTTCCCTCAGGTTTTTTCTCCTGCAATAAAAAAATTAGGACTCTTTGTTCCTGCAATTTTTGGCGTTTTAGTTGCCGCTTATTTTATCGCTTGTGTTGGTTTATGGCATTTCAAAAAATGGGGAGCCGAACTTTATCTCATTTCTTTCTTTTCTAAAACATTTTTTTATTTAATTATTCGCGATACCGGCATTAGTTTTTATTTTGGAATAGTTGCCGCTTTTATTTTTTCAATTATTTTAATCCGTTATTACCCGAAAATGGATAAAAATTTATAATCTTTTTGATTATTCAATTCTTTTTTATTAAAAATACTTAAATAGTGTATTTTCTAAAAAAAAATAAAAAAAATAAAGTTTTTTTTGTATATCTTTATTAATGGAATTGAAAATTTCAAAAATCCACGTACAAACTCAAATTGAATTAATATTTAAGCCAAAGAATGATTGCCGAAATAAAGTCTTCAGAAATTACAGCTACTCTAAAAAAATTTTTTGGATTTAATGGCTTTAAAGGAACCCAAGAAAAAATTATTAAAAATTTATTAAGTGGGCGAGATACATTTGTAATTATGCCCACTGGTGGTGGCAAAAGTTTATGCTATCAATTGCCTGCCATTGTTAGCGAAGGAACAGCCATTGTTGTTTCTCCTCTTATCGCTCTTATGAAAAACCAAGTGGATGCCATAAGAGGTTTTAGTAATGAATCTGGCATTGCCCATTTTTTAAATTCATCATTAAATAAAAGCGATACTGCACAGGTAAAAAAAGATGTTTTATCTGGTAAAACAAAATTACTTTACATTGCCCCCGAAACTTTAACTAAAGAAGATAATATTAGTTTTTTTAAGGAATTTAAAATTTCATTTTTTGCCATAGATGAAGCTCATTGTATTTCTGAATGGGGCCATGATTTTAGACCTGAATATCGCCGACTGAGACCAATCATTGAAGCCGTAGGAAATGTGCCAGTTATTGCATTAACAGCAACTGCTACGCCTAAAGTTCAGCAAGATATTCAGAAAAATTTAGGCATGTTAGAGGCTGATTTATATAAATCTTCGTTTAATCGCGATAACCTTTATTACGACATAAGAGCCAAACAAAACGTTAATAAAGAAATTATTAAATATGTTAAAAACAATAGTGGTAAAAGTGGAATTATTTATTGTTTAAGTCGTAAAAAAGTTGAAGAAGTTGCAAACGAACTAAAAGCAAATGGCATTAAGGCGGCCCCTTATCATGCAGGTTTAGATTCTAAAGAACGTGGGCTTACTCAAGATATGTTTTTAATGGAAGACTTGCACGTAATTGTCGCAACTATTGCATTTGGAATGGGAATAGATAAGCCAGATGTTCGTTTTGTAATTCATCACGATATCCCAAAATCATTAGAAGGATATTATCAAGAAACCGGAAGAGCAGGAAGAGATGGAGGAGAAGGAAATTGTGTAACTTTTTATAGTCACGACGATATCTTAAAATTAGAAAAGTTTATGAAGGATAAGCCGGTTGCTGAGCAAGAAATCGGGAAACAAATGTTATCAGAAACCTCTTCTTTTGCCGAATCAAATAGCTGCCGAAGAAAATTTTTGTTGCATTATTTTGGGGAAGAATTTGATGAATCAAAATGCAACGAAATGTGCGATAATTGTCGCCACCCTAAAGAAAAGTTTGAAGCAAAAGAAGACCTAGAATTAGCTTTAGAATGTGTTCTCGAAATAAAAGAAAAACATAAAATTAAAGATGTTATTAATGTTTTAATGGGTATACTAACAGCTACTGCTAAAACATATAAACAAAATGTTTTAGAAACATGGGGCAAAGGAATTGATCACGATAAGGACGATAAATTTTGGATGTCCATATTGCGCCAAGCTATTGTTAACGGATTTTTATCAAAAGACATAGAAAATTATGGTTTATTAAAAATTACAGAAAAAGGTCGTGGTTTTCTTAAAAAGCCAGTTAGTTTAAAATTTACTAGAGATAATCATTTTAGTAAAACGAATAATGCCTTTGGTGATGATGCATTTTCTGATGGTAAAGTTGGAAGCAGTGCTTCTGATGAGGTTTTATTTTCCTTACTAAAAGATTTAGTTAAAAAAACTGCTAAATTAAAAAATTTGCCCCCTTACGTAATTTTTCAAGAACCTTCTCTCGAAGAAATGTCAATTCAATATCCCATTAATATGGAGGAAATGACCAAAATAAGCGGCGTTGGTTCGGGTAAAGCTGCTAAGTTTGGTAAGCCTTTTATCGAATTAATTAAATCTTATGTTGAAGAAAATGAGATTGAGCGACCAGTAGATATGGTAATTAAATCGGTAGTTAACAAATCAGGTTTAAAAGTATACATTATTCAAAACATAGATCGTAAAATTGGTTTAAGAGAAATGGCAAAAAGTAAAAACTTAAGCTTGCCAAATTTATTAACCGAAATAGAAACTATTGTTGAATCTGGCACCAAAGTTAACATCAACTATTTTATTGATGATATAATGGATGAAGAAAAACAAGATGAGATTTTAGAATATTTTAAAGAAAGTGATTCTGGTGATATCACATTAGCATTAAAAGAATTAGGCGAAAACGAATACTCTGAAGAAGAAATTAGATCAGTTCGAATAAAATTTTTATCTGATTTTGCGAATTAATATCTAATTTTTAATCTAATACTTTTCTATTAGTTTTTCCGTTATTAAAATAATGTTTACAACTAAAACGCACAATTTTATTTATTTATTTGCCCTGTGTAATTTAGTTTTTGGCATTATGCTAGGGAGTTCTCCTACTAGTGTTGCTCAGGTATTACTTCTCGCAAACTGGCTTTTAGAAGGCGACTTTGTAAGAAAATGGCAACAATTAAAACAAAATATTTTATTTTGGATTTTATGTTCAGTTTTTTTTATACACCTTTTGGGTATGTTTTACTCCCAAGATTTTTGGATGGCTTTCCATGATTTAAGAACAAAATTGCCTTTAGTCTTGGCGCCTCTCGTTTTTTTTACTTCTCGCCCGCTTAAACAAAAAGAATTACATTATGTTTTTTATTCTTTTTTATTGGGATGTTTTTTTAACATCACTTGGTGTTTAGTATATAGTTTTATCCTACAGCATGGCTTATCAGTTAGAGAAGTATCGCGTTTTATGAGCCACATTCGATTAGGATTGTTTTTAAATATAGCCATCGCTATTTTAACATATTTAGTTTTTGAAATTCAAAATAAGTATAAAAAAATCATTTGTTTTACTTTACTAATTTATTTTGTTTCAGCTTTATTTATCTTGGGTTTAGCTTCTGGTATTGCTAACTTTTTTTGTATTGCCTTTTTCGGAATTATTTATTTATTTTTTAAACAAAAATCGCGTGTTAAATATACATTGGTTGTTATTTTTATTTTTTTGATCGGCTATTCGTTTTTTTATTTAAAAGATGTTTATCATCAGCAATTATCAATAAAACAATCTTTATATAATACCAAATTAGAAAAAAGTAGTTCAGGTAATTTATATTCTCACTTTGATTTTGTAGGACAAAAAGAAAATGGAAATTATGTGTTAATTAATATTCAACTAGATGAATTAAAACGAGAATGGAACAAACAAATGCCAACTGATAGTTTTTGTTTTAAGCCCCAAGCTCATAATTTAAAAATTTACGAAGTATTGGTGAGGTATCTTGCAAGCAAGGATTTATCAAAAGATTCAGTTGGTATTTCAAATTTATCAAAAACTGATAAATGGAATATCACGCATAATATTACCAATTTTTTGTATCCCGATTGGTCGTTTATTCATAAACGACTTTACGAATTAGTTAACGAGTTTGATGAATATCAAAACGGACGTAATTTAAACGGACATTCTCTCACCATGAGATTATATTTTTGGAAAGCCGCTTTGTTTATTATTAAAGAGCATGCCATATTTGGAGTGGGAACAGGAGATGTTCAATCAGAACTTAATAATACTTATATAAAAACAAAATCACCTCTCGAGCCTAAATGGTATAAACGACCACATAATCAATTCTTAACTATTTCTGTTTCTCTTGGATTAATAGGTTTATTCTTTTTTATCTTTAGTCTTATTTATCCACTAATTACATTAAATAAATTTTTACCTATTTTATATTGGCCCTTTTTTATTTTAGCAATAAATTCATTTATTTTAGAAGATACACTCGAATCCCAAGCTGGAATAAGTTTTTTTGCAAGCTTTAATACTTTGTTTTTATGTTTTGCTTATTTTAAAAAACAACAAAGTCTTTTGGATTAATAGCCGCTCCGTTAAGCCATAATTCGAAGTGTAAATGTGGGCCACGACTGTTTTCCCCACTATTACCAACAATACCAATCGCATCTCCTAATTTTACCCTGTCGCCAGTTTTTTTTAGCAAGGCCGAGCAGTGCTTATATATTGTTATTAAATTATTATCATGTTGAATTTGAATAACGTTACCGTCTTCTGCCGAAAATGAACTAAAAATAACGGTGCCGTCTAATGTTGTTTTAATAGTTTCTTCAGATTTTGTAACGATGTCTATTCCAAAATGTCCCTCATTTTCCGAAAATGAGTTGCTAATGTAACCATTCGCTGGTGTAAAAAATACAAGCTCACTTAATCCTTTGTATTTTAATTTAGCCACATTGTTTATCTGGTTATTTTTATTTTCTTCAAATTCTTTTCTAAACGCAATATCGGTTTGGGTTGGATTTAATTTTAATTTGTTGTATTTATTAGAAGTATCTTTTTTAGGTTTTTCAATTGGCGCTTCTTTTTTTTCGTTTAATACATCTAAAATACTTGTTAAAAAAAGTTGTCTAGATTTTAAAGCCTCTTCTATGGAGTCGGTTTTAAAACTTAATCTTAATATTTTTTTATGCTCACTTAAATCTCCGTATCCAGGTATAAGTTCTCTTAATGGGCTAAATGCAACTGTAATTATTATTACAGTGGTTAATATTATAATTAACATAAAAGATCCAATGATTAGCGATAATGGAGTTAATTTAATTGAGATTTTTTCTTTAAAACTCGAATCATTGAGCAAGATAAGTCTGTATTTACTTCGTAAAACTTCTCTTACTCGCTTTAATTTTATGTTTTCTTTCTCAGCCATCGATTGTAAAGATGCAAAAAATATTTTTTTTAAAGAAACTTGCAAAACAATTAAAGTTTCCTTAGTTTTGTGCCCTATTTTTTAAATTGGATATTCAAGAAAAAATATTAAAAACGGCTTTACATTTATTTTTTAAATATGGCATTAAATATGTTACCATGGATGACATTGCCAAAGAATTAGGCATATCAAAAAAAACTATTTATCAGTTTTATAAAGAAAAAGACGATTTAGTGACTCAATTGTGTGAAAACGAAATGAAACATCACGAACATGATTTTCAAGAATTTAATAATTCAGCAAATGATCCCATTCACGAAATGATTCTTATTTCGAATAAAATGAAAACTTTTATGCAAAATATTAACCCCATGTTTTTTATTGATCTTAAAAAATTTTATCCTACTGCTTTTGCTCGTTTTCAATCCTTTAAAGAAAACTTTGCTCATAAAAACACGCTAAGTAATTTAAAAGAAGGAATTGCTCAAGGTTATTATCGTTCTAATATTGAACCAGAGTTTGTATCCCATTTTCGATTAAATCAAATAGAGGTATTGATGTTCGGAAATACTTTTTCTTTTGAGAAAGTAAGTTTTGCAAAATCATACGAATTAACCTTAGATATGTTTGTTTATGGCATTTGTACTTTAAAAGGCCATAAATTATTTGATGATTATAAAAAATTAATATAAATATTTTTTCTATGCTCGTTACACAACATTACATCGAAAAAAATAAAATAAATATGATAAATTTTAAACGTTACACATTATTTTTTGCTCTATTATTTTTATTGATCAATATCAATGCTCAGAAAACAAACAATAAAGATTTTACTTTGCAACAGGCAATCGACTTTTCTCTTAAAAATAGTCCAAATTATTTAAATGCCGAGTTAGACATTGAAAATGCCAATTATCGACGAAAAGAAATTACAGGAATTGGCCTGCCCCAAATAAATTCAAGCATCGATTTAAAAGATTATATCAACATTCCAACGTCTTTATTACCAGCACAAATTTTTGGAGGGCCCGCTGGTTCTTACCTTCCAGTTAAATTTGGCACTAAGTATAATAGTACTGCAGGTTTTTCTGCTTCTCAATTAATTTTTAGCAGCGATTATATTTTTGGACTAAAGGCCTCTCAAGAATTTATGAATTTGTCTAAAATTAATTTATCCCGAAGCAAATCAGATTTAGTCGCCCAGGTTTCTAAAGCGTATTACAATGTAATTATTAATAAAGAACGAATTAAATTATTAGAAGCAAATATATTACGCTTAAAAAAGATTTTCGACGATACAAAAGCGTTTAATCAGCAAGGCTTTGCCGAATTAATTGATGTGGAGCGATTAGAAGTTCAATTCAATAATTTGGTAACCGAAAAAGATAAAATTGTTAAATTAATTGGTTTATCTGAAACCATGCTAAAATTTCAGATGGGATATAAGTTAAGCGATTCTATTTTTTTATCTCAAACCCTTCCAGAAATTTCTGATCAGTTCGAAGAATTAAATGTATCTAAAATAGATGTATCTAAACGACCCGAATATCAATTAATTCAATCTCAACAAGCGCTTTTTGATATTGATGTAAAAAGAATGAAATGGGGCTTTTTACCAACAATTGCAGCTTATGGAGCTTTGCAATATAATGCGCAACGCGCCAGTTTTAATTTGTTAGACTTTGATAAAAATGATATTAATAAACAATGGTATCAAGTTTCATTAATTGGTTTTACGTTGAATATGCCAATTTTTTCGGGTATGCAAAGAATTAATAAATTAGAACAGGCAAAAATAACCGCACTTAAAAATAAAAACACCTTAATTAATGTGCAAATGGCTTCCGAATTAGAAGCAACCGCAGCCAGTGTTTCATACAGCAATGCGTATTCAAGTTTAATTATTCAAAGAAAAAATATGAATTTAGCTCAACATGTTTATGATGTAGCACAAAAAAAATATCAAAGTGGAGTAGGTAGTAATTTAGAAATTGTTAACGCCGAAACCTCATTAAAAGAAGCTCAAACAAATTATTATAATGCCAGCTTCGATATGATTGTAGCAAAAATTGATTATCAAAAAGCAATAGGAACTTTAGTTAAATAAAATTATTCATAAAATAAAAAATTAAAATGACATCAACTAGTTTAAGCGTTTTTTTCGCAGGCATTAAAAATAATTATTATAAAAATTTTACTATTTTATTTTTAGTTATTGCTTTTTTAAATTCCTGTTCCGCAGATAATAAAGCCAAGCTCGATAAATTAAAAAAACAAAAATCAGAGATAGAAACTCAAATTGCAGCTTTAGAAGATGAGTTAAAAAAAACGGATACCAGCTCAGTTAATGATAAAAGTACAGAAGTTTCTGTAATGCCCCTTGCAACTCAATTTTTTAAAACTTTTATTGAGGTTCAGGGTAGGGTAGATGCTGAGGAAAGTGTCTCTCTGTCGAGCGAGATGCCAGGTACAATTAATAAAATTAATGTAAGTTCTGGCGATAATGTTTTTATTGGTCAGGTATTAGCAGAAACTGATACTCGAGTTATTCAGCAACAATTACAAGATTTAGAAACAAATTACGAATTAGCTAAACAAGTTTTTGTTAAACAAGAAAATTTATGGAACCAAAAAATAGGAACCGAAATTCAATTTTTACAAGCCAAAACAACTAAAGAAAGTTTGGAGAAAAAAATATCCATGATTCAAGAACAACTAAAAATGAGTAAAATTATTTCGCCCATTAATGGAACAGTAGATGGCGTTAATGTTAAAATAGGGCAGCCTGTTTTTCCCGGAATGGCAGCCATAAGCGTGGTTAATTTTTCTAAATTAAAAGTAAAAGCAGAAGTAGCCGAAAGCTATGCTTCTAAAATTAAAAATGGTAATGAAGTGTTGCTCGTTTTTCCCGACATGAACGACTCTGTTTCTTCTAAAGTAAAATACGCTTCTCGAACTATAAATGCTTTGAGTAGAACCTTTGCCGTTGAGGTGGCCTTAGAATCTAAAAAAGAATTTCATCCCAACATGGTAGCTAAATTAAAAATAAATGATTACCAATCTTCAGCACCTTTAATTGTTATTCCAATTAAATTTATTCAAAAAACAACCAACGATAGTTTTGTAATGATTGCTGAAAACGGAAAAGTAGTTAATAAAAAAATTAGTATAGGAAATCAATATAATGGAAACGCCGAAATACTATCTGGATTAAATGCTGGTGATTTATTAATCACTCAAGGCTACGATTTAGTTTACGAGGGAGACAAAATAATTATAAAAAAATAAATTATTCTGTGATTACCAATTCGTATCAATTATTAAATAAATATTTGAAATAAACAGTTATGTTAGAAAAAATTAAAGAATTTAAACCTTCTAGTTGGGCCATAGAAAATAAATTAACCGTTTATTTAATTACCATCTTTATTACCATTGCTGGTATTATGGCATACAATTCTTTGCCTAAAGAAAATTTTCCAGACATTACTGTTCCAACGATATACATTAGTACCATTAACGGTGGTAATTCGCCTACCAACATCGAAAATACAATTACTAAACCCATCGAAAAACGATTAAAGTCTATTTCGGGTATTAAAAAATTTAATAGCACTTCTTTACAAGATGTGTCCGTAATTATAGTTGAGTTTCGTACCGATGTTAAAACTGATTTAGCTAAACAAAAAGTTAAAGATGCTGTAGACGAAGCACGGGCCGATATGCCCCAAGTTCTTACTCGTGAGCCAGTAATTAAAGAAATTGCATTTTCAGAAATACCCATTATGTACATTAATATTTCTGGTAACTACGATTTAAAACAATTAAAAAAATATGCCGAAAATTTGCAGGAAGGCCTCGAAGGTTTAAAAGAAATTAATGAAGCTAAAATTGTTGGCGCCCTCGATCGTGAAATTCAAGTTAACATTGATGTTTATAAATTACAAGCCGCCCAATTAACCCTTGGCGATATTCAAAGAGCAATTGGCCAAGAAAATTTATCAATCACCGGAGGTAATGTGCCTATCAATGGAATGAAGCCTACCATTAGCATAAAAAGCGAATTTAAAAATCCAGCCGAAATTGAAAATATTATTGTAACCTCTGCCGTTGGTGCTAAATTATTTTTAAAAGACGTGGCTGAGGTAAAAGATGGCTTCAAAGAAAAAGAAAGTTACTCCAGTTCTAAAGGAAAAAATGTAATCACCCTTAATGTAATTAAAAGATCTGGCGAAAATTTAATTGCTGCTGCCGATAAAATAAAAACGGTTATTGCCGAAATGAAAAAAAATGATTTTCCGCAAGGTTTAGAAGTTACGGTGAGTGGCGATCAAAGTGCTAAAACTAAAACAACTCTTCAAGATTTAATTAACACCATTATTATTGGTTTTATTTTAGTTACCATCGTACTCATGTTTTTTATGGGCGTTACCAATGCCTTATTTGTGGCTCTGTCTGTTCCCCTTTCAATGTTTATTGCTTTTTTATTAATGCCAAGTATCGGATTTACTTTTAATATGATCGTGCTGTTTGCTTTTTTATTAGCCTTAGGTATTGTGGTGGATGATGCTATTGTGGTTATCGAAAATACTCATCGACTGTTTGCTAATGGCAAGCGCGATATTAAAACCGCAGCTAAAATGGCGGCAGGCGAAGTGTTTTTACCTGTGCTTACCGGAACAATAACCACCTTGGCTCCGTTTATCCCTTTAGCTTTTTGGACCGGCATTATTGGTAAATTCATGTATTTTTTACCCATTACCTTAATTATTTCTTTACTCGCCTCTCTATTTGTGGCCTACATTATTAATCCTGTTTTTGCTGTCGATTTTATGAAATCACACGATGAGGAAGCAAAAAATTATGGTAAAATAAATAAAAAAGGCAAAATGCAATTGCTGCTCTATGCCGTTCTAACTTTAATTGCTTACGCTAGCGGCCATGTAGGTGTAGGTAATTTTATAATTTTTCTGGGCCTCTTTTTAATTTTACACCGCTTTTGGCTTTATAAAGTAATTAATTCCTGGCAATTTAAAGTTTGGCCTGCATTTGTTAACAGGTACGTTAAAGTGCTTAAATGGTGTCTTATTAAGCCTTGGCGCCCTGTAATTTATGTTATTTTGTTATTTGTTTTTTCTATCGTTTTCTTCGTAGCACGTGGTCCTAAAGTGGTGTTCTTTCCGCAAGGAGACCCAAATAGTATTTATGTTTATCTTAAATTACCCGAAGGCACCGATCCCTTTATTACCAACAATGTAATGCGCCAAGTAGAAAATAAAGTAAACAGCGTTATTGGTAAAAATAATCCCATTGTCGAATCTATGATTAGTAATGTTACCATTGGAGTAACCGATCCCAGAGATGGAGACCAAAATGCTTATCCCAATAAAGGTAAAATCGCCATCTCTTTTGTAGAATTCGAAAAACGTGAGGGGCAATCTACAACAGATTATTTAACCAAATTACAATCTTTAAATTGGCAAATTCCTGGTGCCGAAATAACTGTAAATAAAGAACAAAATGGCCCACCTCAAGCAAAGCCAATTAGCATTGAAGTTTCTGGCGACGAATTTGATGCGCTTGTTAATAATGCCAATCTGGTTAAAAAATTTGTGCAAGAGGCTAAAATAGATGGTCTTGATAATTTAAAATCAGATTTTGTGGGCAATAAACCCGAAATTATTTTTGATATTGATCGCGAAAGAGCTCAGCGAGAAGGTTTATCTACGTATCAATTAGCCATGGAAATTCGTGGCGCTGTTTACGGTGTTGAGGCAACTAAATTTAGAGATGTTGATGATGAATATCCTGTGCAGTTGCGTTACAAGTTAGATCAGCGTTCAGATATTGAAACTATTCGTAATTTAAAAATCACCTACCGCGATATGAATATGGGTGGCGTGGTAAGAACGGTTCCTATTTCTGCAGTTTGTAATATCCGTTATGACAATACGTATGCAAGTATCAAACGTAAAAATAATACCCGTTTAATTACACTTTCTTCTGATGTTAAACAGGGCTATAATGCCAATGAGGTGGCTGCAAAAATTCAAAAACTAATTCTCTCTTTTAAACCAATTGGCAATGTAAATGTTAAGTTTGGCGGGCAGGCCGAAGACCAAAAAGAAACCATGAGCTTTTTAGGCGGCGCCATGTTAAGTGCAATTGGCATTATGCTTTTGGTTTTAGTTGGCTTGTTTAACTCTTTGGGCAAACCTCTTATTATTTTATCCGAAATTTTGTTTAGTATTATTGGCGTGTTTTTAGGTGTTGGTTTGTTTAAAATGGAAATGAGTATTGTAATGACTGGTGTTGGAATTATTGCCCTGGGTGGTATTGTAGTTAGAAACGGTATTTTATTAGTTGAGTTTGCCGAGTTTGCTCGCTTAGGAGGCATGAGTTTATACGAAGCTACTGTTGAGGCAGGCCGCACACGGATGACTCCTGTAATATTAACAGCCATTGCCGCAGTTTTAGGTTTAATTCCTTTAGCAGTAGGTTTAAATATAAATTTTGAAACACTTTTTACAAATTTAAACCCGCATGTGTTTTTTGGTGGCGATAGTGTAGTGTTTTGGGGGCCATTAAGCTGGACCATGATTTTTGGTTTAATATTTGCTACAGTTTTAACTCTTTTATTAATTCCATCGATGTATCTAATAACTGAGCGATTAAAGCGAAAATCTATTATTATTTTAAATCATTTCGATTTGCCAAATGTAACCATGTATGTGCCTTTTTTGATTTTAATTTTAAGAATTATTTTGGCCGTTCAGGGTAAAAAACTTAATTATGGCAATTTAGACGCCTAAATTTAAATGTTATTATTTATATAAATAGAACCCAAAAGGACTATATTTCCTCGCAAAGTACATTTTTTGCATTTTAAAAAACAAAAATCCAAATTTTTTTTGTTAAATTGTTGTTAATTTAAAATTATTGTTTTAATATTGGACAATTAAAATATTGATTATTCATTATTTTTAATTATTAATAAAACTTTATCAAAAAAAAACTAAACAAAAACAAGTCATATGAAAAAAAATCTACCTAAAAACTTAATTAAAAAAACTGCCTTAGTTGCTGTCTTTTTCATTTTTGCATCCTTTTTTAATAGTGTAAAAGCGCAATATTGTTTGGCGCCTGCCTCAAATATTCAAATTTTTCCTACTAACTTTGCTCAAACAACGGCTGTTTATAGTTCTGGTGCTGCTCGTGCATTTAATTTTAATGCAACAGCTGGTTGTTCTTATTATTTTGCTACTTGTGGTTTAGCCGGTGGCGGTGATACCTACTTGCGTGTATATAGTTTGGCAAATGGTGGAACAGCTTTAGCTAATTGGGATGATAATTGTGGCGCAGAATCTGCAGGCACATGGATTTGCCCAACAACAGGTGCATATTCTGTTTTATTAACTCAGTATGCTTGCTCTCCCTTATCTCAAAACACAAGCATGACTTATTCAAGCAATTGTGTTCAAACACCTTGTTCTGCTTTGGCTTATGGAGCTTCAGTAGCTACTTATTCTGGAGACGAAGAAATTTTTAATGTTACCTTTGGTACCTTAAATAATACAAGTAATTGTGCATCAACTGCTCCTGGTGCAGGCTCAATAAATCAAAGGTATTCAAATTATACAGGTGCGGTTGCAGCACCAGCTGTTAATATTGGTTCTACTTATAATTATGGTGTTACTGTAGGTACTTGTAACGGATGGTATGGTGTTCAAACAAAAATTTATATCGATTTTAATCAAGATGGATTGTTTACTGGCGCAAACGAAAACGTTGCTACCATTGCATCATCTAATAACGCAGCGAATGTAGGTACTATTTTAATCCCTGCCGGTGTAACTCCTGGTATTACCAGAATGAGAGTTGTAGCGGTAGAAGGTTCTGTGCCTGGTCCTGCAAACGCTTATAATTGGGGCGAAACAGAAGATTATTGTATTAATATTGTTGCTGGTACACCTTGTAGTGGTACCCCTGCTGCATTAACTCCTTCTATTTCATCGGCTCAGGGTTGTCCAAATGTAGCTTTTACATTAAATACAACAAGTTTATCTGCCTTTACAGGTTTATCGTACCAATGGCAATCTTCTCCAAACAACAATGGCCCATGGGCTAATGTGGGTGGTGCAGGTGCTTTATTAAATACTGCTACTACTACAACAACCTATTATCAATTAGTAAGTACTTGTGCAAATGGTGGCCTTACATCAATTACATCAGTTGTTTCTTTTTCTCCATTGGTTAACCCTTGTGCTTGTAACCCATATGCACCATCTATAGCTGGTATTGCTGGCGACGAAGAAATCTTAACCGTTTCAGTTGGAACCATGACTAATGTTAGTACTTGTGCTTCTGTTGGGCCGGGTCCGGGTTCAATTGCTGAGCGATATGCTAATTACACCTATTTTGTAGCTGCGCCTTCAGTTTGTACTGGTCAGGTTCCATTTAATATCACCGTTGGTACTTGCGGTGGTTTTTATGGAGTAGGAATGAATATATATGTAGATAATAATCAAAACGGTAATTTTACTGATCCAGGAGAATTAGTTTACTCTACTGGTGCAGCAGTTAATGGAGTTAATTCAGGTTTTTTAAATATTCCAAATACAGCAAGTGTTGGTGTAACTCGAATGAGAGTTGTGGCAGTAGAAGGTGTTGTACCTGGTCCTGCAAATGCTTATAATTGGGGCGAAACAGAAGACTATTGTTTAAATATATTACCAGCTCCAGCGGTTACCGTAGCTAGTGGAAGTATTAGTTGTGGTTCTAATTTTACAATGACGCCTACTGGTGCTTTAAGTTATACTTATACTAGCCCTGGTGTTGGTGGCGCTACTTTAACCGGTGCCTCTCAAACATACTCGCCTCTAGCCAATACAATTTATACTGTTAGAGGTACTGGTGCTAATGGTTGCGTTGCAGTTAATCTGGTTACAGTTTCTGTTTCTAATGGAACAAATATGGTAATTTCGCCTTTAACGGCATCGGCTTGTCCTAATTCTCCATTTACATTTACAGCATCAGGTTCTGTAACATATTCTTGGACAAATAATACCTATACTAACACAGCAAATATTAATGCAGGTGGTGCTTTATCATCAATAACTTGTAGTGTAATAGGTACAAATTCAATTGGCTGTACATCTTCTAACACGGCAACATTATATGCTTATGCATCGCCAACTGTAGTCATTTCGCCTACATTAGTTACGATATGTGCATTAACTACAACTTCGTTTACTGCGTCTGGTGCATTAACTTATACTTGGGCTAATAATAATACAGGTTCTACATCTGCATATACACCATCGGCAACTTCTCAATTTACTGTTCAAGGTTCTGATGCAAATGGCTGTAAATCATCTGCCAGTGCGGTTGTATTAACCAATCCAGCCCCTTCAATTATAATTAGTGCCAGTTCTCAAACAGTATGTGCTGCAACTTCTTTAACACTAAGTGCTACTGGAGCTAATTCTTACACTTGGGGTGTTGGAGGAAATAATACAAACGTAATAGTTACGCCTAGCATTTCAACTCCTTACTTTGTTTCTGGTACAGGGGCTAATAATTGTGTGGGTAATGCAACAATTAATATTTCAACAAACCCATTACCAATTTTAGTAATAACTCCTCCATCAGCATCAATTTGTTTGGGTAGCTCATCAAGTTTCTCAATAAATGGAGCTATTTCTTATACTTGGAGTAATGGAAGTAATAATAATACTCAAAACTTTTCTCCAAGTTCATCTACAGTTTATTCTGTAACTGCAGAAGATAGTTTTGGATGTATAGGTAATAAAACATTATCTATTACTGTTAATCCATTACCAGTTATCACAATTAATCCATCTGCACCCGAAATTTGTAGAGGACAAATAGCAACTGTTACATCTAGCGGTGCAGCTACATATACTTGGTTGCCAGGAAATGTTGTAGCCAATACCTTTACAGATTCACCTTTATCAACTGGATTTTATTCTGTTGCAGGAACAGATAACAACTCATGTGTAAACAACTTAGCATTTTTGATTAAAGTAAATAGTTGTACTGGAATAGAAGCTAATACTAATGCACTTCAAAATACCTTTATTTTCCCAAATCCAACTAAAGGTCTGTTTACCGCTAAATTTGAATTTGATGGCGAGAAAACTATTAGTGTAATAGATGGTTTAGGTAAATTAATAGTGAAGTCAACTACACAAAATACTTCTGAAACATTTAACTTAACTGGATATGCAAAAGGTATTTATATTGTTAAAATAGATACTAAATTGGGTTCAGCTAACTATAAATTGGTTATTGAATAAATTATTAGTTATTAATTAAATTTAAAAAGGTAGCCATTTTGGCTACCTTTTTTTGTTTATTATAATTTCTTGTTTTTTGATCGCTTCGTTGTATTTGCTTCTTTGTAAATATTATCGAGAAGCGCTTTTTTTTAAAGTTCTCGATACAAAAAATTAAAGAGGCAGAATTTTTCACTCGAACTGACAATTCTCAGTCTCTTCGTTTTATTTATTTGCTTCTTTGCAAACAGAAATAGTCTCTTCGTTTTATTTGCTTCTTTGCAAATATTATCGAGAAGCGGTTTTGTTGCTGAAGTTCTCGATACAAAAAATCAAAGAGGCAGAATTTTTCACTCGAACTGACAATTCCACAGTCTTTTCGTTGTATTTGCTTCTTTTAAATATTATCGAGAAGTGGTTTTATTGCTGAAGTTCTCGATACAAAAAATCAAAGAGGCAGAATTTTTCACTCGAACTGACAATTCACAGTCGCTTCTTTGCAAACAGAAATAGTCTCTTCGTTTTATTTGCTTCTTTTTAATATTATCGAGAAGTGGTTTTATTGCTGAAGTTCTCGATACAAAAAATTAAAGATGCAGAATTTTTCACCGAACTGACAATTCACAGTCGCTTCTTTGCAAACTGAAATAGTCTCTTCGAGTTTATTTGCTTTTTTGCAAATATTATCGAGAAGCGCTTTTTTTTAATGTTCTCGATACAAAAAATTAAAGAGGCAGAATTTTTCACTCGAACTGACAATTCACGGTCGCTTCGTTTTATTTGCTTTTTTTTAAATATTATCGAGAAGCGCTTTTTTTTAATGTTCTCGATACAAAAAATTAAAGAGGCAAAATTTTTCACTCGAACTGACAATTCACAGTCTCTTCGTTTTATTTGCTTCTTTGCAAATATTATCGAGAAGCGCTTTTTTTTAATGTTCTCGATACAAAAAATTAAAGAGGCAGAATTTTTCACTCGAACTTATAATTCACAGTCTCTTCGTTGTATTTGCTTTTTTTTAAATATTATCGAGAAGTGGTTTTATTGCTGAAGTTCTCGATACAAAAAATTAAAGATGCAGAATTTTTCACTCGAACTGACAATTCACAGTCGCTTCGTTGTATTTGCTTCTTTGCAAATATTATCGAGAAGCGCTTTTGTTTTAATGTTCTCGATACAAAAAATCAAAGAGGCAAAATTTTTCACTCGAACTGACAATTCACAGTCGCTTCGTTTTATTTGCTTTTTTTAAATATTAACGTGAAGAACTTTTGTTTTGAAGTTCTCGATACAAAAATTCAATAAATTAAAAAATTAATTTTTATAAGCTGGTGTAAACGTGATTTGAAATTGATGAAGAGTAGGAGGGCGCCAATCACCAGGCCGAGATTGATAAGCTGTATTGCTGAGGTTATTAACGATATAGGCTAATTTTATTTTGCCTGCAATGGTATAACTTAATCGAGCATCATGTACCCAAAAAGATTTACTAAAATCGTAAAAATGTTGTTGCATGCCCGGTAAAACACTTGGTGCATCTGGTGATTCGAAGCCATTACCTAATTCCTCAAAAATTGGCCTAACAAAACGGTTATCAATATTTAAAGTAGCACTTTGAAAACGACTACTCCAACCAAAACTAAATTTTTTGTATTGAACTTGAATGTCTTGTTTATATAAATGACGATTTCGGTATTTAAGAATAGACCAATCGGATTCTTTTAAATAGGGTTCTCTTAATCCTAAGGTATCTAAGGCTGAATTAAAATCTTGTTTTCTGGGTTCAATAAAAGTATAGCCACCCATAATTTGTATGGTAAAAGAACCTAATACAGCTTCGGCATTTGCACTAAGTTCTATTCCTTTAATATCGGCTTTACCAATATTTTCAGATTTAAATCCGTAATAATTTAAACGCTCTATAAGGGATAAGGTATTGTTAGAGTTATAATAATTAAAAACAAATTCTACTAAATTATCATAACGAGACCAAAAGCCAGCTAAATCGGCAAAGCCTTTAATATGTTTAGTTTTAAAAAATTGTTTGTATCCCATTTCAAAATTTTGACCAGTTTCGGGTTTAAGGTTTGGATTAGGAAAAATTTTGAGAACGCTTAAACTAGTATTAATAAATTTTTCGGCACTAGTGGGAAAACGATAACCCTGTCCAAAAGATGCGCGAGCAAAACTACTTTCGAAAACTTTGTAGTTTAAACCACCACGCATAACTGGTACTAAAGGTAAATTATGACCAAACCAATTATAATTACTTTGTGCATCATCTAATTTTGCCCATTCTAAACGTAAACCAACAGTTATATTTAAACGAGTTCCTATTTCTGCATCTAATTGATGATAATGTGCCATTTGACTCCCAAAGTGTTTCCCATAAAGCGAATCAGATTTTATTACTTGACGATTCATCACTAAGCCAGAGTTCCAGAAGGTGTGATTTGATATTTTTTTTTGAACTTGTAATTCGGTGTAATATAATGCAGAAAAACTACTTTGATTTTTGTCATTTTTATTATCACTAACAAAATAGCGGTTACGCCAGTTTATTTTTAATCCATTTTTGCTTAGGTAATGTATTGAAGGATCAATATTATAACGTGTATTTATATAGTTTTGTAAGTTACGTCCTTGAGGTATTAGAGCAGAGTCAAAATTTTGCCATAAAAAAAATAAGCCACCTTTATTTTGCATTAATCCACTATTTAATTTAAAACTTAAGCCTGGTATTTTTTTTAATTGATACCCCACTTGTGAATTAAAACGACCCCGTGTTTCATGTTCTAAAAAACGATAGCCATCATCGTTAAACCATTGCCCACCAATTACTAAATCAAGAGGTCCTATTTTTTGTGCGTGTGCCAATTGAATACCTTGTTGAAATTGAGAGGTTCCTTTCCACCATTTGTATGTGTTGCGCGGAGCATCGTAGCTTCCAAAAAAAGAAGTGATTTGAGTAAAAGGTTTATCTCTTGCATAACGTGTCCGTAAATGAATTACCCCGTTTAGGGCTCCAGAACCATATAAAACAGAAGATGCGCCTTTAATTACTTCAATTTGGTCAACAGTTTCTATTGGCATAAAAGTCCATTTAATATCGCCAGCATCAGCCGAAATCATTGGAAGCTCATCAAGTAAAACTAATACCCTGCTACCGGCTCCATAGCTAAAGCCACTTCCTCCTCTTATGCTTGCTTGCCCATCATTTACCGTAACTCCAGATACCTGAGCCACAATTTGATCTAATTGAGTTGTGTTTTTTTGTTGAATTAATTGTGGTTTAATAAGATCTAAACTAACGGTTAATTGAGATTGTTTTTGTTCAAACCTACCTGCACTGATAACAACTTCGTCTAACATGGCATCAATATTTAGTGAAAGAGATAAAAAAACGCTATCCGATTCAGTTTTTTCAATTTCAAAGATCTTCGATTTATAACCAACCATCGAAACGCTTAACTCTCCTTTAATAGAATTAGTTTTTAAACAAAAAAAACCATTTTTATCAGAAGTGGTAAATGTTTTTGAATCCCATTGAATTATTGCTCCAGTAATGGATTGTTTATTATCAGAATCAAAAAGTTGTCCGCAAATTATTTTAATAGTTTGTGCAGAAAAACTATGATAACAGAAAAAAAATAATAAAATTATTTTATTTCGAAACATAAACCAAAAATTTAAAGGACTATGGATGAACAATAAATTTATCAACCCAAGTTTGATTTTGTGATGAAATGTTTAACAAATAAATCCCTGGTGTTAAGTTATATTGGTCATTTATTTTCACAAAAGACTCTTGAGAATCAATGATAACGGTTTTTATTTGTCGGCCTTGAATATCAAATAACTTTGCAGTTAAATTTAATTGCATTTTGTTTTGAAGTAAAATTTGGTTGTTGTTATGACTTATTAAATATGGTTTATCAATAGAATAATGATTTATACCAGTAGTATTTATAATATTAATAGAATAGTAATTTAAGTTGGTTGTATTTATCAGTAAACCTGTGGTATAATTTGGAAGGGCAGGACATTGTTGATTAGAAAGGATAGTTGTGCCATAGGCTTGAACTTGTAATTTTAATAAATAATTTCCGGCAACCGAAGGAACTCCAAAAATACTTGCGCAATTATTGGCATTACCCGGAAAACGGAGAGAGGGCGAACCATTAATATTCCCATTAGCAACTACTGAACTTGAAGAAGCAAATTGTAATCCGGCAGGTAAACCATAATTAACAACATTACTTGGCGTTGAAACTACAAATCGGGTAAAACAAATTTTTAAAATACTTTGAATGGTATCTTTTGGAACCTTTATGGTTATATTTTGAATATAAGATTGATTTAATTGCCCTGTAGTAAAATTTGTTGCACTATCAGGATATACGCCCGATTTATTAGATTGAATAAAAACTGCATCTAGGCTGCAAGTAGGAGTGGTTTGAGCCTTAGCAAGAATAAAACCAAGAGATAAAATGATAAAAAGATATTTTTTCATAGTTGATTAATTTTAAGCTAACTTAAAAATAAATTTTTAAATTTCCTATTTATAATAAAGGAAGATATAAATTAAGCAATCCAACTGTAATGATTTATTATTTTCGCTATACAAAAAGCTTTCTATTTTGGTAACAAACGATTTATTATGAAATATAATAAATAGTAGTTTCTTTCACTATTCTATCTATTATAATACATCTATTATTTATAAATAAACATAATTAAATATAGGCTATATTTAACTCGTTTAATAATTAAATTGAAATTCATTTTCTGTTTAAAAAAAAACGAAAATAGAATTAATCAAAATAGTCTTTCATTCTATCAAAAAAACCTTTTTCTTTTTTACTAGGATTTGGTTCAAAGTTTTTAGATTCTTTTAATTGCTCTAAAATCTTTTTTTCTTCGGGACTTAAAAGAGTAGGAGTATAAATACTAATTTCAACTAATAAATCACCTTTACCATAAGAGTTAACATCAGGTAATCCTTTGCCTTTTAATCTTAATACTTTTCCACTTTGAGTTCCGGGCTCTATTTTTATTTTTGCTTTTGCATCTACAGTAGGTATTTCAACAGTTGTGCCAATAGCAGCATCAGGAAAACCAATATTTAAATAATAAATTAAATGATTGCCTTCGCGCTTTAAAAATGGATGTTCTTCTTCTTCAATTACAATTAATAAATCACCATTAATGCCACCTCTAGCTGCTGCATTTCCTTTGCCACTCATACTTAATTGCATGCCATCGGCAACACCCCCAGGGATATTTATATTAATAACTTCTTCTTCTCTAACAATACCATCACCGCGGCATGTATTACATCTGTCTTTAATAATTCTCCCTTCGCCACCACATGAAACACAAGCGCTTTGAGTTTGCATTGCACCTAAAATAGTTTGTTGCACACGGGTAATTGCTCCGGTTCCATTACATGTTTTGCAGGCGTCGTAATGTCCATTTTTTGCACCACTCCCACTACAAGTTTTGCAACTAACGTGTTTGTTTACTTTAATTTTTTTCTCAACACCATTGGCTATATCTTGTAAATTTAATTTTACTTTAACTCTTAAATTAGTCCCTCTATTTACCCTTCTCCCACTACTTCTTCCACCACCACCACCAAATGCCCCTCCAAAAATATCACCAAATTGACTAAATATGTCATCCATATTCATTCCACCACTACCACCAAAGCCACCACCAGCAGAACCACCAAGCCCTGCATGTCCATATTGATTATACCGCTGACGTTTTTCGGAGTTGCTTAATACTTCATAAGCTTCTGCAGCTTCTTTAAATTTTTCTTCAGCACCTTTATCTTCAGGGTTTTTATCAGGATGATATTTAATTGCTAATTTGCGATAGGCTTTTTTTATTTCTTCATCGCTGGTATTTTTAGAAAGCCCTAATATTTCGTAATAATCTCTTTTAGCCATAATTATTTTTATTGAGCAACAATTACCTTTGCAAAGCGAATTACTTTGTCACCAAGTTTATATCCCTTTTCCGTTTCATCAATCACAATCCCTTTTTGTTCATCGCTGGTTGCTGGAATATGAGTGATGGCTTCCATCTTATCTGCATCAAAAGCTAATCCTATGCTGTCAAAAGAAACTAATCCTTTTTGAAGGGTGTTGTTTTTTAGTTTATTATAAATAAGTTGTATGCCTTCTTTTATAATTTTAGAATCTTCAATATCTTCATTTGATTTGATAGCACGATCAAGATCATCAATAACGGGCAAAATACTTTTAAAAACATCTTCGGCTGCAGTTTTAATAAAATCTGATTTTTCTTTTAAACTTCGTTTTCTGTAATTATCAAATTCAGAATACAATCGAAGATATTTATCATTTATTTCAACTACTTTTTCTTCTAATTCTTTTGTGTAGTTTAAAATAGTTGTTTCGTCAGTATTTTCGATTTTTTCAGTCGTATTGTCAGCCATTTCTTGATTAGTAAAGCTCTCTATATTTTCTTCAGAAGGGGTGTTTTCTTTATTTTGCATGGGTTTTGAGCGATTAATATATTTTCTTAAAATAATTAAATCAATTAGTTTGCCATAAATTCATTAAAGATAAATTGTCAGTTATATTTTATAAAATATTTTTCTGATTTTGACTTTAAAACTCACAAAAATTAGATAAAGATTTTTAATTTACTGAATAATTATAATTCTGAAAGAAATGTTATTTTACAAGTTTTTCAAGGGTTTTTATTAAATCTTCACCTCTCAAATTTCTATTAATAATAATGCCTTTCTCATTAATTAAATAATTAGTTGGTATGCTTTCTATATTATATTTAACAGCAGCTTCACTGTTCCAACCAAACAAATCGCTCACATGGTTATTCCAATCTAAGCCGTCTTTTTCTATTGCTTTTTTCCAAGCATCAACATTTCCATCTAGCGAAACACTATAAATATCAAATCCCTTTCCGTTTATAAATGTTTTATTTTTAAAAAGATTATAAGCAGATACAATGTTTGGATTTTCACGTCGGCATGGACCGCACCAACTTGCCCAAAAATCAATTAAAACCAACTTTCCTCTAAGCGAAGATAATTTAATTAAAACTCCATTTGGATTTTTAAAAACAAGTTCTGGGGCAGTGTTTCCTAAGTTTAGACCAATAACATCAAATTTTAAAGATTCCTCATTCTTGTTGTTACTTACATTAGTGAAATAAAAAGAAAAAATAAATAAACAAACAAGTAATAGAGTTAATGAATATTTACTTTTCATGAATTTTTTCGAATAATTTGAGCACCAATAGCATTTAATCGGGTGTCGATATGCTGATATCCTCTATCTATTTGATTGATGTTAAAAATTACACTTTTGCCGTTTGCACTCATAGCAGCAATTAATAAAGCAACACCAGCTCTAATATCAGGACTAGCCATTTGAATTCCTTTTAATTGAATTTTTCTATCCATACCCATGATTGATGCACGATGAGGGTCGCATAAAATAATTTTGGCACCCATATCAATTAATTTATCAACAAAAAAAAGCCTGCTCTCAAACATTTTTTGATGAATTAAAACATTTCCTTTTGCTTGAATTGCTGTTACTAAAGCAATACTAATTAAGTCAGGAGTAAATCCCGGCCAAATAGCATCACTAATTGTTAAGATAGAGCCATCAATAAAAGTATCTACCTCGTAACTTTCTTGTTCTGGAATAAAAATATCATCACCTCGCCTTTCTAATTTAATACCAAGTCTTCCAAATATAGTAGGGATAATACCGAGGTTATCGTAACTCACATTTTTAATAGTTATTTCAGATTGAGTAACGGCTGCCATCCCAATAAAAGAGCCAATTTCAATCATGTCTGGTAATAAACGATGGTTTGTCCCTTTTAATTCTTTAACTCCTTCAATTTGGAGTAAATTAGACCCTATTCCAGTTATTTTAGCGCCCATATTATTGAGCATTTTACAAAGTTGCTGCAGATATGGTTCGCAAGCTGCATTGTAAATAGTAGTAACACCTTCTGCTAAAGAAGCGGCCATTAAAATGTTTGCAGTGCCGGTTACCGACGCTTCGTCTAATAACATGTAAGCGCCTTTTAAATGAGCTCCTTCTACTTCAAACAACTCTAATTCACTTTTATAATTAAATTTAGCACCTAATGCTTCAAAGCCAATAAAATGGGTGTCTACTCGGCGCCTTCCAATTTTATCTCCGCCTGGTTTAGGCATAAAAGCTTTGCCAAATCTGGTTAGCATAGGGCCTACAATCATCATACTCCCTCTTAAACTACCTCCTTTTTTCTTAAATTCAGGAGAAACTAAATAATCAATATTTACATCATCAGCCTGAAAAGTATATTCTTCTGGTCCATTTTTTTCAACCTTTACTCCTAATTCAGAAAGTAATTCAATCAGTTTTATAATATCTACAATGTTTGGTAAATTGCTAATGGTAACTTTTTCTTTAGTTAAAAGTACCGCGCAAATAACCTGTAGCGCTTCATTTTTGGCACCTTGAGGTATAATTTCACCTTTTAATTTATGCCCGCCGTGTACTTCAAAAATTGCCATAAGAAAGAATTAAAATTTTCTTGCGTTTTTATGTTTATGATGATTATTTTTGTGCTTGTTGTTTTTGTGAAAAAACTTTTTGTTTGGATTGCTTCGTAAATCCTGATGAGAGCTAAGTGGAGCGTCTCCTTCAACTTTTAGTTCGCCCGCAGAAAGTTCATTCAGATTTTTCAGAATTACTTCGTCTGTAATACTATCTTTGTTCCAGTTGTAATAAGATTTTTTTAAATGATTCGCTATCTGTCTTGTTAACTCATTTCTTTCTTCACCTAAAGGAAACTCTTTAGCTTTTTTTATGATTTCTTCAATAGTTTTGCCGTAATGTTTATATTTAATTCTCCCTTTTGGATAGTCTAATACTTTTGGTTTTTCTTTAAAGGTTTCTGCATTTGGCATGCTATAAGGCCCGTCAACATCTAATTTAAATTGAGATATAATGTATAAGTGATCCCATAATTTATGATTAAAATCTGCCACATCTCTAAGTGGAGGATTAAGCTGTCCCATTACCTGAATAATAGCTTTTGCACATAAGTTACGTTCTTCTCTATCTTTAATAGTGCAGCAATACTCAATCATACCTTGAATATTTCTTCCATATTCAGGAATGATTAGTTTGTCTAATTGTGTATTATATTCCATAGTATTAAAAACTTAAATATACTGTTAAATTGAGGCTTGAGCAATTTATAATCAAATTTTTACAAGCAAATCGATTGAATAATTTTCGAAGTCTTTTTTTTAAATAAACTAAAAGATCTTTGTTTAATACAAAAGTAATAATTTAATTTAGAAAACCCTTTAAAAAATTTTCACCTCTATTCTTTTTCCAATTTTTCTTTAAAATAAATAAAAATATATTTGGAGAATAAGAAAAGGATATGTACTTTTGCCACCCCTAAAAGACAAAAGGAAAGATAAAAAGGAGATAGGGGCCACGTTCAAGAATATAAAAGATTATAAAAAATGTAGTTTAAAGAGCTATAATTAATATAAAAAAGATATTAAAGACGTTCATTGAAAAGATTGGTAAACAAAGAATAGTAAGTGATTCGACTGGAGAGAATAAAATTTCGAAAGTCAGTATTTACGAATTAACACACAAAGCTTTAAAGTATAGCGATATACACTAGCCCTTGAGGGATGTTGCAAAAGACAACATAACGTCCTTAAGATAATAAAATATGAAATGAGCTAAATTAGCAAGTTTCGCTTTATTGGTATTAATATTAATAGAGTGAATCTGAGGGACAAACTTTTTTTTACAATGGAGAGTTTGATCCTGGCTCAGGATGAACGCTAGCGGCAGGCCTAATACATGCAAGTCGAGGGGCAGCAGGGTAGCAATATCGCTGGCGACCGGCGCACGGGTGCGTAACACGTATATAATCTGCCTTTTACAGGGGGATAGCCTTTCGAAAGAGAGATTAATACCCCATAACAGTTGACTGGGCATCCAGTTGATTTGAAAGTTCCGACGGTAAAAGATGAGTATGCGTCTGATTAGCTAGTAGGTGAGGTAACGGCTCACCTAGGCAACGATCAGTAGGGGATCTGAGAGGATTAACCCCCACACGGATACTGAGACACGGATCCGACTCCTACGGGAGGCAGCAGTAAGGAATATTGGACAATGCCCGCAAGGGTGATCCAGCCATGCCGCGTGCAGGAAGAAGGCCCTATGGGTCGTAAACTGCTTTTACACCGGAGAAAACCCCCCTACGTGTAGGGGGCTGATAGTATGGTGAGAATAAGCATCGGCTAACTTCGTGCCAGCAGCCGCGGTAAGACGAAGGATGCAAGCGTTATCCGGATTCATTGGGTTTAAAGGGAGCGTAGGTGGACTGATAAGTCAGTGGTGAAATCTCTTCGCTTAACGAAGAAATTGCCATTGATACTGTTGGTCTTGAGTACAGTTGCTGTGGGCGGAATATGACATGTAGTGGTGAAATACATAGAGATGTCATAGAACACCGATTGCGAAGGCAGCTCACAAAGCTGTAACTGACACTGAGGCTCGAAAGTGCGGGGATCAAACAGGATTAGATACCCTGGTAGTCCGCACCGTAAACGATGATTACTCGCTGCTAGAGGGCAACTTTTAGTGGCTTAGCGAAAGCGATAAGTAATCCACCTGGGGAGTACGCCGGCAACGGTGAAACTCAAAGGAATTGACGGGGGCCCGCACAAGCGGAGGAGCATGTGGTTTAATTCGATGATACGCGAGGAACCTTACCAGGGCTTGAAAGTTAGGGAATAACTCTGAAAGGAGTTAGTCAGCAATGACCCGAAACTAGGTGCTGCATGGCTGTCGTCAGCTCGTGCCGTGAGGTGTTGGGTTAAGTCCCGCAACGAGCGCAACCCCTACCATTAGTTGCCAGCGGTTCGGCCGGGGACTCTAGTGGAACTGCCCGCGCAAGCGGTGAGGAAGGTGGGGATGACGTCAAGTCATCACGGCCCTTACGTCCTGGGCTACACACGTGCTACAATGGCTATTACAGAGGGCAGCTACATGGCAACATGATGCAAATCTTCAAAAATAGTCTCAGTTCGGATTGGGGTCTGCAACTCGACCCCATGAAGCTGGATTCGCTAGTAATCGCGCATCAGCAATGGCGCGGTGAATACGTTCCCGGGCCTTGTACACACCGCCCGTCAAGCCATGAAAGTTGGGGGTATTTAAAGTCGGTAGCCGTAAGGCGCCGCCTAGAGTAAAACCGATAATTGGGGCTAAGTCGTAACAAGGTAGCCGTACCGGAAGGTGCGGCTGGAACACCTCCTTTCTGGAGCCATCCCTCAATAAGGGTGTGTTAATGAAAATGCAAGAATTATTTACTATTTAAGTTTATCAATCTTTTTAAAGATATTGAAGAAAACCCAAAACAAGAGCTGGGTGAAAGGCTTTGCCAAAAGAGGCGGAAAAAAGTAGTCTTCAGAAGGCAGTAAGCAGCAAGAGACTGTAAAAACTGCAGACTGAAAAACTGCCGACTACATTATAAATAGTCCCGTAGCTCAGTTGGTTAGAGCACTACACTGATAATGTAGGGGTCAGCGGTTCAAATCCGCTCGGGACTACAAGGCTTAATTTTGGGGGATTAGCTCAGCTGGCTAGAGCGCCTGCCTTGCACGCAGGAGGTCATCGGTTCGACTCCGATATTCTCCACAGATTTATCTAAAAGATAAATACGTTCATTGACATATTGATAAAGACACGAGAGTTCCATACTCTAAAAAATCTAGGTTTACCTAAGATACAATAAAGAGTTGGACAACAGACAGACTTACAATAATAGAGTCTATAAACAAGTTATTAAAGGTGGTTATTAAATTAGCGCCAACAAGAAAGTAAATAAGGGCGCATGGAGGATGCCTTGGCTCTTAGAGGCGATGAAAGACGTGATAAGCTGCGATAAGCTAGGGGGATTGGCAAATACGATTTGATCCCTAGATTTCTGAATGGGACAACCCGGCTAGTTGAAGACTAGTCATTCCGCAAGGAAAGCAAACCCTCTGAACTGAAACATCTAAGTAGGAGGAGGAGAAGAAAATAAATAATGATTCCGTAAGTAGTGGCGAGCGAACGCGGAACAGCCCAAACCAGAGTAATTACGGTTACCCTGGGGTTATAGGACTACAATGTGGACTTATATTTAATAGTGGAATAGGTTTGGAAAGGCCGATCAAAGAGGGTGATAATCCCGTACACGAAATTAAGTATATACCTAGTAGTATCCTGAGTACTGCGGGGTCGGAGACGCCCTGTAGGAATTTGCCGGCACCATCCGGTAAGGCTAAATACTCCTAAGAGACCGATAGTGAACTAGTACTGTGAAGGAAAGGTGAAAAGAACCGCGAACAGCGGAGTGAAATAGAACCTGAAACCATGCGCTTACAAGCGGTCGGAGCCCTTAAGTGGGGTGACGGCGTGCCTTTTGTATAATGAGCCTACGAGTTGCTCTTTACTGGCAAGGTTAAGCACTTAAGGTGCGTGAACCGAAGCGAAAGCGAGTCTGAATAGGGCGCAAAGTCAGTAGAGGCAGACGCGAAACCTTGTGATCTACCCATGGTCAGGATGAAGTTCCGTTAACCCGGAATGGAGGTCCGAACCGATAAGCGTTGAAAAGCTTCCGGATGAACTGTGGGTAGGGGTGAAAGGCTAATCAAACTAGGAAATAGCTCGTACTCCCCGAAATGCCTTTAGGGGCAGCGTAGAGGTTAAGTCTTATAGAGGTAGAGCTACTGATTGGATGCGGGGGAAGCGATTCCTACCAAGTCCTGACAAACTCCGAATGCTATAAGATATACTCTGCAGTGAGCCCGTGGGTGCTAAGGCCCACGGACGAGAGAGGGAGAACTCAGACCAACAGCTAAGGTCCCAAAATCTATACTAAGTTGATATAACGTGGTCCGATTGCATTGACAGCCAGGATGTTTGCTTGGAAGCAGCCATTCATTTAAAGAGTGCGTAACAGCTCACTGGTCGAGCGATTGGGCGTGGATGATACTCGGGCATCAAGTATAGTACCGAAGCTTTGGGATTGCATGATAAATGTAATCGGTAGGGGAGCATTCTAACTGCGTTGAAGAAGTTGCGTAAGCGCTATTGGAGCGGTTAGAAAAGCAAATGTAGGCATAAGTAACGATAAAATAGGCGAGAAACCTATTCGCCAATAGACTAAGGTTTCCTGAACAACGATAATCGGTTCAGGGT
>Ga0209297_1000168_pt1 | contig 44159 bp, 83 predicted proteins | sample S_130805_MF_Meta_FD_187322 | JGI IMG/M metagenome (GOLD analysis project Ga0209297, IMG submission 187322) | Freshwater microbial communities from Lake Simoncouche, Canada to study carbon cycling - S_130805_MF_MetaG (SPAdes) (version 2) | ecosystem: Environmental > Aquatic > Freshwater > Lake ...
CCATTTTGAACAATCTTTAAAATAATTTAAAATAGTGCTTGACATTAGTAATTTTATGATTCATAATATGTCTAACGAAATAAATTTAATTTGTTTCAAATATTAACTCAAATAAAAAAATATGAAATTATTCGCAATTATCATCACTTCAGTAGCATCACTTCTTTTAATGTATTTATGCTTACATTTTGCTTTTGAATCATCTAAAGACAATTTTTTTAAATCAATTGCTTTTATCAATTTTTGGTTTGTTTTATTTCAAAGTCAAAAATTAATTAGATTTTTACTTGATGCAAAATAATTTTTCTATTAACAATAAATATTAACTCAAAAAAACAAAATATGAACAAACTATATTCAAAAATAAACAATTTACAAGATTCATATCATCTTGAGCAAGCTATCGAACGCGATGAAGAAATAATGACTTTAAAAAATGGAGTTCATGATTTTTATGATAATCTATGTCTATATTGTTCGAACAACGATATTGATTTAAAAGATGTATCAGATGATGAATTTAATGCTTGCAAAGAATTGTTGCAAGATTTTGCAAAAGCATCTGAAACAAATTCAATAACATTTTCAATTTCAAAATAAAAAATATGAAAAACGAAAATACATTAGAAAATTTAGGTAAAAAAGTTATTTTTGGAGATTTAACAAAAGTTGATTTGTTAATTGACACAAAAATTTTAGTTCAAGCGGGTATTGATTATTATAAAAATAACGATCAAGAATATTTAAACGAGCAACTAAATAAAAATTGGTTTGAAGTTTGCACTATAAACCATATTTTTCAATATATTAATCAAATTAAAAATTAACATTAACTCAAAATAAAAAAAATATGGAAAATGCAATAAATAACATTCAATACATTTTTGAAGAAAAAAAAATAATAGAAGATTTCGAGCATCTTAAAAATAATTCAAAAATAAAAATTAAAGTTTTTCACAGCAATAATTTTGAACACATTGAACATTTTTACGAAAAGTCAAAATCTTTTAATATGCAAATTGCATTTTTAGAAAGACAACTAAAAAATAAATTAATAAAAAAATACGAAATCATTGAAAATTAATATTAACTCAAAATAAAAAAAATATGAAAAAATCAAAACTCGAACGATTACAAGAAATTCGCTTCAAACTTCGTTTTCGTTGCTTATCGCAATTTAAATTTACTGAAGCAAGATTATTCAAAGTCAATGAACAAATCTTTATCGCGCAATTCGAACAACTTAATTTAAAATAATATGCTAAAAATATTTACAAAAAAACCAAAAAAACCTGTTTTTTATCGCTACACAGTCGAAGCGATAAATCCAAAAAATGAAGCTAAAACAATATTAGCTTCTTACACATGCGAGCGTGATTATCTAAGCGAAAATATTGACTCTCTAGTTTTTAGAGTCTTATTTAAAATCAAAAAAGGCAAAATTAGTAATAAAATGATTTTCGCTAAAACTAAAAGAATCGTAAAAAAGGATGCAATTTATGTATAAATTATTTTTACTTATTGCATTAATCGCAATCTTTTTATTCAAGCAATCGCATGATGCAAAAAAATACAAAGTTGAATTTGAAAATAAATTAGAATTCAATTCTAAAAAGCTTCACGCAGTAATTGCGGATGTTTGGAATATTAACAATTAACTTTAAAAATATGGAAAAATATATAGGATATAAAAATAAAATAACGGGTCAAGAAGTACTGGTTAGAAAAATACCAAAAATTTTAACTCATCCAAAAGTTTTTTACGAAGTGAGGTTTGAAAACAAAGTCGGATACATTAATTTGTCCGATTTTAAAAAAAATTATGAAAAAATTAATAATTAAAATTATGAAACAAGAAATTAAAAAACTTCCAATCAATACTGTAGACGAAGCGGGAGCAGTAGCGGTTAAAATAAACTTAAAAATTATGAAACAAGAAATTTCACAACAAAAAATACAAGAAATTAAAAAACTTCCAATGAATACTGCGGACCAAGCGGGAGTAGTAGCGGTTAAACTATGTGAGATTGCATGCGAAAAGCATACAGCTAACGAAGAAGCTTTCTTTATTGCGGGCTTTATTGAATGCTTTAAATTTTTAAAAAATTAACTTTAAAAATATGAAAAATCAAAATAAAAAAATAATAAATCAAAATTACTACAAAAAAAACAAAGACATAATCAGCGAAAGAAATAAACAAAATCGTAAACGCAAGCAACAAGAAGACAAATTTCACTTTTACGGCTTTTGGCTTTTACTTACCGCTGTTCTAGTCGACACATTTATTAACCAAATTTTAAAATAATATGATTATAAAAATAAAAAAAGACTCGTCTCTATATCGTAAAATTGAGCAAGAAGTTTTGGAATCTTTTAAACTTCGCGGAACAATTACGGGGACTAAGTCCCGCATTGATGAAGTTAACTTTATCGATTTTAAAATAACTTTAAAACAAATAAAAAAAATATTAACAAAAAATAAAATATCAATTCCAAAAAGGGGGAAAAATGGCTAATATGTCTTACTGCAGATTTCAGAATACTTTTTGGGATTTTAAAGACTGTGTCGAATCTTTAGAATACGAAGTCGATATTAATGATTTAACAAAAACAGAGAAAGATTATGCTTTAAAAATGCGTGAACTTTGCGAGCAATATTTAAAATTAACAGAAATAAAGGAGGAAAATGTCTAGAGAAATTAAATTTAGGGATTGGAATCCCGAAGCCAAAGAAATGCAATATTTTAATTTAGATGGATATGATAGAGAAGTGCATGACGCTTACGGCAATATAATGCAATTCACAGGCTTACTCGATAAAAACGGGAAAGAAATTTTTGAGAGTGATGTTATTAAAATAATAATGAAAGATTGTGTATTATTAGATGAAGTTTATTGGAGCGAGTCTGATGCTATGTTTTGCTTAAAAAAATTAAGTCGAAATATGCTTACTCTTCAAACGCATAATGTTGAAATTGTTGGCAATATTTACCAAAATCCTGAACTACTCGGAGGTGAAAATGAGTAAATATGATTCTTTTGAATGGACTCTTTTATTTGCGGTATTGTTAGGCTTTGTTTTACTGTGTTTTACTGCAGTTTTTGACGGATACTATAGTCCTAAGCTTACAGAACAAGATTATTATAACAAATTTTGCAAAAAAAATTTTGATGTTTCTTGTGACAATATTAACTTAAAATAAATAAAATATGAAAATTTCAAACAACAACAAAAAAATTATAATTTTTGGTGCCGTGCTTTTTTCAATAATTCTCGCACTTTACATTTTTAATCTTCAAAAATACAAAACTAATTGTAAATCGCTCGAAAATATCGATAAAATCGAATTAGAAACACGATTAAGAGAATTAAGCGATAAAAATGAGCAATTAGCAAAACAAATTGAAAATGATGCTGTAGCAATTAAACACGCACAAAATCAAATTAACGAATTTAAAGTGAAGTGTAAAAATTGCACTTATCATTTATCAACAAACTGGGAGAATTAATATGCAAGAGTTAAAAAAAATACAGATCCAGCTCAAGAAAGAACTGGGCGGGGCGAGTTTAAATCATTTGATTAATTATGCTTCTTTAGTTTATAAAGAATACATAGATTTTCACTTTTCTGTTTTTCCATCTTTTGATAAAACAAAATTTGAAAATAAAGTTAAATTAATCTTCGCTCTCAATGACCAAAATATATTTAAATCTTATTTTATCTTACTTAACGACCAAAACCAAGCACTTAACATTTTCGGGCAATCTGAAGAGTTCCAAAGAAAACTTTACGATGCAATACAAATTATTAAAAATATTAACAATAAATAAAACATATGCACAAACTTTATTTAACAATCATTTTATTATTATTTGGCACGGCTCTAGCATTTACGAACCATGTTTTATTCATGGTTTTTATATTTATTTGCTTTTGTTTTATGCTAAATATTTTAATCAATTGTATTTCATCAATTATTTTAAACGAAAAAGAAGATATTGACATTGACAAATAAATTTGGATTTTATAAATTTGTAAAAAATGATTTTTTATTGTTTTTTTCATAAAAAGAAAAAGTTAATATTTGAGCAAGAGGGGTTTCATATCCCCTCTTCGCTTACTTGTGATAATGATTTTTTGGTTGCTAATCATTATCACTGGGTAGCGAAAAGCCAAGCGGTTCGATAAGATACAACTGCGAGAAACGAAGTATGCTATCCTTTTAAATTTAAATCTGGTGGATCAGGTTTATATTCACTCCACACATGAGTTCAAATATTTTAAAAAAATAAATTTTTATGGGGTCAAGAATCCACGCTTGACCTCGCCAAAATCAAAGCGTGGAGCATATGAAAAATCTATACATTACAAATATAATTTTTGTCACAATTATATTAATTATTACTATACTATATAATTATTGGTCAGTATTTGTAAAAATTGCCCTCGCTCTTGTTTTTTTAATTTGCGGTATTGGTGCATTTGTTGCATTAAGTTTTTTTATTTTATTAGCAATAGTAGTAATTAAAGAAAAATTAAATTTGACTAATAAAAATTAATAAATATTATGAAAGAGCAAAATTTTTTTGCAAATATAGGAAATCGGAAAATGGAAAACATCTTTATAAATTCACTAAAAGAAGAAATTGAAAGACAAAAAAACAGACAGATAGCTAGACTGTTTGATGATTTAAAAGGCTTTCCAATGCCCCCTTTGGTTGAAAAAAGAATTAAAGAGGCTGTTTACGAAATTCAAAACGAATTAACAAAATTTATACAGGAAAACGGTTATGACAACTCAAATACAACAAGATAAATTTATATATTTTCCAATATATTTAACTGATTATGTATCAGATTCAAGAAAATTAACAATGCTTCAAAGAGGGGCGTTAATCGATTTATCAGTATTATATTTTCAAGAAGATTTAAAAATTAACTATACAAAAGAACAAATTTATAGACTTGTTTTTGCATTTTCAAAAGAAGAGCGGGAAGCAATTGACTTTATATTAGAAAATTATTTTACTCAAAGCGAAAATAAACCTATGGGTTTTTATTGGGTTTCTAGTAAACTAAATCAATTAGGCGATAAAATATTGAAGCGATTGAATTCAAGCAGGGAAAACGGGAAAAAAGGAGGGAGGGGAAAGAAAAAAGAAATTAAACCCATGGGTTCAAATCCGCTTAACCCAAAACATAACCTAGATGAAAGCATACTAAATGAAACTAAATTAAATGAAACTAAATTAAAAGAAATTAATCCAATTTATAAAAAACTATCAGATGGTTTATTATTTATCTTAGAAGCAAAACTTCAAAGAAAATTATCTTCTAAAAATTGGGAAGACGAAATTAAAAAATTAATAGAGAAAGATTTATCAGTTAGACAAAATCCAATCGAAGATGTAGTGCAAGCAATACAAACAATAGCAAATAATTATGGTAAAGAATATTTTCCAGTAATTCAATCAGCTAAAAGCCTAAGAGAAAAATTTACTAAAATTGAGGATTATGTCAAAAGAAACTCGCAAGGTAAAAATAATCAATCATCAGCATTAGACCAATACAATTCAATATTAAACGATTTAAATGGAGATTTTAATGAATAATTTACTTGAAACTAAAAACGATATACTCAAGCCATTGGAAGAAAATGAGCTTAAAGAAAAACTAAATAAAAAAGTTGTTTTAAAATATGTTTCACAAATGAGAATCGACCAAAATGTTTCTATTACCGAATCAGATTTTAAAATTAAGCTTCAATTGATTTTCGATGAGTGCGGTAATTTAACAAACAATCAATTTATTGATAACTGCAAGACCCTTTCAAGAAAAGATTTATATAATAAAATACCTCCTGCATTTAGGTTTAAAGACCCACACGCAGACGGCAACAAACCTAGTTTTTTAAGTCAATATAGACATTTATTGGACAAATAGCATGGAACAAGAAAATTTTAATCAAGAGATAGAAGAAGCTTTATTAGGCACCATTCTTTCAAATAACATGTATTTGTTAAAATCACCAAACCTTGAAGCTAAACATTTTTACTTTGATGATTATCAAAAGATTTTTGAAGAAGCTATTAAAAGAATTGGAGCTGGTGAGGTTGTTGACTTTAGAATTATTTCAACATTTGTTAAAAACAATGGAATTGATTTTAAAATTATAAAAAACCTGTCTAACGCAACTGCTGGATTAGCTGATATGGAATCTTATTCAAATGAAATAATTAGATTGTGGCAAATAAGAGAGTTAAAAAAGATATTAACTTCAATAATAAGCGATAAAACTTCCGATTTTAATGCTATTAAAACAAAATTAGAGGGAGATATAGCCGACATATCAATAAATATGTCTAATCAGCCTAAAAAGATTGACAAAGTTATTGATGATGTTTTATCAAATCATCAAAAAGAATTAATCTTTACAGGCTTTGATAAATTAGATATTCTAACTGGAGGCTTTGAGCTTGGTAATCTAGTTATTATCGGTGGCAGACCATCAAGCGGAAAGACTACATTTTGTTTAAACTTTGCTAAAAATGTTTCTTTGAGCCATGGAGTTTTATTTTTTTCAATGGAAGTATCGGACAAAAGCCTAGCAAGAAAATTTTTAAACGAAACAACGGGGGCAAGTGCTTATAGATTAAAAATCGGAGCAACAACCGAAGCGGACAAGCTATCAATAGAAAATAATAGACACACTTGGAAAGATTATAATTTAATACTCGATCAAGAAAATGGCATAAATCTTTTAACGATCAGAAGCAAGATTAAACGGGCAATGCTTAAAAATGATATTAAAATGATTTGTATCGACTATTTGCAATTAATCGCAAGTTCTGGTAAGGAATTTTCAAGAGAACAACAAATATCAAGAATTGCTGAGGGTTTGAAGAAAATAGCAAAAGACTTCAATATTGTTGTTGTCGCCTTGTCCCAATTATCAAGAGCGGGTGATTCGAGAGAAAATAAAAGACCAATTCTAAGCGATTTAAGAGACTCAGGAGCTATTGAACAAAATGCGGATATTGTAATGTTTACGCATAGAGAAGAATATTTCTTAGAGCGAGAAAAAGTTCCTGAACACTCAAAGCATTATGGCGATTGGCTTAAATGCTACAATAATGTAAAGGGCAAAGCAGATATAATTGTTTCTAAGAATCGTGAGGGCGAATGCGGAGACATTTTATTTAACTTTAACGGCAAACAAAGCAAATTTTGGGAGGCAAATGATTCATATTAACCACATACTTGCACAAAATATCGCAAATGCAAGTAAAGCAAAATTTTATCATCAGAATAGAGATATTTTTCTTAAATATTTCGACAGCATTAAGCAATACGAAGCCTTAATATCAGCGGGTAATTTTAAGAAAATCGACGAGATTATAAAACAAAATTCATCTTTTAACTTAGATGAGTTTATTATTAACTTTAATAAAAAAATATGAAAAAAGAAATGTCAAAATGGTTTATATCTTATAATTTTAAGAATTGGGAAGGTATGGGATTTGGTCAAGTATATTACACAATAAATGGCAAAGAAATTGGAACTAAACACTTAAACACCTTAAGAAAAGATTTAGAACAAACACACGGATTAAGTGCTTCAATAGTAATATTAAATTTTGTCAAATTAAAATATGAAGGAGAGGCTTGAAAATTCTATTAATCGAAGACTCGGAAATATTAACATTGTTATTAAAACATCAAGCTAAAATATTAAAAGTTAATTTAACTTGTGTTGATAATTTTGTTGATGCAATTATTGAGCTTAAAAATAATATTTTTAGTTTTATCATACTCGATAATTTTCTTGAAAAAGAAGATATAAAGGGGGTTGATAAAGCCGAGACATTAAAAGGCTATTCGCAAGCGAAGATTATTCTCTCAAGTGCGGATAGCTGTATTATTAAGAATGAGTGGATTGACGAAGTAATTCCGAAATCACAATTAGAATTAGTAAATGTTATTAACTTAAAGTAAATATTTATGGAAGACGATATTATTTTAGCAATTTTAATAATTATGAGTGGATTGTCTTTGTTTTTGTGGATTGTCTCTGCTTTTATGGTCTTTATTTAAACTTATTGTAATTTATTTTTATTATTAAAAAAGGAGAGATCATGTTAACGGTTATTATAGTTTTGCCCTGTTTATTTGTAACAGTGGGGGTTTTTGTAAATTGTTTATGAGAAAAATATTTAATTTTATAGTGTTATGGTATTTAATTAAGACTAATAATATTAATGAAGACTATAAACTTTCTAATTCAAAACTTTGTTATATTCGCATCAGTTATTATTTTGACGAAAAAGTTTTTAATAGTAAAATCTTTTTTTGTCGAACAATAATGAAAGGTTCTATACATTATGAAGTGATAGAGGGCGTATGCAAATTCAATCTTTCAAATTGGCAGGCAAAGTTTTTATATAAAATGGCTAAAAATAAATATTTAAAATCATGGAAATAAAACTTACCGCAGAAAATATTGAACAAATAATAAAGATTAAAAAACTTATTAAACTTGAGGAGGACTTAATAGATTTTAATGCAGAACATGATGATATAACAACCGAAAAAATAAGGTCTTGTGGGGTTATTTTGGAAAGAGAAGTTAAAAATTTTTTCAATAACTTCGAACTTGAAATAAAAAATATAATTATTTTTAAAAAAACATGAACAAACAAGAGTTTTTAAACGGGCAAATAGTTTTGTTTAATTGCGATTGCATCGATGTTATGCGAAATTTAAAAGACAAAGAAATTGATTTGGTTTTGACTGATCCGCCTTATGGGATTAATTTTGGAGTTTTTAACAGAACTAATAAATTAAATAACGGACAAAGAATTAAAGCAAATAAATATCACAATGCAAATTGGGATAATAATATCCCAGATAATTGTGTTTTTGATGAGCTTTTAAGAATTTCTAAAAATTCAATAATTTGGGGTGGAAATTATTTTCCAAAATTATGGCAAGTTGCAGGAAGGTGCTTTATTTTTTGGAAAAAAAACAATCCAGTCCCCAATTTTGCAGACGGAGAATTGGCTTGGACTAGTTTTGATAAAGTAGCAAAGTGCTTTGATTTTAATTACTATGGAAACCAAGAAGGAAAAACTCTTGCCGAAAGCAAAATCCACCCAACTCAAAAACCAGTGGCTTTAATGAGCTGGTGCTTAAATAATTATAGCCAAGAAAATGATCTAATTTTTGATGGTTTTTTAGGCTCGGGAACAACTGCAATTGCTTGCATTAGAACAAAACGGCGATTAATTGGTTGCGAACTTGACAATGAATATTTTGATAAAATGTGTAAAAGAATTGAAGAGGAATTAAGGCAAGGAAATTTATTTTAATTATTTTTAAAAATAATGCTTGACACATTAAAACACTTGTATAGTATGAGTTGCGAAGGTTGATAAAAAGACTTTTAAAAATATAAATCGTAAATATAAATATCAGATTAGCTCAGTAGGTTAGAGCAAAACACTCATAATGTTTGGGTCGGTGGTTCAAATCCATCATCTGATACCATTGGTAGGTAGCTCAGCTGGATAGAGCAACAGCCTTCTAAGCTGTAGGTCGTGGGTTCAAATCCCTCTCTACCAACCAAAATCGTAAATATTTAAATGGCTAGTGTTGTGGCGGAATATAGACGCGGTTAAACAATGCGCAAAATAGTGGTCGAACACAACGCTAGAAATAGCTTGAAAGGTAGAGGACGCTTCTCGGAAAGTTTGCTTGCAAAGGTGTAAGTCCTTTGCCAACGCTAGCTTTATAAATACTTATTCGGTGGGTCGCACCCGCAAGTGGTTTTTGAACGAAGTAAAATTCGCACCAGTCAAAAACTGCTATACAGCTGGGAAAGACCGCACAACTCGGCACGGGTAAAGAAGAGTGCAGAAATATTAGACAACGCAAGTTGAGCTAGTTAAATTGCTCGAAAGAGCTTCATTAATCAAGCGGTTAAGTTTAGTTAATTATATTTAATACTAAACCTCTGGGACGAGCAAGCTAATTACCATCATCGCTTTGGTAAGTTCCAAGATTAGCAAGTGGGGAATGTCTAAGAAAGTTCCACTTTAAGGCACAGTTAGACCAGTTAGCCTTCTGTAAAAAGGCAAATATTAACTTAAAATTAAAATATATGAGCAATCAACTAAATGAATTAACAATTGGACAATTTAAAGAATTATCGAATCTATTAAATAATAAAACCGAGCTTAATAAACCACACCCTTTTGAAATCGGTAAAAATTATTTCATCAGAACTGTGACTATGTCGCATGTAGGTAAACTTGAGGCTGTTTATGATGATACTTTTGTGCTATCATCTGCAAGTTGGGTTGCGGACAGTGGTAGATTAAATGATGCAATGAAATTAGGATTAGAAGCAATTAGTTCTTCAGAATTAGAGCCTTTCGTTAATAATCTTATTATCGGTCGCGGAGCTTTAATTGACATGACTATATATAATTTTCCCCTCCCAACCAAACAAAAATAATTTTATGAATCAGGCAATTTTATTCAGAGGATATTTATTAAGCAGGAGCAGGAGCGGGAGCAGGAGCGGGAGCTGGAGCAGGAGCAGGAGCAGGAGCAGGAGCAGGAGCGGGAGCTGGAGCTGGAGCTGGAGCAGGAGCAGGAGCGGGAGCAGGAGCGGGAGCTAATAATTAAATTTACACCACATAACCTAAATATTAACTTAAAACAAAAAAAATATGAACATTAAAATTTTTAAGACAAGAGAGCAATTTAAGCAATATGCTAATGAACTTATTGATGATAATTTTTGGGATATTAAAAATTGCTCACCCTTTAAGTCTAATCCTAATATTCCTTATGTCGCCTACGCACGCTACATTAAAAAAACAATCCATGGCGAAGATGCGAGCGAATTGAGAGGATTTAAACCAAGTCAAAATCAAAAGATTACTGATAGATTACAAGAGGAATTGATTAAGCTTTTAACAAAAGATGCTGAAGAAATTGTTTTAGAAAATGATTTGTTTCAGGTTGTTGTTGAAAAGTCAGATGGAAATTTGCAAACAGCAATAATTAGATTAATTGATTATAGTGCGAATGCTTTAATCACGCACGAAAAGAAACACATCGACCCAAGCGAAAATATTTTTCTTTACATAAACGATCACGAAGTTTATTTGTCAAAAAGACAAACGATAAAAATCAACCAAGCAATTCAAGATAAACTCGATGAATATTGGGCAGAAAATCAAACAGAAGACGAGAAAGAAGCGACTAGAGCTGAAAAGCTTTGGGAAATGAATGAGGGGAGATAGTATGACAAAAACATTACAAGAAATCCAAGAATTTAACCGCAAAAAAATCATTTGTGCGGTTAATGGAACTGAGAATTATGAGGAGGGGAAAATGAGTAAAGGAAAAATATTCACAGCAGAAGAGGTGCAAACAATAATTGCGGGGAATAAAAGAATGTTTAGGGAAGTGATTAAGCCACAACCAAACAGTAAAATAAACCCTGTTCATTTGAAAGAATGTAATTCTTGGCAATGGGCAACAAAAGAAAGTCGCAGAGAATGCCCCTACCAAAAAGGACAAAAGATTTTTGTGAAAGAAAGTTTCAATATATTTGCTGGACAAGTTGCTGACAAACAAAGTTTAGCTAATGCTGAAAAATATATTTGGAAGCCAGCTAAACACATGAAGCAAGAACACTCACGCTTAACTTTGCAAATAAAAGAGATTAAGGTTGAACGCTTGAAAGATATTAGTAAAGAAGATGCGATTGCAGAGGGAATGTTTTTTACTGATCATGGAAAGAATTGTTATGGTCAGCAAGAAGCTGGGTGGAGCTGGAAAGAAAATAAGTCGCTTTCTGAATGTTTAGGTTCTGCTTATTGGGCTTTTGCAAATAAATGGAACTCAACTCACAAAAAAGAAGAACATAAATGGGAGAGCAATCCCTTCGTCTGGTCAATTCAATTTGAGGTAGTGAGTCAATTCAATTTGAGGTAGTGAAATGAGTAAAAGATATTATTATACAAATGCTATAGTTGCTCTTTACATGATGAAAGAGTTCGGAGTTGAGTTTGATATAAGAGGAATAGATAATTTTGTAGCTTATATGAAAAATCCAGTTGATGGAGCTAGGATTAATGTAGCCACAAAATCACAAAAAATATTTAAACCTAGAAATTATGATTTAGCTGGATTCACTAGGGGTGATGGTATTTCAACCGTAGCTCAATATGATGAAAGAAAAAAAGCTTTCATAAACGGAAATTTTAGGATTTTAAAAAAATATAATCCAAAAATCATCATGCGAGACAACAAACAATTTTTTATGCCAGAGGTAGAAAATGAGTAAAAAAAACGATGTAATGATTGAGTTAGCTTACTGCGATGGATTTAGAGCGGGACACAAAAATGCTTACCTTTGTATGTCAAAATGCAACTATGAAAGAAAAATAGCTTTTTCATTTGAAAAATTAATTAAATATAGAAGAGATGAGGCTTTAAAAATTATAAAACCTGAAAAGAAATTACCAAAATATAAACAATTTTTTATGCCTGAGGTAGAAAATGACTAAAACAACAAATTATATGAACGAAACTATGCAAAAAGAAATAAGAGATAAATTAATAAAAATAGGATATACTGGAAAAACAGATTTAGAGACTTTGCTTGATGCTTTGCCTAGCTCTATTCCATATAAAAATGAATATTATTATTTTTTTTTATGGGGTAACACATTAGGTTATTATTATGAGAATAGCGAATATCGAGACAATTACAATATGGGCGATGGTCTTTATGAATTTTCTAAATTATCTTTAGACGAATCACTAGCAGACACTGCTGGGCGATTGATTATTGAACTTCACGAAAAAAACTTAATTAAATTTTAATATGAAAAAATATATAGCAGTAATTGACAAAGATTTTGGCGTAGTATTCCCCGACTTTGACGGTTGCGTAAGTGTTGGTAAAGACCTTAATGACGCAATTAAAATGGCACAAGAAGCTTTAAAATTTCATGTTGAGGGCATGCGAGAAGACGGTGAGGAATTGCCTGAGCCTACAACATTGGAGCAGGTTAAAAAAGAATATCCTGATAATGTTTTTAAATATCAACCTATATACATAAAATAACATGACAACAGTTGAACAAGAAATGATTATTATGATAATAGCTTATGTTTGTGCTTTTATTTTAGTTATTTATGGAGAAATTTCTGAGGCAAAAATAAAAAAAGAACAAAAACAAATTTACAAAAAATTAGACGAAGAACTAACTAAATTTATAATTCTTGAAAAATATCCAAACAAAAAAAATAAATAATATGAAAGAAACCAAAACAGCTTATATTTTAGCTAAAATTAAAATAAAAGGTTTTGTTAAGGCAAAAAACATTAATCAATTAGCTTTGAAACTTGATATTAAGCCCGAGAATTTAAGACATATAATTGACGCTATCGAAGTTGCAAATGCAGTTGATGATAAAGCTAGGCACAATTATCATGATTATTATTTTAGGGGTAAAGGTAAAAAGAAAAAAGGAACATTGATTTTATGTTATAAATGGGCTGATGAAACTAAAAGTGTTTTGTCAGATAAAATGAACGAAATTTTGGGGGTTAAATAATATGATAACATATTTACTTTTAATAATTTTATTAGTTGGCTTTCATAGCTATTTTTTTTATAGTTTGTGGCTTTTGTGGAAAAAAGGAGCTGATAAACTGAGCTGGTATCAAGGGCTTTATTTTGCAATATCGGCAAATGTTGTTGTTAAATTTTGGATTAAATTCTTTAATTTTATCTAATAAAAATATGGTAAAAATAGGGTAAAAATAGGGTAAAAATAGGGTAAATTAGTAGTAAAACCCATTTCAACCCTTGAAAACATTAAATTCGCGAAAATTCCGATTTTTTTTAATTATTAGTAAAACTCAATCCTTGATTTTGTAGGCTTGCAACCATTTTACTTTTACAATTAATCTTTTTTTAAACCTAGACGCCGTATGTTCGCGATTATATTTAAACTAAAAATAAATAATATGGATAAAACTGAAAACGAATTGAAAGAAAAAACACTGCAAGATTTAAATAAATTGATAGACAATTATTACAATTATGAAAAAAGTTTTTCGCCAGCTGCTTTAAAAATCTTAGCAGAAAATTGTATAAAACTAATAAATAAATAAAGATTTTTAAAAATAATTCTTGACTATTAATTTAGCCCCTATTATGATACTTCCACGCACCACATAAAAACCTTTTTAAAAATATTAACTTAACTTAAAAAATATGCAAAAGCAAGAAAAATTTATTCAAGATTCTATAAGTAATTTAATGTTTAATTGTGGGAGATTAGATGTTTTAATAGACAGATTAGATGGCAATGAAGAACATAAAGAACTAAAAGTGATGTTACAAAGAATCAAGCATTCTCTAGAAATTAATGCTGACCAATTATGGCAATTTCCGATTGACAAATAATTGAAAATAAAACTTTAAAAAATAATATTAACTTAATTTAAAAAATATGAAAAACGAAAAAGAAAAAACTCATTGGTTGCAAAATCAAAACAAAAATTATTTAGGTCATTTTGATTTACCAAATGGCGATGATGTTATTCTTACAATTGCCAAAGCAGATTGGGAAATTGTTAAAAATCCAAAGACAAAAGAAAAACAAAACAAAAGAGTTGTAAGATTTGTCGAAACTCATGATTGGGTCAAGCCTTTCATTTGTAATGAAACAAATGCTAAAATGATTTTTAAGATGATTGAAAAAAAATACATGGAAGATTGTGCTGGTGAGAAAATAAAAATTGGTCTTGATAAAACAAAAATTATGGGCGAAGAAGTTGATTGTTTAAGAGTTAGGCAAGTTAAATCATCATCGTTAACTGGTTCTAATATTATTTCTGAGCAAGAGTTAAGAATTAAAAATCTTTGCAAACAAAAAGGCATAGAAATTGCCACAATATGCAAAGCTTTTAAAATCAACTCAATCATTGATTTACCAGCTTCTAAATTTGCAAAAGTTATTGAAACTTTAAATTCAAAACCTGATGCGGTAAAAGATGAGGTAGTAAATGCAAATAATTAAAGATATAGAACAGGGAAGCGATGAATGGCTAAAATTAAGATTAGGGGTTGCCACAGCCTCTAATTTTGATAAAATCATCACAATTACTGGCAAGGAATCCGAAAGTTTGAAAAAATACGCTTTACAATTAGCAACTGAGTTAATGCTAGAAACGCCTGAGCCATCTTTTAAAAATGATGTTATGGCAAGGGGTAATGAGTTAGAATCATTAGCAAGAGATGCTTATCAAGAACAAACTTTTAATGTTGTTGAGCAAATAACAATGTTTAAAAGCGATTGTGGTAATTTTGGATATTCTCCTGATGGTATTATTGGCGATGATGGTTTAAATGAAATAAAATGTCCAATAGCTACAACACATTTTAAATATTTACTTGATAACAAAATGCCAACTGATTATTGGCAACAAGTTCAAGGTGGTCTTTGGGTTAGTAAAAGAAAATGGATAGATTTCGTTTCGTTTAACTCATATTTTAAAGATAAGAAATTATTTATTGTTAGAGTTGAAAGAGACGAAGAATATATTGCAAAGTTAGCGGAACAAGCAAATAAAGTTATTTTGTTAAGGGATGAATATTTAAACAAATTAAAGGGGAAATGACTAAATTTATCTTCACCCCCGAATCCGATAAAATGCAATTTAGCGACTCGGTTTATTTACATACTAAAAATTTAATGCAAAAAGGCAAAGAATTTGAGGTTGAGTTTAAACCGTTCGTTAAGTCTAAATCTTACGACCAGCTTAAGGGAATTCATAAGCTTTGCGAGATTTACGGGAATTATATGTCGGAAAGCTTGGGATTTAAAGTTAGCTTTGAGAATGCTAAGGAAAGTCTTAAATATGCTATTGATTATATTCGATTGGCTAATAAAGATGAGTCAACAGCGGAAGCATTGAGAAAGAAAAGAGAAAAACAATTGCTTGGCGAAAATATGACAATTAAAGAATTTAATTCTTTAGTCGAGGGTTTGCAAAAACATTTTCCAGTCCCAGCTTCATTTGGCGATGCTACTCTTGAACAAATGCAGGAGTTAATCGAAAAGGTTCATGAACTTGGGCGAGAAAGAGGTTGGCATAACTTGATTTTAACGAATCAGGAAATGCAAGAAATGGTTAATTATTATGAACAAAAATAAATATGCAATTCTGGAAAAAATACAAAGCTAAAAAAGAATTAAGAAAGAAGCTTGAAAAAGCTAGATTTATTAATTTTTATGGCCATAAAATTGATTTAAGTCTTGGTCAAATTATAAAAACTATTTGTTATACTAATACAATTACTACAGTTCCTATTTTCGATGATGAATACGACACAGAATATTGCTATATTGTGTTAAGATATCAACTTTTCTTTGAAAAAAAGTTATTTATTGGCGAAAATATTAGAAGCGTTCGGGACGAATATTGCATTGAACTTAATGATTTTATTAACTCTGGTAAATTTACGGAACGCTTAAACGAATATGAACAATTAAAAAAAGAATATGAACAATTATAAAAAAAAACCAGTTATAGCAAATAAAACAACCGAATATATTGATTTAAAAAATATCGATAAATTAGTGCCAAAAGAATTATTGCACAAAATTAATTTTTTGTTTAATAAAGATATACCAAAAGAGCCAAAAACTGCTAATGACTTGCTTATTTATAGATTATCGCAATTAAAAGAAAGCGATATGCAACAACATTTTTATAAACAGGCAGTATTATTACAATACGAATTAAAGCAATTAAATAAATTTAATGAACTTGAGTTCGTGCAAAATGACAATGGCGATAGTTCTGCTGGTCATTTAACTCAAATTCAAAGAATGGCTTTATTTAAGAGAAAAAAAGCGGAAGGTTCTAGGAGGGGATTTCCCGATGTCTCAATATATTTGTATAGTGCAAAACTAAATTTAAGAGATACCGCTTTTTGCGAGGTAAAAAGAATTGGCGCACCAAGTGAGATACATTTAACTAAAGAGGCGTTAGACTGGTTTTTAAAGCTAAATTCAATGGGTTTTGATGCTTATATTACTAACAATCCTATTTTCTTTAAAGATGTGGTTCTTAAAGAAATTAAAAGCAATTTTATAGAGGTTTAAATGTTATTTATTTTAGTTTTTATTTTTATTTTTTCTTACAGTTTTATGTTTAAATACTCAAAAGAAAAGAAAATTGATTATGCTTTTGGTTACATAATGTGCATGATTATTTTTGTTTATTTGATTTTTTATAATTAATCGCACCAGCTTTTTTTCTTATCACCATTATAAGCCCTTGCAAGTCCTTTTTTAAGTAATTCTTGAGCAATATCAACACCACCGACTTTAACATTAGCAATAAGTCTTCCGCCGTATTTATCCCATTTTATTGAAGTTAAAAGCAATTCTTTATTGCCAACTAAATCAGTTGTGAATTTAGTTGCCTGCAATGCTAATTCGTTTTCTTTGCTACATTTAGCCCTTGAGCCTTTTTCTGGCGTATCAATGCCGTTGATTCTAACACTTAAACCAAGCTTTTTAATTAAAGGTGATTCTTTAGAAACATCAATTTTAATAGTGTCTCCGTCGGTTACCTTTAATGGTTTATAGACATACATTTGCTCTTGTGCTTGTGCAGTTGAAGTAAATAAAATAAAAATTAAAAATATTAGCATATGTTTATAATTAAGCATTTTTAATAACCCATTGGTTGTTTATTAATTCGGCAAATCCGACAAACTTTTCGTCTTTTTTTTCTTCTAAATTAAATTGAATATGAATACAGTTTTTTTCAATTAATATTCTATCAAAACTAATTTTGTTTTCTTTTAAAATATCTATAAGTAATTTTGCTCCATCTTTAGGAGCCATCTCTTTTTTATTTTCATCAATAATATTTATATCGCTAGCCAAACCTTGCATATGCTTAGATGTCGGGCTTCCACCAACTTTTTGATTAACAGCTGGTGATCTGTAAGCACTATTTAATTTAATTTTTGCTTTATATTTTTTTAATAAAGCATCATTGCATAAATTAATTTTCTTTGATGTATGAAGTAAGCAAGTCAATATTCCTAGCTTTGGAGTATTATCTAAACCAGTGTCAGTTTTAAACCACTCTTCTTTTTTGAAGTTTTTAGTTTCTAAATCATCAATAGTTATAATTTGTGTAGTTATAACAAAGTCTTTTATTTTTTTTAAAATTCCCATAAATTATTTTTTACATTCGTTAAATTTAGCACATTTATAAAGCACTAACATTTGTTCAGCCCAAATTTTGAAGCGAACGGGTGTTGATGCTATTCTTTTTTGTTCTTCTTTACTAAAAGTATTACGCTTCGGATATTCTGGAAGCGTGTTAATATATTCTTGCAGTTGTTCTTGCGATAAACTTTTACTCAAGGGCTTTGAGCAAGAAGTCATCATCAAGATTGCCAGACTCATTATAATCAATTTTTTTAGCATTTTTAGCTTTATTAAGAGTTGTTTTTAATTCTTGAATTTTTTCTTGGTGAAATTCTTTAGTTTCTTGCTCAATTCTTTTATACTCTTTAACTTTGTCCTGAGCTTCAAAATAATTGTCAATAAAACTAATAAGAATTAAAAAAACAATAATTATTGCAAATCCTATTGCAAAATTTTTGGATTTTAATATTAAAGATATAACAAAATTAAACATTATTTTAAAAATTTACTGTCATTTTTAATATTGATTTATCATCATTTTCATTTAGATAATATTTGTTGTATTCTTTTAAATTATCTTGGTAAGAATCGTTTAAATTACATAATTTAAATACGCAAACATAAAATAAAGTTACACAAAAAATTATATTAAAAATTGCCATAACAAGGTTTTTTTGTTTTAAAAATATTGATAACATAAAATTTACTTTTTTAATAATCCTGTTAATAAATTAATATTTCTTAAACCAATAATAGCAAAGAAACCACTACCAGCATAAAATAGGAACTTTCCCAAATACTCAAATGTTTCTTTTTTTAGTGGCGTAAAAATATCAATCCAAATAAACATTGGGTAAAATAAAAAAGCAAGTAAATAAATAATTGAATAAACTTTTGCTCCATTTTCTTTTGTTAACATATATTAAAGTTTGTTGTTTGTTGTTAGTTTTTCTAATACTAATTTCATAGTTTTTCTTGATTCTTCAGTTTCAGTATCTTTACCATGTTTTATGTCTCTGTAAACTTTTAAAAAACTTAAATCTTTTTCTATTTTTAATATTCTTTTTTCAGATTCAAACATCGATTGTTTTATTAATTTATGTGTTTCTTCGTCTCTTTTTTCATTTGCTAAATTTGCTTTATTAAAAGTTTCTTTAAATTCTTTAAATTCTTTTTGCGATTCTTCATAGTTGTCTTTTTTTTCTTTAACTGCAAAAATAAATTTTAAAAGTTCTTTAAACCCTTTAAATAGAAGTTTTAAAAAATAAAAAGCAATAGCGAGCTTGGCAATAATAGCAAATACTGCGGGGTCGGCTAATTCTTTAATTTGGTTTATAAAATCTTTAAAGTCCACTTTTTAAATCTTTAAATTTATGGTCAATATAATCTTTCATTCTTATTTCTAAAAAACTAATTTGCTCTATGGCAAAATGCTTCATATTTTCCTGCAATCTATTTTCCGAATCTTTTATTTTTTCAGCAAAAAAATTCTCCATCTTTTCTTTATGCTTGTTGTCTCGTATTATAAAAAAACTCTTATTTTTATCGTATATTAAATAAATAACAAAAGCACCAATTATTACCGAAAATTCTGGTGCTTGCTTCATTAAATTAAATATGTCAATAAAATCATTCATTTTTTTTTCCTCCACTTGCTACCGCCCCAGATTAGAACGGCAATATAGAAAGCTTTTGCTTTCCACTCTTCTAAGCTACTTGACCTTAAACCGCTATAAAAAGCCATGTCAGCGTCTCTTCTAAACATATCAAAAGTTCTCAGCTCTGAATATAAAAAGTCGTGGGCAATTGCATTTTCAACGCCAACATCGAAGTTGGAAAAAAAAGGTTTAAAAATAAACGGAATCGTAAAGCCGTTAGATTCAAAACCTGCGGGAACAACATAAAGCTCAGGAAGTCTTTGACCCGCAAAATTGATATAAAATTTTAAATCTTCAATAAGAACAATTTTATCTTTTTTATTTTTTTTTGGCGTATAAACTGGCTCGTCTATAAATTCAAATCCTGATCTCATATTATTCAAATTTAATTGCTTCAACTTCCTCAACAGTTTTACAAGCATTGATTTCGTATTCTTTTATTTTAAAAAACTTATTATTATCAATTTCTCTTTGTTGTATGTGATTAGCCAATGTTAATACTACAGGAAAGATATTTACTACACCCGCAACTTGTTTATCATTTTTAGTAATTTGGGTGCTATAAGGAACAATTTTTTGCTTTATGTAATTAGCATAATTTGTTTTAAATGATGCAAAATCAGCACTGTTATTAATAGCATTGTTTATACAATCAACAGTATCTAATGTGCATTTATTCAAAATGCTTTCAGGTGTTAAATTGCTATTTGGTATAGCGTCAACAAACCAAACAAATTGAACATCAGCTCCAAAAACATAAGGATTAACTCCTGTAATTTCAGGTGCTTTATGAGTAGTAAATGGTGCTGTTTTTTTAGATAAAATAAATGCTTCAAGTTTAGCAAGTTTTTCGTCTTTTGCTTTTTGAAGCAAATAAATTTTTGCCTCTTCTGTATCTGTAATATTAGAATATTTTTGAGTGTCAAAAAAAATAGTTCCTATTTGTTCTTGACTAAAAAATTCTAAAATTTTATTTGTTTCTTTATTTTTGTATAAAATCATAAATTTTCCTTAATATTTTAAATTAATGTCTTGCCAACCAAATGTCATAATAATGACATTTGTCGAACTTGCTGAGTTATTGCATCTTATGCCAATCTGAGTTGATTTATTTGTAATTCTTGAAATTTCCGTATTAGAATTATAGGAAATATTACAAACCATTGTGTAAAATCCTGAGAGAGAAACGGGGTCAATATCAGTTGTAGCTAGATCAGAAACATAAGTTGATGATGATCCGCCCACATTTTTATTCACGCTTCCGTAGATATTTGCAAGCGTTTTAATACCCAATGGAACATCAACTGCGTAAGCACTTCTAGTATTTGTGCTTAAAGTTAAATTTTGTGAAATTAATGGGGTTGTTAAACTAAAAAATTTTCCATTTTGAGTAAAAGCTCTTATGTTTCCGCTTGCATCTGTCAATACAGATCCCACTCGTTCAAATTTTGTATACCCACTCGGCAATACACTTGTTGGATTTGGATCTGTATTTGCGACGCCAAGCAATGCACCGTAATCGGTAGTTCCATCGGTTTTACTGATAGCATAAAGATGATAAGTTGAACTATTCGCTCTTGCACCAGTTAGAAGCAAATTACCAGCAGCTCCAGCACTCCATGCACCACTTGATTGCAATCTTTTGGTTAAAGCTGAAGCAATTGCTTGCCCCGAACCATCGCTAAAATCAAACTTACCACCACTAAAATCAATGTCTGTGTTCGGGGTTGAAGCATTATTAGCAATGGTGATTGGGTTGTTAAGATAAGCAACGCCTTGGTTGGTGGTGGTGGCTAATCTATCTTGAAGAGCCATTGTTCCGCTTCCTGTAAAATAAGGAATTTTGTCTGCTGAACCTGATAATCCTGCAAAAGCAGTTAAATTATTGTTTAAAGGTTGTGCATCTAAAACAGACCTGCCAGAAGCAGTTGTAATGGCTTCAAAAACTTGTCTACCAACTATTCCTCCGCCAATATTTTGCTGCGCTGATGCGGTTGTTATTGCAGTAAATAAATTGTTGCCAACAGTTCCAGCTTCCAACAAACTTCTAACGCTTGTTGCTGTAGATGCGCTTACCAATGATCTACCAAAATTACTGGTATCTTCATAAAATAAAGCACTATCAATAAAATCACCAAATTGCGATTCGGTTGGTTTATCGCCAGTGTTAAAATATGTTTTTGCAGTTGTTCTATTTACAATAGCCATAATTATTTTTTAACTTTAATTTTAATATTTTCTTGTTTATTTTTGCGTGATGGTTGTTTAATTTGGTTTTCTTTTTTCTTTGTTTTTTTTGTTATATACATGTTATTCCTGTTGTTGAGGTTGTTGATAAATTGAAGTTGCACCTATTTTTTGTGCTATAATAGATTTTAATAAAGAATCTTGATTTTTTGGCATAGGAATTTTGCCAGCAATAATTGCTTCCGCTATTTTTTCAGCTTTTGCTAATTGCATTTTAGATGCTATTCCTCTTGAAGCTGTGCTTGAAGCCATACCAGCCATTGCCGAAGGTAAACCTCCGCCAGCTACAATTGATCCAATTGGAATTAAACGACTTCCTAAAGTTCTAAAAGAATCTGATATTATTCCTGATTGAGCAGCATTTTTTATTAATTTGCGTTCACCTTCATTAAAATATTTTAATTTATTATCATTATTAAATAATGTTCTAAATCCTGATTTTATTGCTGTTGCGGGATTGTCGCTCATTTCTGCTCTAGTAATAATTTTTTCAATATCTCTTAATTTTGCAGATTTAGCCCATAATTGCCTACCTTGTTTTAAAGCTTCAAAACCTTCTTTATTGCCTTCAACCATATTTGGATTTACTTCTTCTACTAAATTTCTTAAATGTTGCTGTAATTTTAACAAAGGTAAACCTTCTTTGGTTATTCTACCATTTTCAACAAAATTATCTATTTTATCACCTAAAGCTTCATCTAATTCTTGCAATCCTTGTAAATTTAATTTTTGATCTTTAAATTTAGATAAAGTTTTTCCAATTTCATTTATAGCTGTATTGCCTGATATTGCTTTACCAATTTCTGTTTGTTTATCTAATTCTTTGGTTTTTTGTGTTAAATTATTAATAAATTGTTCTTTTAAAATTCCACCTTTTTCATCGGCAGTTTTATATGCTTGTCCCGCCATTTGCTTTACTTCATCTGCTGTCATTTTTTGAACTTTAGGAGCGCCAATATATTTTTCATAACCTTTTCCTAAACTTTTTAATAATCCATAAGATCCAGCGCTTATTAAACCACCACCTAATCCTTGAGTGGCTACATCGCCAATATCAGTTAAATCTTTACTTTCTCCTATTGATTGTAAAGCACCCATTCCAGCAGCTCCAGCCATTCCAGCTGAAAAAGGCAATGCGGGAGCCGCTAAAACGCCTCTAGCAATTTCAGTTGTTAATGATTGCGCGGGATATTGTTCTCTAGCTTGCCCTAATTTTGTTAATTCATTTTGAACGGCTTCGTTGTATAAATCTTTTGCTGAATCTTCAACTCCAGCTAATTTAGCAACTCCAGTAGCAATTCCAGCTTTAATTCTTGGAGCAAAAGGAACCGCATTAGTTAAAGTAGTTAAAGCTGCTTCACCTCGTGAAATTGGTTGGGTTTCTGATTGCGTTTGTTGTTCTTTTTGTTGATTGCCTAAATTATTATCAATATAATCTTTAGCAAATGAGTGCAAAATTTCGTCTGGTGTATCTTTTGGAAATTGTGCTGTTTTACCATCTGGTAATTTTACTTCTCTCATTTTATTTCGTACGAATAACCGTTATAAATATTATTATTTTCTTGTTTAATTGAACTTGGGCGATTTACATAATTAGTAATATCAAGCGGATTTAATCCATAATTTTTTCTAATTTGATTTAGGTTTAATTGTTGTAAATCAGATGCTCTTTTGTTAATTTTTTCAATTTCTTCTAATCTTTGTTTGACTAGTTCTTTATCATTTAGATTATTAAATAATTCATTCCAAGCTCTTTTTGCGTCTCCTTCGGTTTGCGTTCCTTTGTTTAACCGCAAAGAATCATTTCTTATTTTTTCTAAATTAGCTTTAAATGATGCATAATTTCTTGACTGTTCATCGCTTTTGCCTGCAAAATTTTTAACTCTTGCTTGAACATTTGTTATTGGTCCTAAATTTAATTTACCTGAATCAATTAATTGTTTTGTAGCTTTTAAATCAGCATTTATGCCTCCTGCAATACCAATTGTTTCTAATCCTTGGTTTTGTAACTCTAAAGCTTTAAACTCTAAAGCTTTAACTGGTAAATTTCCTTTTGAATTTCCTGCATTTACAACATTTCCATTTTCATCAACAAATGTATTTGTTCCTAAACGTCTATTTTTTTCTGCTTCTGAATTTAATTTATTAATTTCTGCTTTAGTTTTTTGTATTGTTAATTTTTCACCTTCAGCAGCAAGTGGTTTATATCCCATTTGTGAAGCAACTTTTGAAGCTAAAAATGTTGCGTTATTTTTGTGAATTGGTTCGGGTGAATTATGAAGTTGTGAAGCAATTTTTTGATAAGCGTTAATATCATTTCCTGTTATATCTTTTATAGCTTTGTCAACAGCCATAGCATCTTCATTGCCTTGTTTAACTTCATCTTGCATTAAATTGTAAAGATCGTGTTGTCCTTTTAATTTATTGCCAAATTCTTTTTGTCTTTGTTCTTTAATTTGTGCCAAAGCTTGATCAACACCTGCCGCACCAGTATTAGATGATAAGGCACTTAAAAAAGCACTTCCTATATCTAAACCACTTTGCAATTTTGATTGCGGTTGAGTTTGTTGAGTAAGTAATTGGGTTATTCTATCCCTTTGACTTGCTAAATTATTTCTTGCTTGAGAATTATCTAACATTGTAAATTTTTTTAATTTTTAAAGTTTATATAAATAATCCACCAGTTTTAACTCCGCTATTTAATAGCGCAAGAATTGATTGTCTTTGTTGATCATTTCTTTGATTTGCCAATCCAGCTAAACCTAGATTTGCTTGTGATTGATTTTGCAATTGAGAAATTGATTGATTTATTCTATTTAAAAGATTTCCTCGAGCTTCTTGTTGAGCTTGCATTCCTGCTTTATTTACAGCCGAAAACATTCCTTCATCTCTTCTTTCGGGGTCAAATATTTGTTGCCTACCCATTAAAGCTTGTCTGCGGTTAGCTTCTATCATATCGCGCAAATTTTGCAAATATCCACCCCTAACATTTTGAGTTTCTGCTTGCAACATATTTTTAAATCTTGGGTCATTTGGATTTAACATTAAATTTGTTAAATCATTTGCTTGATTTAATAATGCTTGGGATGTTTTTTCCGCACCCGATTTTTTTGTTGAAAATAATGGTAAAGCCATGTTTATTGCGCTCCTAAAGTTTCGCCGTATATTGTAAAATCTGATATTAAATCCCTACCTTTAACATCATCAGTTTCAAAAGCAATTCTAAATTGCTTTCCCCGCCAAGATAAAGGTAATTTTGGATTAATTGGTGTTATGCCCCCTACAGGAGCTTGTCCTATTGTTGCTCTTCCTATTACACCCGCACCAACTGTTGTATAATTAGTTGAATTTTGCGAAGTTCTTGTAAAATCGCCTATAACTGATATAGTATAGGTTATATTTGCTCCAGTTTCAAAAGTAGGGCGTATATATTTGCCTTTTTTTAATGTAACTGAATTTGTCGGTTCTTCTAATGTTAACCAAGCTGATTCTATTTTGGTAATAATTGAATTACCATCATCATCAAAATTACCTTGGTCAAATTTATATATTAAACCATTATCACCGCAACAAATTAATTGTCCAGAACTATTTACAAAAAATGCGTTCATTTCTGCAAATTTACCATTAAATTTTGTAAAAGATCCATTATTAACCATTTCTCCGTTAATATACATTGGAGTATAATTATAATTATAAACAGTTGAACCAATTTTACATAAAACCCAATTTCTTTTTGGGTAATGCGTTAATTGTAAAGCTTGATCATTACCTATTTGCGTGTTAATATTTGATTGAATTTCTGTTTTTATCGCTTCTGATACATTTAAAGTTTCTACTGCAGCTGAATCGTAACTTGATTTAAAAGAGCGTAAACCATCAAAAGCTAAATAAAGCATGTTAGAGCCAATATTAACTAATCCATATTTAGTAACACATCCTTGAGTAAAGTTACCAACTGGGGTAAGATTAATTGATTTTCCAGAAGTATCTGCTATTGGATCTTCTCCGCTATCAACAAATACTTGACCAACTCCTCCAGCAACTAAATATTTGCCGTAAGTTGATAATGTTTTTAATCCAGCACCTTTACCATAACGTGTTCCATAATCAATTGTTGATGATTTTAAAGTTTTAGTTTCCGTTGTCATATCTTGTGGATCATTTGGTCCAGATACTCTTATTTTTGTTGTATCTCTAGCATCTATAAAATAACCTCTTCCATAATGAACATGAAACCAAGAAGCAATAGGCATGGCTTTTTTATGAAATGCAATGGTATCGCCAGCAATTTGGGAAGCTACAGTTGTTACTACAATATTTGCAGAAACGGATTGCACTTGAGTTAATGCATTTCTTGTGGTATTATAAACAAAATCTCCAGTTTTTATTTCTGTTGCAGAAAAATCAACTCCCGAAACTGCAATTACATTTGAATTAGTTCCAGTGGTAGTTAATGCAACGTTATCTTTTTGCACCGATCCTGTAATAATGTTTAATTCTACATTATCCCAAATTTGATATTTATCGCCAACTTTATTAGCATTTGTAGCAAATCCAATTCCAGTTGCTGCCGATCCAGTTGGAGAAATATCTAAATCTGTCGTTCCAATGCTTGTAATTATTGCGTCGGCTCCAGTTATAGCATTATATACAATGTCATTTACTGCTACATAGGTTTGACTTGCCCAATTTGTAATTTTAGAATCTGTTAATTTTGTTGAGCTTGTGCCAGCACCCATTGTTCCAACATTAATTAAAGGTTGCAATTCTTGAAAAGTATTTCCACCATCATCGGTATAAAAATTTCTATCTACACCATTAATAAAAATTAATTTTTCTTGCATCATTCGACTAATTAATGTTGCACTAGAATTTTTGCCAGATAAAATTAAATCCCAATTATCAGTAGTTGCATTATAACGCCATATTTTACCTCCACCGCTTACTAAAATAGTAGATGTTCCAGTGCTATTAATATATTCGTGAACTCCTGTTAAATTAGGTTGAGATGATATTTGATTTCCAAATCTTTTAATACCCTGTCTTTTTTCAGCTTGACCAAAAACATTTACAAAGCGATTAGTAAAATTACTTGCATATTCTATAGGTTGACCTGATTGAGAAAATTCAGTTCCAAGTCCTCTATATGGTATATTATATTTGACAAATTTCATTTTCTACGATATTTTCCATAACCTGGTCTAAAATAAGAATCCGAACCGCTATCAGCGTGAAAACGGTTGTATGCTTCTTTTAGTTTTTGTTGATATTCTTGATAATAAGCCGCATATTGTTGAGTTGGCGTGCCTCCGGATTCTTCTAATGATTTTTTAGCAACTAATCCAGCAACTAAAACTCTTGATGGAAAAAAAGGCACTGCCGACACGTCTGCGGTTGTGTAAAGTCTAGGTTTTTTGTAATATGTTATTTTAAAAACTTTATTGTTTTCTGTAGTGCTAGGAATTGGAAAAACTCTAATTTTTGGATTAGCATTATCATCAACTCCTACAACCGCCCATTGTCTTGGACGGCTATACATTTTAATTCTATTTAATCTTAAAATATCATCAAAAGTTGTTAACCACATTGGCGAAATGTCGGTATCAAACGCAATTTCATGAATATTTTTAACTAAAGCACTAGTTTCAAAGCTATAATCTGCAACTGATGATGATGCTGTTGCTTCAATTTCTCTAATTGCTTCTTTCCAATCACCATAATCAGATACTTCGTCAATAACATCATTAAGTATTTCAACCATTAATTCTGCTTCAGTATCTGCCGTTAAAGATGATGCACTGCTTATTGCAAATTTTTTTCTAGCTTCGTTTACAATTCCTAAAATATTTTTTCTAATATCTGTTGATGCCATAATTACCTGCTTGTTCTTGAAGTGAAATATTGAGCCGATGTTATATGATAAACTGCTAAAGTTGTTCTATCTGGTATATCATAAGCAACGCCATTAGATAATTGATTAAATTTAGATGCGCTAGTTGGAAAAACTCTTGCACTAGCAGAAGCATCATTTACAATATAAGTAATCATTCCGGGGCGACATTTACCAATAATTAAAGCTTCATTTGCGCCACTAGTTGCTGTTTTTACAACATTAATTGATTCAAATAATTGTTTAGCTGCCGCCGTAGTAGTTCCTGTTGCTGCAACGCTGGAATTTACCGATCGTTGCAAAGCACTAACAATAACATTACCTGTAAATGTGGCGTCACCATCACTATTTAACGTTAAAGAAGCTGTAGGGTTTACGGATGATTTTTTTGTAGTATTAAATATAATTCTACCAGGTGATGCACTATCTGAAATTATTCCATTTGTATCAGCTCCTATGTTTATTGAACCAAATAATTTATAATTAGTTCCCGCCCATCCAGCACCGTAAATTGTAAAAACATTTTGTCCACTAGTAAGAGTAGCATGTGATGTAGTATCAGAATTTGATCTAGCGCCAACAATTAAAGGCTCGAAAGATGTTGAGTGTTTGTGTAAAATTGTTTGTGCCACATTAGTGCCGCCAATATCAGAAACTTTAAAACTTGATTGATAAGTAGTGCCATTAATATTTACACCACCAACTTCGCTTCCCATGTCTCCAGCATGTACAAAGTTTGATGCTACAAGTGAAGCTGAAACTGAATCAGCTAACAAATTTGTTGTTCTTATATTGCCTGAAGCGGTAAAATCACCGTTAATAGCTAAAGAAATATCAAGAGTTTGTTTTCCTGTTGCGGTAATTGGTAAAAAAGAATCAAATATATCGCCATAATCTGCTTGTTGCGGTATATCGTTATTTTCAAATAAAGTTTTTAAATATGTCGGCGTTCTTATTGTCATACATGTTCTGGGTAAATAATAAAACTACAACCGATTGACATATCACCTATGCCACTAGCTTCAAATAAATGGTCGGCTGGACCATTTCTATTTGCGGTTACGCTAGTATTGCCAATAAAAACCGAAGAATAATTACAAATGTGACCAGCCCTGTAAATTGGGTGGCTATAAGGTAAAGGTTTAGGGTCGTTTAAACCTTTAACAAAATCTTGTGGATGCTCTTTATCTGCATATTGTTTTCTAGTAAAAAAGCCACGATAATCACGAACCAAATCTTTAGCATAACAAACTTTGCCAGATTCTTCATCTTGCATAAGCCAAGTTCCCGCTTTCCATTTTTTTTGCCCGCTTTTATACATAGCTTTTTTACTATTAAATTATGCCAGCTATTGTTGCTGAACCTGAAGCGTTTACTTTAACCACTCTAACGTGAGTTAAAGGCGTTTCAATAGTGCAATTAAAATTAGTTCCAGCACCTGAAGCAAAAGTTGTTACTGTTGCCGTTGCTTCTATTGGAGTTGCGAGTAATCCATTAGAATCAAATTGTGGCACTTGAATTTTTCCAAAAACATGTATTTGTGAATCTTTATCAGTTCTTTTGCCAAAAATTGATCTATTTTGAACTCCGCTATACCCAAAAGTAACCGGAACCCATTCAGTAGTTGTAATAGCACTTAAATTATTAATAAAACTATGTGTTTTTAAAATTATATTGTTGCTCATACATTTCCGTCTTGAGTAATAATAAATGGAATAAATATAGTTGCTCCACCAGCAGTTGGATTTGCACCCGAAACTGCCGAAACAGCAATAACAATATCTCCGCCAACACTACGCATATTAACAGCTGAAACGTTCATAACAGTTGCTTGAACAGCGTTTAATCCAGTTAAAGATGCATATTTTGTAATGTTTCCCGGTGAACCAAAACCAATTCTAGTTCCAGCAGAAACCGCAAAAGCAGAACTCATTATTACATAAGGTGCTCTAGTTAAAGAAGCATTAGCGGGTAAAGCGGCAGAAACTAATTTAGAACCACCAGTAACTTCAATTGCTTTGATTAACTCAACTTCGGCACGAGTATCTTGGGTTATAACGCCATTATCAGTGCCAACTCTAATTCTACTACCAAAACCTGTAAAACCAGTCATAAAATCTCCTAAATTGAGAGGGGAAAATCCCCTCTATTATTGTTAAGCGCCTGCAGAACCATATACGGCACGAGGGTCAGAAGGAATACCAGTTGCAAAACGTTTAGTAATAATGATGTTTAGATTTTGAGTTCTATCATCAGAAAACTTATCAGTTTCAACTTCACGTCTTACATATGATGTTAATCCACCAGCAGTAATGTCGTTAATTAAAAACCAAGCATCTTGATCTGTTAAAAAGTTAGTGCAAACAAGTTCTAATTTCATATTCGATAAAACATTTATGTCATTATTATTTGAACCAGTAGCATATTTAGTTTCAAGAATTTTTGTTGCAATAAAGTATAAACTTCTTGGAATAAGAAGTTGTTTAGGCATAATATTTAACCTTTTACCTTGATCATCTCTAAAATCCATAATGTCAATTATGGCGTTTTCTAATGAAGTTTGAGTTAAATCTGCCGAAACAGCTGGAACGTTTGAAAAAGTTCCGCCAGCAACAAGAGGGTGAGCATTTGAAAATAAAATTTGCCCGTCTGCTCCAGTATAATTTGAATTAAACCCATTGTTAAAAACGTTAGTGTGAACAATTTCTTCTTGATGAATCATTGAACGTGCTGCCATTTCTGGAATTTGTTTAATAATGTTATATTGATCATCCTCAGCCATTTCACGAGTAATAGTCACACCTAAACCATAAGTATTGTGGACATATTCTTTTTGATAGCCTTGAAAAATATCGGTGAATGCTATTTCATCACCTTGTTCTTTAATAGCGGCAGTTGGAAGCGAAGTAATGCCTTGTTCTTTTTCAAAAGATTTTGTTGATTTTTTAATATCAAAAAACTTTTTGTACATTACGTCATGTTCTTTATATTTGTTAGCAAAAATTGTTGCAATACCAGGATATAATAACTCCGCTAATTTTGAAGTTGCTATTGTCATATTATAAAATAATTAAATTAAAATTAAGAAAGAAGTGGGTTAGCTAATTTAACAACAACCCCAGCATCAGCAGGAATATCAGTATTTCTACCATAAATTGCTGTTTCAAAATCAGAAATTCCAACAACTTGGAATTGACGACTTGAAGTATTAGCAGCGGTTGCTGAAGATGCTTTTAAACCATATCCACTTTGACCTGATCTTTGATTTGGAGCTCCTGCAGTTACTGCAAAGAATTTACCAATTAAACCAGCAGATGCAGAAGAATCTATTGCAGTAATATATCTAACTCTAGGGTCAGTAATTACTTCAACAAAACCCGCTTGACCTGAGGTTAGGTAAGGACCATTTGTTGGCTGTGAATGGGTTAAAGGACGCTTATTATTATCTCCATTATTTTTATATGAAGCAATAACAACACCTAAAAGAACAGCAGAAGAAGCTGTTACTCTTTCAGCTAAACCTGTATTGCCTTCAAGTTTTACAGGATCGTTATTATAATAAGCATTATTAGCGGTGGCGACTACTTTAAAAGTTTTAGTAGCGTACGGCGCACCTTGAGACTTTACTGGAATAAAGCCATTACGATATATTGACATATTTGTTAAAAAATTTGGTTAATTTATTCAATTACCAAATCTCCAGTTGTAGGATCAACAGAATGAACATTATTTTTAAGAATTTTTTTGCCTTCAGTATTTTTTAGATAATTATTAGTTCTATCAGCAGTTTCTTGCTCATAATAAGATTTGCGTTCTTCTGCAATCTCATCTGGCAAAATCATAGCCACTAATTCATTTCTTTTCATTACTGTAGATGTTAAACCTTTAGAATCATTTATTAAATGTTCATATTCTGTAATACTAGCATCAGGAAATTTGTTTGTATCTAAAATTTCCCAACCTTCAGCTTTCTTTTTAGCAATATTTTCTGCAGTATCGTGACACCAACGAACCCTATAACCTTCAGGAGCTTTTAAAATTCCTGTTCGACTAGCGGGTTTCCAACGTACTGGTTTTCTAACTGGTGCGTTGCGATTTTGTTTTTTTACAATTGATTTCATATATTTTAAAAATATTACTTAAAGTTATCCAAAGAGATGGGTCCACTGCTACTAAGTTTTCTCATACGAGCATAGTCTTTTTCACTGACTCCTAGTTTAGAAGCATAAGAGCGTTCTAGGTCGCTTAATTTGTTTGCTTGATTATCCGATCCTGCATTTAGCGTTGCATTGCTTGACAATACTGGCGCATGCCTAAGTGTATTTTGCGAATTGTTTTTATTTTGTCCTAAACCCATATATTTGTCAACTTCATTCATAACAATTGACAAAGATGGTCTTTGATTTTTTCTTATATATTTATTTGCTACCGCTGCAACCATATCCACAACATTTTCAAATTCTGGATGTCCTTGTTGCAACCAAGGTCTTTTTATTTCTCCATTTTCGTCTTTTTCCGATGTTAATTTATTAGCATCAGCAATATCTTGTGGATCTGAATAAAAATCTTGTTTAACAGGAGTTTTTGGTTTAATATTTTGCTCTTGTTTTGTAGCAGGAATTTTATTTATTAAGCTATTTAACTTTTGTTCCGTTTTAAAGTCAAGTATTTTTTCATTTATTTGTAAAGCTTTGTCATATTCAAAATTTTCAATAGCTTCTTTGTACTGATTTCTTAATTGACTTAATACTTGATTTTCATCTTGCTCATTAAATCTTCCTTGTATTTGTTGTAATTGAGTTTGTAATTGATTTTCTTTTACTTCAAAATTTTCAGTAATTCTTAACAATTCATCTCTTAATAAAGCATTTGTTTCTTCTGCGGTTTTTTGTTTTTTATACAATTCGCTTATTCTTTGTTGGACTTCAGGATCTTCAGTTTTTACAAATTTATCTTTTTGAGGTAATTTTAATGTTTCCCTTTCTTTTACCTCATCTTTATTAATTTCTGTTTGTTGATTTTCTTTTTCATTTTGCGTAAATTCATTTTCTTGAATTTCGTTGCTTTCTTCAGAAATATTATTGTTTTTAATACTAGCAATAGCATTATCTAATAATGATTCGGGATTGGAGGTATCTATACCATCAATTCCATTAATTTTTACTTCATTTGTCATATTTTATAATATTATTTAAACGTATAATTCACCTAAAATATCTTCATCAGAACATAAATAATATTCTTTTTCGATATTTGGTATTTTAATCCAATCGCCAGCAAAACGGCTAAACATAACCTTTTTACCTATAAGTTCTTTAACTGGTTGATCGCATTCAGTACCAGCATCTAAAACAATTCCAATTGTTGGAGCATTTATTTTAGGGTCTTTTGTGTGTAAAATAATTCCTCCTTTACTTTTTTCTTCTGCGGTTTCTCTTTCAATCAAAACACGATTAAAAATTGGTCGCAGTGGATAAGGATATTTTTCTGTCATATTATTATGATATAAGTGTTAATGGTTAAAAACCGCGCAGGGCATTTATTAAAGAATTCCCTCTAAGATTATTATTAATATTATTTTGACTTAAATATTGAGATTCTACAGGAAGCAAATTAGCTTGTGGATTATCTCTAATATTTCTCTGCAATAAATTTATATAATAATCTCTTGATGAACCACCCAATCCTTCACCTTGCGCCCCTTGCGTTGCTAAATAAGAGCGTTTTTGTTCATCTGTTAAACCACCAAGTTCTTGTAAAGAACCAGGTAATGCCATATCTCCTATGCTGTTATTTGCAATTTGAGTTCCCGCTTCATATCCTGCATTATATCCACCAGCTTTATTTTGTAAATCTGTTTGTTGGCGTTGTACACCAGAATAACCGGAATTTCCAGCCATAGCACCTGGAATAGCCCCAAATATTCCTAAAGGCGCACCAGCTGCAAATCCCGTTCCAATTGCTGCCGCTCTACCAAGTGATTTACTACCAGTTAATCCGCCAACAGCTTGACCGATATTTCCAGTAAATTGTTTTATTTTTTTAATAAATCCAAATTCAGGCGATCCAGTTTCGGGGTTTATATTTTCAAAACCTGAACCAACCATATGAGAACGATAATCTTCATTTTCATCGCTCATTACTTTTTTTAATTTAACTAAAAAATCGGGATGTTGAACTAAAATATCTTTTGGAATAACATAATCACCAGGCGTTACATGTGCCATCATTGTATCACCTTTTCTGCCCGTCGATGCCATCGCATCAATTTCAGGATTTTGTGATGGTATAGTTTGCGCTAATTCAGTTTGTTGTTGCGGTCTCATAAATTATTGATTTTTAGTTAAATATTTTAAATATTCTTTTGGGATTGGGAGCGTTTGGTCAAGAAATCCTGTCTCTGACCCTTGACGATTTGGGACAAGTGATTCAGGATTTTCCATTCCCCTTGCAATTCCCTCAAATCCCCCAATTCCTTGATTGTCATAGCTTTCTCCTGCGGGCGATACATTTTCGTTAGCTCCTCCAACATTTTGATAGTAATTGGATTCTTCCGCCATAGCTCGTAGTCGTCTTGCATTTTCTAATTTTTCCTCATTTTGTTTATATAAATAAGCAACATGTTTTTGTCTATGTGCCATAATTGCTGACATAGTTTCTTTATCAATTTCTTCCGCAAATGGTCCTTTTAACAATTCATCAATTACTTGGATATGTGTTTTATGATCTTGATCTTCAAAAACATCAAATAAAGGACGTTCGTTTGCTGGCATTAAGAAAAAAGTGTTTTCTTGTCTTTGATCATCTATTTTTTGCGGTTGTTGTTGCTCTTCGGGGTTTGGTAACATATCTTTTATGTCTTCTATTTCCATAGCTTCTAACATTTTTTTAGAAACTTCGTATAAAGATTTTGGATTATTTGCCATTAAAGGGTTTTGAAACGCAAATTGATATAAAGATTGTGCTTTAGCTATTTTTTGTTGTTTAGTAATGTTTCTAGGATCAAAAATAGGAATTATTTTTAAATCTTCTTGATAATCTTGTTTAGTAATTCCAAATAATTTACCATTTTCTACAAAATAAGCATCATCTTGAAGATATTTGCGATTTAAATTATATAATTTTTCTAATTCATCTTGAAATGAACTTGCCATTTGCTCCATTACGCTGGTTGGCATTTGCAATGATTGTTCGAGCATGGTGGTAATAGTGACGGGCTGGTATACTTTTTCTACATCACCAGTAACGGCATCTGTTACCGAAGTTAAACTTCTTGCATAATTTTCTAAACCTTGCATTAAATTTATATAGGCTGGATTTGGTCCAGCAAATTGCAATTGATAAAATTTATCGCTTATTCTGCCGTCGCCAAAACCTGAAGTTTTAACAAATTTACCCATTGACATTTCAATTTCACCGCCTTTAACATCTAAAGTTTCATCCATAAAACCTGAAGCAGTATTGGCAAGTTCACCAGCATTGACAGATTGTCTTAACATTTTGTTAATTGCAATGTTTAATTTACCCGCTAAATGTCCTATACCATAACCATAAAATCCATCTGGATTTTCTAAAAATTTATAGTGAGTAAAATATTCAATAGGTTCTTTGTTTCTTAAAGGTTTTCCAGTTTCATCAATTTCGTAACGAATTTGTATTCTTAAAACTTTTTTACTTTGATAGTCAACGGTAATAATATATGGCTCTAATATACCATCGCCATCTAAATCATAAAGGGTGTGGCTTTCTAATATTTTAGCGTATTCTATACTATTATCGCCACTTGGTTTTATACCTTGAAAATCTATTTCAACTTCTTCAAATTCGTTTTCTGTGCCGATTTCATATTTTTCAGCTACATCTATAAAATATTCACTATTTTTAAGTATTTTTGTTTCATTTATAGTTTTATATATTACATGCGTTTTTCTCGGAACTTTTTCTATTGCTACTGGTCCAATGGTATAAGGAACTACCAAATCAACAGCCCTAACTCTTTCAACTACATTTTCACGTATTACTGGGTCATAATATGTTTTAGTAAAATCAGATCCATTTAATGGGGTTGCTAAAAACATTGCATTTTTTTCTCGTTTGTAATTTTTATTTAACAAACCCAATTGAAATGACATGTGTTTAGCAATTTTTTCAGCTCTTTCAACGGTTTCAGAATTTATATTGTTGCCAACAGGAATTGCGTCAAGAAAATTGCGAGTTGGAAAAAACGCTTTGTAAGCACGGGATTGAAAAGAATTACAGGCTTCTGTTACAATTGGAACACCATCACGGCTTGAGCCATCCCAAGGTTCGTTATCAGGTTCATCGGTTTGATTATATAATTTTTTCCATTCAGTATGTTTTGCTAACCAATCGGATCGCGAAGCAAGATCGGAACTAAAATCGTTATATATTGATAAACCTATTTTTTCTAACTCATCTTTGTCTAATTTTGACGCTAGATTAAGTTGTTCCACATTTAACCCTTGTGATATTAAATCATCAATTTTTATCATTAATTGCCATATCTAAATTAAATTGCTTTTGCAATAGATAAGGCTTTTTTAAAGCTTCCAACATTAAATAAATAATTATTTTTTCTTTTTTACAAGCTTTTTTGCTCCAGCTTTATCAGCTTTCATGTCAGCTTTTGAATTTTCATATTTTTTCAAAGCACTTTTAGGATTAGTTGCTTTTTTAATTGATTTTTTTGGCATATTTTTGTAAATAATGATTAATATTAACAGATTTGGAATATATTTTATTATTTTTATCTTGCAAGTATTTTTTATTTAATTTTAAATTTTTATGCAACCAAGGAATTATACCTTCGCCGTAAACCTCAAAATTATTTAAACCGGAATGTTTAAAAAAATCTCTTAATTCCTGCACTTGTGCTAAAAATTCACCTTTTGTCCAAAAAGTTCTTCTAACTTCTTTTTCATTGTAAGATTCACAAGATAAAGTAGTTTCTAACCAAATTGGTCTTTTGTTTTCACCCTCACCTTTTGTCAGTTTTAAATCTGGTTTTTCTAAACTGCATAAATCATAAGCAAATAAATGGAATTTTTTAAAACCAAGCATATCTAAAACCGCAATTCCTCTTGTGCAAGTAGCGGAACCGCCACAAACCATTTTATGATCTTTAGGTAATATTTTATGTTCTTCTGCACCAACATAAGCATTATATCCCCATATTTCACAACCCTGTTCTAAAAGATTTTTAGTTACTTCGGGATTAACCATAGACGCAACAAACCATTTTATTTGATTTGCTTTTGGATGATTAACAAAATCCTTTACATGTTCTCTAGGGTCTAACAATATACAAGCCCAAGGAAGAATATCAGCATCTAACAATTTTTCTAGTGCGTGTTTTACGGCTACAATTTTAATTCCTTTTTCATAAAAAGGTCGAATTTCTTCAGGACATAATGAAGGACCAGCATTTGCAATAACAATTTCTTCTTGATTCGGCTCGCAAATATCTAACCAGTTTTCAATTAATTCTAAATTACCTTTAATATTTTTTTGTATTATTTCATGATCTACGCAATTTTTAGTTTGAACTTTTAAGTTTTTTAAATCAACAACTCCACTTTCTTTTAGTTTTTTTGGTCCTTTGTGGTGAACCATAAATTCTGCTAAAGTAGTTTTTTCAAAAACATCTCTACCCTCTATTCCTTTGGAAATATTTAAGAAAACATCTTTGCCATTAGCGTGATTAAAATCTTGTGCAATAACATCAAACACAAAACTGTCATGCCATTGTGCTAAGGTTAAAACTTCATCATTGATATACATCGATACCATTTTGTCTAAAAATTCTTTACCACCTTTTTTAAGATTAAAAATCATAAAACCACATTCGCTATGATCCCAATCTTTTCTTCCTAAATAACTTGTAACTTGTTTTTTTGGTAACCATTGATTAAAATTTTCTATTGGTTTTTTTATTTCAATATCAGCATCCATCCAAATAAGATATTCTTTACCTTCCGCTAAAGCGAATGTCATGGCTTGATGCAAAGCAAAAACTTTAAAAGAAAATCTGCGGTAGTCCATGCGATAATCTTTTTCGTCTTTTAATTTATGACGCTTTAAAAATTCTAATTGCTCAGGTGGAAATTCCCTTGAAATAAAAATAATATTTTCGTCTCTAGCTTTTTCAGTTAAAGGTAATAACCATTGCTCCGTTTCTTGTAATTGTGGGCAAGGGTCTAAGCCAATTAAAATGGTTAAATCTTTTGGCAAATTATTAAGCCAAGTTGGTATAGTTTTTTGTGGATATTCTACCCAATTAGGAAAAGTAGTGCAAAGAGCTATGTTTTTATTCATAATTACCATTTTAAATTACTAATTCTTTTAATGTCATTTTCTATATTTACCCCAAATTGGAATTCAATAAAATTAGCATGACCGCTAAAACTATGAATAACTTTTTTAGGAATGTAAAAAAATAAATTATTATTGCTAAATTTACCGTTTAAATAAAACTTTCCGTTACCTTTTAATTTTATCCAAAATTCACTTCTTAATTTGTGTTTTTGAAATGAAAGTGACCCATCAAATTTTAAATATTTAATTTTTAAAAAAGGTAAATTAATTAATGTAATGTAATAACCCCAGTTTCTATATACTTTTTGCATAATTGTTTAATAATTCACTACTTGATTGAATTTTATTGCCACCAATATTAAAAAGCGGTTTTATTCCTAATTCTAAACACAATGTTAATTCTGGCGTATTATTTTCTTTGCGATCGCCACCATTTGCAAAATAATCAGGTTTTAATTTTAATAAAGCATCACAAACAGAGTTATCTTTGTCATTAACTGCAATAACATCATCAACATTTTTAATATTTAAAAGAATTTTAGCCCTTTCATGCCAATTCATAAAATATTTGCCTTTTTTGCAAACAAGCCAATCATCAGAATTAAGAATAACAACAAGTTTGCCATATTTAGAAGCTTCGTTAATCATGTCAATATGCCCGCTGTGTATTGGATCAAACCCTCCTGATATTGCAATTACCATCCTAATATTACCTCTTTGTGAATTTTTTCTAACACTTTCATGCCAAGACTTTGGCAATATTCGGTGGCTTGTAAATCTTCTTTACCATTTAACCACTGTTCAACAATTATAATTGGTTTGTATTCTTTAATAAAATTAGTCATTCCTTTAACAACTTTATGCTCGTAGCCTTGAACATCAATTTTAATTAAAGTTTGTTTAGTTAAATCAAACTCACTTTTAATTGATAAAAATTCATCATCAAAACAATAAAGCGTTACATCGTCACCTTTTTCTAAATGCATTGCACCAGAATTGTTTAAATTATCAATAATAATTTTTGAGCTTTCTCGGCAATCTGATAAACCAAAATTAGCAAGATAAAAAACAGGATTATCTAAATTTTTATTTAAACATTCAAAATTTTTTTGATTTGGTTCAATAGCTAGTATTTCTTTAAATCCTGCTTTTTGCGCCATTCTACTCCATAAACCTACATGGGCACCTACATCAATAAATAAACCCCTATCTTTTGGTTCAATGTATTTTAAAACAGCATCAAATTGTTTTTTTTGATAATTACCTTCATCATCCATTATATTTTCAAAATGAGTATCAGTATCAGGTAACCAAGTATTTTTTACAAATTTCATAATTTATATTGCATTGAGTATTCAGTGTAAATTCTTTCTTTGTGCCATTTATCCGCCATTGGCGTAGTAGCAAAATCGTGAAAACAAGGCGTGCCAAGCGTATAATGTAATAATTTAGCATTGTCATTAAAACCAAGTTCATCAGGTAACCAATTCCATTCAATCGGTAACTCACCAATCAAATCATCGGCTAGCCAAGTAAATCTATGTAATTGTGCGCCAGTAGCATTTTCAATAAAATCTGCTGTTAAAACTTTGTTAGCTTGATGTCCGCAATTCCAAAGAATAACACTAGACCAATTTTTGCGGGGATAATCTTCATTTTTAGCGCCAAGATATTTTTGATTAAACTTGGTTTTGTAATTATGTTTTACAACCATGACCGCTTTTGATTCATCTTTTAAATCAAATAATTTAGATATATCATCGCATAAAATCATATCACCATCAATAAACAAAGCCCAACCTTTATAATCAGTGAGACTTGGCACTAAAAATCTTGAATAAATAAATTGATTGCTTCCATCTTGATGCTTTTCTTGATAATTTTGTAAAGTATTAAGAGCAATTGGTATAATTGATATTGGTTTAGTTGCGTGCCTTACTATGCTATTAACGCAAGTATGATATGCAATTGCCTCTCTTTTATCGTAACCAATAAAAATTTGATTAATAGCCATTTTGTTCTCTCATTTTTTTTATAATTGCACAAGCTAACCCCTTTTCAATTTCTTTTAGCGTGAATTGATGATACGAAATAAACCGCAACAATTTTAATCTATCAAGCTCTTTAGACCGAGTAAAACAATCATCAAGATTTGACATGTTTAAATTATTCCAATCTCTAACAATAGAATGCTGTGAAGTCGCAATAACTGGTATTCCTGCAAGTGTAGCGTCTAATGCTATGTTTGAGTTAAAAGTAATGACGCATTTTGCACCAAGTAAATCATCTTCCAATCTAACTGACACATCGTTTTTATCTCTAATTTTATATTTTCTGTTGCCAAGTTTTTGAATTGTTGTATTAATCCATTTGTCGCAGTCAATGCCATAAAATATACATATTGCATCAGTGGGTGGGCAAATTAGAAAATAACCATGTTCGTTATTTTGCCAATCCTGCATTTTGTAATTAAGTTTGTCTATTCTATCTGACGGAAGGTTAACATCTTTATATCTTGCTTGCGTATCGTTGAGTGAAATTCTGTAATATCCATCAAATTGCCCTTTGTTATGTAAACTTCTATCAATATAACCGAGGTCTAAATGTAAATAATCTAAATTGTTTCTAAAGTTGTGATGAATGACATCGCTACACCCGCGCAAAATCCCGTAGAGTATAGATTCATCTTTAAACATACCTTTTTTTGCACCCTCTTTAAATAAAGAAGTGTCTTTAGCTATGCATCTAAAGCCAATTGCAACCGACCTCATTATTTTTTGCGAAATGAAGTGATTTGTGTACCAAGCGATCATGTATTATTACACTGTATTAAATTAAAACAATTTATAAAAATAAATTAAAATATTAAAAATTAAATTGCAAGCACTATTTTTGATTAGCCTTTTTAGCCAATCTATGCGATTCTTTTAACTCAACTCTATTTCTGTCTAGCTCTGTCATTATAAACGGACGACTAGCACAAGCATAAGCCACGCAATCCCAAATATGATCTTCTTGATCACTGTCAGGTCCTTTTTCGGGGTGCAACTCATCAAGCTGTAAACTTGGCACAGTCCGCCAAAAGTGTTTGCAACCCTGTAATGCGTAGAACGCTGGTAAATCCTCACCCTGTAATCTCGCTCTAAATTCTTGATAATTTTGAGCTTTACCTTTGCGACTTTGCACCATTCTAAATACATTGCCCGTTGAACGATACATACGTTCCGCTACACTCATGCCATCATGCTCTCCCCACATTGCTGCATCGCCAACACGATAATCAATTGTTTCGCCCGTTTCTTGTTCTACCGCCAAGATTCTTCTAGCGACATCGGGGCTTTCTAACCTACACCCAACGTTGGGCTGTCCGCTCCACCCGTAGAACTCACGATAAAGTATTAAAGAATTAGCGGGAATTAATTTATCTTCGTAATTATCCTTAGCTTTGATTAAAGTATCAGCATCAGCAACCGCAAACCAACCTACAGCGAATGGCTTAGCCGTACCCCAATCAATTACCATAAACTTAGTCCAATAATCGGGTATTGCAAAGTTACGCACCAAATGACGCTCTCTGCTTAGCTTCTCAAATGCAAGTCCAAGCGTACTAGCTTCAAATGCTTCTTCCCAAGTGCACGGGTATTCTTGTCTAAATTCATCTTCACCGCGTAAACCAGCGCTTGACAGTTCAGCAATCTTTTTGCGTCGCCATGCTATTTGTTCAACATCAAGCTTATAAAGCTTCATTAATTCCATCTCTTCTTTAGTCGCAATCATTGTATCGCTTGGCTTTGTACGATATTCTTTTTGCCAAAACCACGGTATAAATATTGGTATATAATCGCTTTCCCCACTTTGTGCTAGCATCCACTGCTCGTAGAACCAGTTAAGCTTTCCATTCGCTGTACTCTCAATGAATATTTCAGTTCCAAATTCATCCGGCACCGCTTGTAACGCACCTTTCGCTATATCTGAAGCATTGTCCCAGAAAGCGGCTTCCGAGCCATGAAAGTATTGTATTGTTGATGAACGACCAGTGTTTTTGTTGCCAGCTGTTCCGACTCTATATCCCGAATCAATTAAATCAAAACTTAATTCTCTTTGTGATGACGCCCCAAGCTTAGGCTTGAAAGGTTCGGGACATAACTGATAATATCTATCAGCCATTTCAAATAAGTTGTTTGTAGCTTCTGCTTCATGTGTTAAAATAAACGCTCTACGACCAGCATTATTAGTGATTCGCCAAAATAAACGCCCTTCGATGTAAGTAGATATGCCCTGCTGCCGCCCCTTTAATATTATCGCTCTTACTCTCCCAGTCTTTTTAAGCTGTTCTTCTGCTGCCGAGTTTAAATATTGTTGAGCCGAATTTAATTCAAATTCTTCTATTGTTCCGCTTTTTGTTCTAATTTTGAGACAATTTAAAGCGTACAATTCAAAATCTTGTGATAATTCTTGACGAGCTTCTGAGCTTACTAACATTGATTATTGTTTGTAGATTGTAGTATATTGAAGCGTGTTATAGTCAAATTGATGTAAATTACCAAATTCATCTTCGCGATACTGTATATTGTTATTAGTATCTATTATTGAATAATAATTATCAGCAAAGCCATTTTTTGCAAAGCAAGAAAAAAATATTGATATTGCCAAAAAAATTATTTTATGTCTCATTTTGAGTTGATTTGCGTTTAACATTTTTTAAAACGAAATTATCTTGTTCAAGTTTTACAGTAGTATTATTTTCAGTTTGAAGCTTCTCACTGTAAGCGTGAGGATTCTTTTTAGCAGCTAACCAACGATAATGATGAGCTAACTCTCGAGCTCTAGCAATTTCTGCATTATCGCAACCTTTTTTTAGATTTTTAAGCACTCTTTCTGCTTTATCTGTGATTATATCAGCACTCTTTTTTTGTGCTTCACGACATCGCGCGGAATACTCTGATGTAGAGATGAAGCGCGCTATAGCATCATGACTCACTTCATATCTCTTTTTTATGTCATTGTAGCTTTTCGCTTCAACAATCATCTCAATTACATCATCAGCATTTTCACAAAGATTTTGTAAATGTGTTTTTCTTTTTTCTTTCATAAATTAAAAAAAATTGTTTTAAATTTCTTAAAATTAATTATGTAAGCTTATTTTGTCAATAGATTTCTTTTAATAGATTATGTAAACTTAATTTATAGTTAATGCTAGCAAATGCTAATTTTGCTAATAAAAAAAAAGTAGCAAAAAAAAATTATGATGTATGAGATGAAGAAAGAGCTTTTTATTTTTTCTTTTGTTTAACTAAACTATTTTTTGTTTAGTTTATTTATTTTGTTTTTGTTTTTTTGTATCTTATAACATGATTCCGCTTTGTCAACTTATTATATTATATATCTTTTATTAACTTCTAATAATCTACTAATTTTAATCACATTCAAAATCATTTTATTCACAAATCTTTTTTAATCTTTTTTTTCTTATTATTTCTTAATATTCCCCTAAACCCTTGTCTCTCTAGTCTTATCCCATTTTGAACAATCTTTAAAATAATTTAAAATAGTGCTTGACATTAGTAATTTTATGATTCATAATATGTCTAACGAAATAAATTTAATTTGTTTCAAATATTAACTTTAAATAAAAAAATATGAAATTATTCGCAATTATCATCACTTCAGTAGCATCACTTCTTTTAATGTATTTATGCTTACATTTTGCTTTTGAATCATCTAAAGACAATTTTTTTAAATCAATTGCTTTT